>MDTB01045318.1_pt1 | contig 19288 bp, 14 predicted proteins | sample 811161 | NCBI WGS metagenome assembly MDTB01 (sample SAMN05326650, study PRJNA326480) | marine metagenome | isolation source: seawater | place: Mediterranean Sea | collected 2009 | reverse complement strand
GTTCATTATTTTAGGCAAAATTTTAGTCAGGTTACAAATCCACCAATAGACTCTTTAAGAGAAAACAAAGTAATGAGTTTAAAAACTAGATTCGGAAATCTTGGAAATATTTTAGATTTTAGCAATCTCACAGAAGATATAATTTATGTTTTAGATAGTCCAATTTTGACCAATTCACAATTTAAAAAATTTAAAAAATTTTTTGTTAAAAAAATAAAAATTATTGATTGCACTTTTGATGTTGAACAACAATTGAGATTTGATTTAAAGAGAATAAAATTAGATGCTGAAATTGCTGTTAGAGAGGGAAGCACTACACTAGTTTTAAGTGATAAAAATATCACAAGTAAAAGAGCCAATATACCAATGGTTCTAGCGGTTGGTGCTATAAATTCCCATTTGATTAATTTAGGTCTTAGAGGTTATTGCTCTTTAAACCTAGAGACTTCAGAAACTTTAGACACCCATTCATTTGCAGTTTTAATTGGGGCGGGTGCTACTACTGTTAATCCTTACCTGACGATAGACAGTATTTATCAAAGATATGAAAAAAAGCTTTTTGGCAAATCTGATTTTAATTCATGCGTAAAAATATTTAAAAAATCTATAGAAAATGGTCTTTTAAAAATTATGTCAAAAATGGGAATTTCAGTAATAAGCGCTTATAGGGGTGGTTGTAATTTTGAAACAGTAGGCCTAAGTCGAGCTCTAGTTGCTGAGTATTTTCCTGGGATGGTTTCAAGGATTTCTGGAATTGGAATTAGCGGTATCGAAAAAAAGATAAAGTCTTTGCACAAAAAAGGATTTAAAAAAGATATTCTTGTACTCCCTATTGGAGGAATTTATAAATATAGAAAAACGGGTGAGAAGCATCAACTTGAAGGAAAATCGATACATACCTTACAACATGCGGTAACCACTGGATCATATGATGTCTATAAAAAATATTCCGACACAATCAATAATTTACCACCGATTAATTTGAGAGATCTTTTAGATTTTAACATTAAACAACAATCTATAAATTTAAATCAGGTTGAGTCCGTGGAAGATCTTACAAAAAGATTTGGAAGCGGAAGCATGTCTCACGGCGCATTATCAGCTGAGGCGCACGAAACTTTAGCTATTGGGATGAATAGAGTAAAAGGAGCATCTTGTAGCGGAGAAGGAGGAGAAGATTCAAGTAGATTTAAAAAACTCAACAATGGTGATACAGCAAACTCCCGAGTGAAGCAAGTTGCCTCCGCTAGATTTGGAGTAACAATAGATTATTTAAATAATTGTAATGAAATAGAAATAAAAATTGCACAAGGTGCCAAACCTGGAGAAGGAGGACAGTTACCAGGATTTAAAGTTACAAAAGAAATAGCTCGGTTGAGACATTCTACTCCTGGGGTAACTTTAATTTCACCTCCCCCTCATCACGACATCTACTCAATCGAGGATTTAGCTCAATTAATTTATGATTTAAAACAAATTAATCCAAAAGCTAGAATAGGAGTAAAATTAGTTGCTGCAACTGGAATAGGAACAATTGCTGCTGGAGTTGCTAAAGCAAAAGCGGACGTAATTTTAATTTCTGGTCATTCAGGAGGAACCGGTGCGAGTCCGCAAACAAGTGTCAAATATGCAGGTATACCCTGGGAAATGGGTTTGACCGAAGCTCACCAAATTCTTACTTTAAATAATTTAAGGCACAAAGTAACCTTAAGAACTGATGGTGGCTTAAAAACTGGAAGAGATGTTGTTGTAGCTGCAATGATGGGCGCTGAGGAATTTGGCATGGGAACCTCATCTTTGGTTGCGATGGGATGCATAATGGTTAGACAATGTCACTCAAATACCTGTCCTGTAGGCGTATGTACTCAGGATGAAGATTTAAGAAAAAAATTTACAGGAACTCCAGAAAAAGTTGTTAATTTTTTTACATTTGTAGCTCAGGAGGTAAGAGAGATATTAGCTACTTTAGGTTTTAAAAATTTAAATGAAATAATAGGCAGAACCGATTTATTAAAACAAATAAGCAGGGGATCACCCAATTTAGACGATCTTGATTTAAATCCTTTATTAGTAAAAACTGATCCAGGAGAGAATCCTAGATACTGTAAAGATAAAATAGTTAATCCTGTTCCAGACACGTTAGATGAAAAAATTTGGGAGGAAGTTCAAAATAAAATTGATCCAAAAAACAAAAAAATTTTTGAGTACAATATAGAAAACACATTAAGAGCAGTTGGTACCAGATTATCACATTATATTTATAAAAAATTTGGAAACAATTTTTTAAACCCTGATGTTTTAACAATTAAGCTCAATGGGTCTGCTGGACAATCTTTAGGTGCTTTTTTAGCAAAAGGGATAAAAATTATTGTCAACGGAGATTCAAATGATTATGTTGGAAAAGGCCTTTCAGGAGGCAATATTGTAGTTAGACCCCATCAACAAAGTAAACTTATATCAAAAGACAATGTTATAGTTGGAAATACTGTTCTTTATGGCGCAACCTCAGGCAAATTATTTGCTTCAGGAAAGGCCGGGGAAAGATTTGCAGTTAGAAATTCAGGAGCCACAGCTGTTGTGGAAGGATGTGGATCAAACGGATGCGAATATATGACTGGCGGGACAGTTTGTATTTTAGGAGATGTAGGAGATAATTTTGCAGCTGGTATGACTGGTGGGATGGCTTTTGTTTATGACAAAGAAGACGTTTTTGATAAATATGTAAATCCTGCCTCTGTGATATGGCAAATACCACAAACTGAATATTGGAAAAATTATTTAGAAGAAATGCTTAAAGACTATATTTTGGACACTAACTCTAAAGTAGCAGAAAAAATATTGAGTAATTTTAAAAATGAAGTAAAAAACTTTAAACAAATTTGTCCGATAGAAATGTTAGACAAGTTAAAGAATCCAATATCAACACAGCAACTAAAATCAATTTCTGCCTAGAAGTATTATAAGTTTAATATTTTAAATCTATCCAGTTCTTTTAAAATCTTTTTTATGCTGTTTCTTGATGAAAGACTATGATTGCCTTTTTTTATTATCACTATTTTTTTTTTTGCTTTTGTAAAAATTTTTAAAACTTTTCTTGAAAAATTTACTGGTACTACTTCGTCCTTGCTTCCATGAAACATAGTAACGTTAATTTTTGAATTAATTCTTTTTTTAAATACTTTATTTTTTTTACCATCATCTATAAGTTGTTTTGATATTAGATAAGTATAACCACCATTTTTAATCTCTGTTATTCCTTTGTTAGTTATTTCTCTCTTAATTTTTTTGGGAAATTTGTTCCACATCAATCTTGATAAAAATTCTGGAGCGGAACCAATACCTATTAGTCCTTTAATTTGTCTTTTAAAATATTTAAATTGTATTATTGACAGCCAGGCACCCATACTTGAACCAATCAAAATAAAATTATTTTTTTTTACTAATTTTTTTATTGAAAATTTAACATCATTACTCCAACGGCTGATATTTCCTTTTGTAAATTTTCCTGATGATTTTCCATGTCCATAATACTCTATAGCTAAAAAACCTAATTTATTTTTTTTCGCATATTTATAGAAGGCTTGTGGCTTTTCACCAGTGATATCTGATTGGAAGCCAGGAAGAAAAACAATATATATATTTTTTTTGAAATAATTGCTTAAATATCTAAGTTTTTCAGTTTTAGTTATTTTAAGATATTTAAATTTTTTCATATAAATTTTGTCGAGATTAATTGATAATATATAACTACAATGAAATTAAAACATGAATAAAAAAAAAGTTAAATGAATATTTTGCTTACAGGAGGAGCCGGATATATTGGTAGTCACACAACTTTAGCATTAATCGAGAAGGGACACTCTGTAACAGTTGTAGACAATTTAATAACTGGAAATCTAAAACTTGTTCCAAAAGAAGCAAATTTTTTTGAAACAGACATATCAGATGAGATTAAAATTAAATCTTTAATAAAAGAAAATAAATTTGATATCGTAATGCACTTTGCTGGATTAGTTAAAGTAGAGGAGTCTTTAAAAAATCCTGAAAAATACAATCTTTACAACTTTGAAAAAGCAAAAATTTTTTTTAAAGCATGTGTTGATTTAGGTATCAAAAAAATAATATTCTCATCAACCGCAGGTGTTTATGGAAAAACTAAAGAGTTAAAAAAAATTAACGAAGATGACAAAATTCATCCCTCTAATCCTTATGCGAAAAGCAAACATCAATTAGAAAAATATTTAATAAGCTTGTCAAAAGAGAGGAGTATAAGTAGCATAATCTTAAGATACTTTAATGTTGCGGGTGCTGACAAAAAAAATAGAACAGGTATGCTGACTCAAAACTCTAATAATTTGATAAAAGTGTTATGTGAAACAGCGGTAAAAAAAAAGAGAAAAAATTATTGTAAATGGCAATGATTACAATACAAAAGACGGGACTCCAGTAAGAGACTTTATTCACGTCTCAGATTTAGCAGACATACACTTAATTGTGGCTGAAAATTTAAAAGAAAATAGTCAGACTAATATATATAATTGTGGTTATGGTGTCGGTTATTCAGTTGGAGAGGTTATTAGTCAAATGGAAAAAGTTTTGCAAAGAGATTTGAAAAAAGAATATGGGCAAAGAAGAAAAGATGACATTCCCTATTCGGTGGCAGATATAAAAAAATTTCAGAAAAAATTTGATTGGATGCCCAAGTATAATGATTTAGGTTATATACTTAAATCTGCTTTAGAATGGGAAAAAAAAATTAAATGAGAGTTTTACAGGTTATACCAAAACTTGGTTATGGTGGTGCTGAAACGGGTTGTTATGATTTAGCTCACTATCTTTATGAAAAAGATTGTAAATCTTACATCATTACTAGTGGCGGTGAATTAATTAAATATATAAAAAAAGATAAGGTTAAGGTATTTCGTTTACCAGTGCACTCTAAAAATCCGTTAATTATATTTTTAAATGTAGTATTTATTTCAATTATAATATTATTTTATAATATTGATATAGTCCACGCTAGGAGCAGAGCACCTGCCTGGTCTTGCTTATATTCATGCATTATTACAAGAAGAAAATTTGTAACAACTTTTCACGGTACTTATAGTTTTTCAAATCCAATCAAAAAATTTTATAACAGCATTATGCTAAGATCTAAATTAATTATTGCAGGCTCAAATTTTATTTTTGAACATATAAATGAAAATTATCAAAAATACTTAAAACAAAAAAATAAGTTAATGGTTATATTTAGAGGAATAAATTTAGAGTATTTTAATAAAAAAAATATTTCTGAAATTAAAAAAAAAAATTAATAAAAGATTGGGAAATAGATCTTGAAAAAAAGATAATTCTTTTACCCGGGAGATTAACTGAGTGGAAGGGTCAAAATGTTTTTATTGAGGCAATTAATATTCTTTTAGAGGACTTCAATAAAAGCAGTTTTCAAGCAATTATTCTTGGATCTGATCAGGGAAGGAAAGTTTATTCTAAGAAACTTCATAACTTAGTAGAAAGATATCAATTGAGCAAAAAGATAAAATTTATTTCTTACTGCAAAGAGATGCCAATAGCATATTCGTTGTCAGATATTGTAGTTTCAAGCTCAACAAAGCCCGAGGCTTTTGGCAGAATAGCAGTTGAAGCACAAGCAATGGAAAAACCAATAGTTGCCAGCAATATAGGTGGGTCAAAAGAAACAATAATTAATGGAAAATCAGGATATTTGTATAATTCAAGTGATCCAAGGGATTTAGCAAAAATTTTAAATAACATTATGGAATTAGACGAAGAAGCATTGTATTCAATTGGTAAGGAGGGTAGAAAAAACGTAAATAGAAAATTTAATGTTGAACAAATGTGTCAAACTACTTTTACAGAGTATAAGAAAATTTTAAATTCTAATGCCTAATATTCATCTTTTAGACGGAAAAAAAATTTCATTTAATAATTCAATTGATGGATTTGAGCTATCAAAAAAAATAAGTAAGTCACTTGAAAAAGAAGCTTTAATAATGGAAGTAGACGGCAAATTAAAAGATTTGAGTTATAAGATTATCAAAGACTCCAAAGTAAAAATTATCACCTCTAAAGACAAAGAAGGTTTAGAAGTTTTAAGACACGACGCAGCTCATATAATGGCTATGGCTGTTCAAGAGTTATTTCCTGGCACTCAAGTAACTATAGGTCCTGTTATTGAGAATGGCTTTTATTATGACTTTGCAAGAAAAGAACCATTTACTAGCGAAGATTTAAAAAAAATAGAAAAAAAAATGTCAGATATAGTAGACAGAAATGTAAAAACAAGAAGAGAGGTTTGGGAAAGAGACAAAGCTATTTCTCATTTTAAGAAATTAGGAGAAAAATATAAAGCAGAGATTATTAAAAGCATCCCAACTAAGGAAGAACTTTCTATTTATCATCATGGAGACACATGGCATGATTTATGTAGAGGGCCTCATTTATCTTCATCTAGCAAAATTGGAAAAGCTTTCAAACTAACAAAAGTATCAGGGGCTTACTGGCGAGGAGACTCAAACAATGAAATGTTACAAAGGATATATGGAACATGTTGGAGTTCAAAAAAAGATTTGGAAAACTATCTACACAGACTAGAAGAAGCTGAAAAAAGAGATCATAGAAAATTAGGAAAAGAAATGGATCTTTTTCATTTTAGAGAAGAGAGCCCCGGCGCTGTATTTTGGCATGAAAAAGGGTGGGTCCTATTTCAAAGATTGATTGAGTACATGAGGTTGAAGCAGAGGTTGGCAGGTTACAAAGAAATTAATACTCCAGAAATTTTGGATAAATCCTTATGGGAAAAATCAGGGCATTGGGAAAAATTTGGAGAAAACATGTACACCTCTGACACTCCTGATGAAAAAACTTTTGCTATAAAACCTATGAACTGTCCTGGATGCGTTCAAGTTTTTAATCAGGGATTAAAAAGTTATAGAGATCTACCTCTTAAATTATCTGAGTTTGGAAAAGTACATAGGTATGAGGCTTCCGGAGCTTTACATGGACTATTAAGAGTGAGAGCTTTTACCCAAGATGATGCGCATATATTTTGTACTGAAGAACAAATAACCGAGGAATGTTTAAGTATTACAAATTTGATATTAGAAATTTATAAAGATTTAGGTTTTAAAGATGTTTTACTTCAATTTTCCGATCGTCCAGAAAAAAGAGTAGGAGATGATAAAATTTGGGACAAATCGGAGGCAGCTTTACTTACTGCTATAAAAAAATCAAAATTAAAATATGAAATTAATAAAGGAGAAGGTGCTTTTTACGGCCCAAAAATAGATTTTGTTTTAAGAGATGCTATTGGTCGAGATTGGCAATGCGGCACGCTTCAAGTAGATCTTAATCTTCCGGGAAGATTAGGGGCAAGCTATGTTGAAAAAGATGGTTCTAAAAAAGTGCCAGTAATGTTGCACAGAGCTCTATTTGGTTCTTTAGAAAGATTTATAGGAATTTTAATTGAACACTATGCTGGAAAATTACCACTTTGGCTTTCACCTTTACAAGTTATGGTACTACCCATCTCGGAAGACAACAATAATTATGCAAAAAAGGTATTTGAAGAACTTTTTAAAGAGGGTATAAAATGTGAAGTGGATTTAAAAAACCAAAAAATTAATTATAAAATAAGAGAACATTCCTTAGCCAAAGTTCCTATACTTTTAATATGCGGAAAAAAAGAAACTACAGATAAATCTGTTAGTATAAGAAAACTAGGTTCTGAAGAACAAGAAACTATGAAATCTTCAAAATTTTTAAAAGAAATTTTAAACGCTAATAGACTCCCTTTAAAATAAGTGGCCAATATTAAACAAAATTATTTTCAGAGAAGAAGTAAACCACAAGGTCCCAGAGCTAATGAAAGAATCAGATCTTTAGATGTCCAAGTTATTTCTAGTGACGGAAGCAATCTTGGAACCTTGGCTTTAAAAAAGGCAATTGAGATTGCGAAAGGAGAAGGTTTAGATTTAATCGAGATATCTCCTAACGCTAATCCACCCGTGTGTAAAATAATGGATATGGGAAAATATAAATATGATTTACAAAAAAAAGCTAACAACGCAAAAAAAAAACAAAAAATAGTTTCTTTAAAAGAATTAAAACTTAGACCGGGTACCGAAATACATGATTATAATTTTAAACTAAAGAATGCCAAAAAATTTTTAACTAAAGGAGATAAAGTAAAATTTACAGTTAAATTTAAAGGTAGAGAAATGCAACATATTGAGTTAGGTAAAAATTTAATGAAAAGGATAATTGAGGACACAAAAGATATAGGAAAAGTTGAGACGAACCCTAAATTTGAGGGCAGACAAATGATTATGATAATTCAACCACTATAACAAAATTTAAAAAGTTAAAATCATCTTGTAAAGTATAATGATTGTATATATAAATTCGCATAATTATGCCAAAACTTAAAACAAAAAGTTCAGCAAAAAAAAGATTTAGATTTACTGCTTCGGGTAAAATAAAAATGCCTCAAGCAGGCAAAAGACATGGAATGATTAAGAGGACAAATTCGCAAATTAGAAAACAAAGAGGCACTACTATAATGTCTAAACAGGACTCAAAAATTGTTAAATCGTATATGCCTTATAATTTAAGAGGATAAATGGCTAGAACAAAACGAGGAGTAATCACTAAAGCTAAACATAAAAAAGTTCTTAAGCTTGTTAAAGGTCAATACGGCAGAAGAAAAAACACTATTCGAGTTGCGCGCCAAGCAATGGAAAAAGCTTTGCAATACGCTTATAGAGATAGAAGAGCAAAAAAAAGAGACTTTAGGTCACTATGGATACAAAGAATCAATGCCGGTGTTAGAAGTGAGGGATTAACTTATTCTAAATTTATCAACGGCCTTAATAAGTCAAAAATCAAACTAGATAGAAAAGTATTAGCAGAATTGGCCTATAATAATCCAGAAGTGTTCAGATCTATTGTTAAAAAAGTTCAGTTATCAATAAAATAAAATTGTTTTTTCTTTTACAAAGTTAGAGTAAAAACTAACTAATGGCACATTTAGATGAATTAATTCAAAAAGTATCAAGCATCAAAGATAAATTAGGTCTTCAAAATTTAAAATCTGAACTTTTGGGAAAAAATAGTGAAATTAATCAAGAGTTTAAAAAACTTGGATCTTTATCTGAAGAAGAAAGAAAAGCCAAAGCCTCTAATCTTAATAAACAGAAACAAAAAATTGTTGAAGCTATTGAAAAAAAGTTTAAGGAATTAGATAATAAAGAAATAAATCTAAAACTTCAAAAAGACAGAATAGATGTAACTTTACCAGCAAGAGAAAGACCAAATGGAAAGATACATCCAGTTTCCCAAGTTATAGATGAAATTTCTTCAATATTTTCAGAGATAGGTTTTTCGGTAGCAGAAGGTCCAGATGTAGAGTCTGAATACAACAACTTTACAGCTTTAAACACTCCTGAAAACCATCCTGCTAGGGACATGCATGACACTTTTTATTTGGATAAAAATAAAAAAATTTTACTAAGAACTCATACTTCACCTGTTCAAATAAGAACGATGTTAAGTGGAAAACCACCATTTAAAATTATTGTTCCAGGAAGAACTTACCGTTGCGATAGTGACCAAACTCATGCTCCGATGTTTCATCAACTTGAGGGATTGCATATTGATAAAAATATAAATATGGGAAACTTAAAAGGTTGCCTTGATTATTTTATAAAAGAATTTTTTGAAGTTAAAAAAATCAAAATGAGATTTAGACCAAGCCATTTTCCATTTACAGAGCCTTCCGCTGAAGTTGATATTGGCTATAGAATAGAAAATGGAAGAATAATTGTCGGAGAAGGAAACAAATGGTTAGAAATTTTGGGTTGTGGAATGGTTCATCCTAATGTTTTAAAAAATGCTAAAGTGGATATAAAAAAATTCCAAGGTTTCGCATTTGGAATGGGAATAGATAGACTTGCAATGTTAAAATATGGAATAAATGACCTTAGGTCATTCTTTGAAGCAGATTATAGATGGCTGAACTATTTTGGTTTTGATCCCTTAGATGTTCCAACAAACTACAGAGGATTGAGCAGATGATAATAACCCTATCTTGGTTAAAAGATCATTTAAGCAGTAGTGCAAATTTAAATAAAATAATTGATAAGCTTACAGATATAGGTCTTGAAGTAGAAGGTGTAAAAGAAAATCAAGGTGAACTTTCAAACTTTAAAATTGCAAAAGTATTAAAAGCAGAAAAGCACCCTAATGCAGATAAACTAAAACTTTGTGATGTTAGTTTGGGAGATGGTAAAATAATTAAAGTTGTATGTGGAGCTCCAAATGCGAGGGACGGATTGATTAGCGTATATGCTCCACCTGGCTCTGTAATTCCAAAAACAAAAATGAAGTTAAAAATAGCAAAAATAAGAGGTGTCGAGTCACATGGTATGCTTTGTTCTGAAAACGAGCTAAACATTTCAAATGAAAGTGCCGGTATAATTGAACTTAAAAGCAAAGAAAAAGAAGTTGGGAAAAATTATTTTAAAAGTAATTCAGAAAAATCAATTGATGTTTCGATAACACCAAACAGACCTGATTGCTTAGGAGTTAGAGGGATAGCAAGAGATTTAGCCTCAGCAGGTTTAGGTAAACTTTCTATTTTAAAAAAAACAAAGATAAAACAAAGTTTTTCTCAACCTATAAAAATTTCTATAACAAAAGAAAAAAATCAAGGATGTTTATCTTTTGGCGCATGTTATATAAAAAATATTAAGAACACTGAAAGCCCAGAATGGCTAAAAAAGAAAATAATATCTCTTGGTCTAAAACCTATTTCAGCGGTAGTTGACATCACAAATTATGTTATGTTCGACCTCAATAGACCATTGCATGCTTATGATGCTGATAAAGTGAATAAAGAGATTATAATTAGAAATTCAAAATCTGGAGAAACCTTCGAAGCTTTAGATGGAAAAAAATATACGTTAAAAAATGACATGTGTGTAATTTCAGATAGGACAGGCCCCCTAGGTCTAGGAGGAATTATAGGAGGCACTCGTTCAGGAACCGAATTTGAAACAAAAAATATACTTTTAGAATCTGCATATTTTCACCCAACATCAATTAGAAAAACAGGAAGCCTTTTAGCTATAGATACCGATGCAAAATATAGATTTGAGAGAGGCATAGACCCAAATTCAGTGAAAGATGGTCTTGAAATTGCGAGCAACCTAATCTTAAAAATTTGTGGAGGCCAAGCAAGCAAACTCTCTATCACTGGAAAATCTAAGATAAAGAATAGAGTTATTGAAATGGATAATAATAAGTTTAAAAAAATTATAGGAATTTCAATCTCATTAAATGAGACAAAAAAAATTCTTAACTCCCTAGGATTCAAATCAAAAACATCAAAAAATCACTTGAAAATTGAAATTCCCACGTGGAGGCCAGACATTCATAAAGATATAGATATTATCGAAGAGCTTATAAGAATAAAAGGATTTGATAAAATATCATTAATTCATCCTGAAAAAACTAGAACTAAAGAGACTCTTAGTTACAAACAAAAACTGTTTCACCTATCCCAAAGAGCTGTTGCAAATAAAGGATATTTAGAGGCTGTAACTTGGTCATTCACCGACTCTCGTATCGATAGACACTTTGCAAAAGAAAAAAACGAAATAGAAATAACTAACCCCATTTCAAGTGATCTTAATGTACTCAGAAGATCGATTTTTTCAAATTTAATTATTTATCTAAAAAAAAATCAAGACAGAGGTTATCCCGATCTGTCATTATTTGAAATAGGACCCACTTTTTTTGGAAACAAACCGGGAGAACAACAAGTTGTTTTAGGTGGTTTAAAATCTGGTGTTATAAATAGAAAAAGCTGGGATTCAAAAGCAAGGAGCATTGATGTTTTTGATGTTAAAGCAGATACTATTAAGACATTAACTGAGCTTGGAATGAATGAAGAAGATTTACTTGTCAGCAACGAAGCTGGAGATTATTATAATCCTGTAAAATCTGGTTCAGTAAGTCTAAAATCTCAAAACAGTTTAAAACTGGCTTTTTTTGGAGAAATCCATCCAGCTATAATATCCGAACTAGATCTAAAAGAAAAAAATGTTTATGGATTTGAAATATTTTTAAAAAATATACCAGAACCTAAAAAAAAACATAGACTAGCTAAAAAGAATTATTCTGTTTCAGAGTTTCAAAAATCAGAAAGAGATTTTGCTTTTGTTATCGATACAAACTATAAAGCTGGAGAGATAAAAAAAATAATTAGCGAAGTTGATAAAAATTTAATTAAAAAAGTTTTGATATTTGATGTTTTTGAAGGTGGAAATATGTCAGAGGGCAAGAAATCTATTGCAGTTAATGTAACAATTCAATCTATGGATAAAACTCTTTCAGAAAAAGATATCAGTGAAGTAAGTCAAAAAATAACTGATACTGTCAAAGATAAAACGGGCGCTATACTTAGATCCTAATGTCAGATATTAAACAGATACGAAACTTTTCTATAATTGCGCACATTGATCACGGGAAATCTACAATAGCTGATCGTATCATCCATAAATGTGGTGGTTTAACTGATAGAGAAATGAAAGCTCAAGTACTTGACTCTATGGATATAGAGAGAGAGAGAGGTATTACGATAAAGGCCCAAACTGTAAGGCTAGAATATAAAGCAAAAAATGGAAAAGATTATATCTTAAATATCATTGACACACCGGGCCATGTTGACTTTAGTTACGAAGTTAGCCGATCTCTATATGCATGTGAAGGCTCACTATTGATTGTTGATAGTACTCAAGGAGTAGAAGCGCAAACCCTAGCAAATGTATACCAAGCTTTAGACATCAATCACGAAATAATTCCTATTCTCAATAAAATAGATTTACCCGCATCTGATATCGAAAAAACAAAAAAAGAAATAGAAGATGTTATAGGAATTGACACTTCAAGCGCTATCAGTTGTTCTGGAAAAACAGGAGAAGGCATTGAAGATATTCTTGAGTCGATTATAAAAATCCTTCCTTCACCTAAAGGAAAACAACCAGAAAAACTGAAATCATTATTAGTTGATAGTTGGTACGACAGCTATTTAGGTGTCGTTATTTTAGTCAGAGTTATTGATGGCCAGATTAAAAAAAATATGAAAATTAAACTCATGTCTAATAATCAGGAACATGTGGTTGAAAAAGTTGGAGTATTTACGCCTAAACCAAAAGATATAGAAGTATTAAATTCTGGGGAAATTGGTTTTATAATTACAGGAATCAAAAGTCTTTCAGAAACAAAAGTAGGAGATACTATTTGTGACACATCTAATTCAATAGAAAATCCATTACCAGGATTTAAACCTAGTAAACCTGTAGTCTTTTGTGGACTTTTCCCAGTAGATAGCTCCGAATATCAAAAATTAAAAGATGGTTTGGCAAAACTTAAATTAAATGACTCAAGTTTTTCTTACGAAGGCGAGTCCTCAAGCGCCCTTGGTTTAGGTTTTAGATGTGGATTTTTGGGATTGTTACATTTAGAGATAATTACTCAAAGACTTGAGAGAGAGTTTGACATTAATTTAATAACAACCACTCCTGGAGTAATTTACAAGGTTCACAAAATAAATGGTGAAATAATAAATCTACAAAACCCTTCAAACATGCCCGACCCAAGCCAGATTAAAATAATTGGAGAGCCATGGATTAAAGCTACTATAATTACTCCTGACGAGTATTTAGGCTCAATAATAAAAATTTGTCAGGATAAAAGAGGAATACAAAAAAATTTAACTTATTCTGGTAATCGAGCTGTTTTGTCTTATGAGCTTCCACTTAATGAAGTTGTTTTTGACTTCTACGATAGACTTAAATCAATATCTAGTGGATATGCAAGTTTTGATTATGAGATTACTGACTACAAAGAGGGAGATCTAGTGAAACTTGGTGTGTTAGTCAATGGAGAGTCGGTTGATGCGTTGGCGACAATAATACATAAAGACTTTGCTCAAAAAATGGGAAGACAAATTTGTGAAAAACTAAAAGATTTAATACCAAGACATAATTTTATGATTCCTGTTCAAGCGGCCATAGGGGGAAAAATAATAGCTAGAGAGAGCATAAAAGGTTTTAAAAAAGATGTACTAACAAAGATACATGGTGGAGGTGCAGGGGATAGAAAAAGGAAGTTATTGGAAAAACAAAAAAAAGGAAAAGCTAGAGCTAAACAATTTGGAAAAGTAGAGATCCCACAAGAAGCTTTTATTGGAGTATTAAAAATTAACAAAGAAAATTAATGAAAAAACTTTTTATAATTTCAAACGAAAGTATTTTTAACTACGAAGGAAAATTTTTTTGCGATAATATTGATATGAAATCAACATCAGAAGGTCTTGAAAAGATATTTGAAGTAAATATTATTGCAAGAGAATCAAAAAAAATCAGATCACATAAAATCAATTTAAAAAAAGTAAAAACTTATGGAAATATAGCTTCTTTTTTATTTGGCATCTTCAGGTCTGCAAAAAATGATAATTCTAATTACTTAGTCATATCGATCACTCCATTTACGCTATTTGCTTGTATTATTTTAAAATTATTTAATAAAAAACCCAATGTTTATCTTAGAAGCAATGGTTATGAGGAATATAAATCTATAATAGGTTTTTTAGGTCCGCCTATTTATCACTTGATGTTTTCAATAACTGGTAAAATTTCTCATCTAATAAGTTGTAGAGAACATATTTTACAAGGAAAAAAAGGAATTATAGTAGAACCATCTCAGCTAACTAACAAATGGCTATCCAACCATAGATCAGCTCAACTAGATAAAATTAAAATTTTATATGTAGGAAGAATACGGGTAGAAAAAGGAATTTTTTCTTTACTTAAAATTTTGAAAAAAATGAGCGATAATTTAACTTTATCCATAGTTGGTGCCGAAAAAATTTCCAAGAAAACCATCAATCAAAAAAATGTAAATGTTTACGAAATAGAAACTAATGAGGATAATCTCATTAAGCTTTACGATGATCATAATATTTTTATTTTACCATCTTTTACTGAAGGTTATCCCATGGCTATTTTAGAATCTTTAGCCAGACTTAGACCAGTAATCATTTTTAAAGAGATAGAACATATTATTGGAGATAAAAAGGGAATATTTGTTGCTAACCGTGACTCTAAAAGTTTATTTGAAAAAATTAAATATATTGAAAGTAATTACGAAAATATCCAAAGAGATATGAAAACAAATAAACTACCACTTAGGGAAAATTTTTTAAAACAAATTGAAAAATCGATTATTTAGTTTAATCAGGAGAGATGGCCGAGTGGTTGAAGGCGCACGCTTGGAAAGCGTGTAAACGGGAAACCGTTTCGAGGGTTCGAATCCCTCTCTCTCCGCCATAAAAAATATCCACATACAACTCAAAAGAGTCTTAAATTTAAAACACGAATCAATTAAATTAAATGTTAGGGCAGTGGAGGGAGACTGAAACTGCCTTTGCCTTTTACACCCTTTTAATTCCAATTACTTTCAATTTAGCAGTTTTTTCTATTCTTTTTATTGTTTCATTAATATTCATAATTAATGTTTTTTTCATTGGACCATAAGCATGAATAAGTTTTTTCTTTGAAAGAGCTACTGCGACATGACCCTTCCAATAAATAATATCGTTTTTTTTAATATTTTCTAAATTAATATTTTTCTTGAAATATTTTACCTGATCTTTTGCATCTCTTGGACAGTATTTATTGTTAAAATTAAAAAAAATCTGTATTAAAGCCGAACAATCAAGACCTTTAAATGTTTTTCCTCCCCATTTATATCTAATATTTTTGAAAATTTTTATTTTAGAGAATATATTTTTGTTTTTAAATTTAATTGGTTTCAAATCTTTTAAATTTACCCACTTATTGCCAAACTTTATAAAACCATTTACTTTTTTTTCTGATTTAATCTTAGCTCCAAATGTCAATTTTCCAGATAAATATTTAAAATTAGGCTTTTTATATGTTTTAGCAAAAATCACTGAGACTTTATGTGATGGTTTTTTGTAATTATAATAATTTCTTTTTTTAACAAAACCTACATAACCGTCTTCTTTAATTCTAATTTTAAACCAATTGTTTATCTTTTTTTTTATATAAAATGCATCTCCATATATCATTTGGGTAGTCACTTCAGATTTAGTAGACATTTTTTTATAAAGACTTACCTCTGAAAAATTATTAAGGTATAATTTGCTCATAATCATTCTTTAACTGGCGCTATTCTAGCAATCCAAAAAATTAACAATAATACTGGAATACCAATTATAGCAGTAAATATATAAAAATTTGCGTATCCCATTTGATCTACTATCGTTCCAGAATATCCAGCTAAAACTTTTGGCAATAGTAACATTAATGAACTAAATAATGCATATTGAGTAGCTGTAAATTTTATTGAAGTTAATGCTGAGAGATATACAACAAAAGCCGCACCCGCAAAACCACTTGAAATATTGTCAGCTGTTATAACTATAATGAGAATATCAATATTTGGTTCAGATACCGCTAACCAAGCAAAAAGTAAATTACTCGTGGCTGCAATTAGCGCCCCAATAAATAAAGCTCTTAAAGTTCCAATCCTAATCGCTGAATATCCTCCAATTATTCCTCCGACTATAGTTGCGAATACCCCAAAAAATTTTGAATAAGTTGCAATTTCTTTAACATTATAACCTTTATCTAAATAAAAAATGTTAGCTACCACACCCATTACTATGTCTGCTATTCTATATAATCCTATTAGCAAAAGTATCAACACTGCCATTTTTCCATATCTTTCTAAAAAGTTTGATATGGGTTTGAGATATGCTGTTATTGTTGAATTTTTTTTTACAAAATTAGTTTTTATAAAAAGGTAAATTAATAAACCCGAACTAATAAAACAAAAACTCATACGCAATAAAGCAAATAAAAATTTTTCTAGTGGCTCTTTGTTGCTAAAAGGGTTATCTAAGAAAGAATAAACAAAAATAAAAACTGCAATAGCCAAAATAAAAGCTATCAAAAATCTTAATTGGTCTTTAAAACTTAAAAGTGATATTTTTCTTTTCATAAAAGGTTCAGGAGAATAAATTGTAGTCAGGACTCCAATCAACATCAGGAATGCCATGGTTAAATAAACTGTTTTCCAAACATTCGTGTCATATACTTCTACACCCAAGTATGAAGCTAGTAATAAACTTCCGGCTCCCGCCACAAGCATTGCAATTCTGTATCCGGCTATATACATTGATGAGAGAGCACCTTGCATTTTTTGTGGAGCGGACTCAATTCTGTAAGCATCTATAACGATATCTTGTGAAGCACTAGAAAAAGCTATTAAAACAGAACCTACAGCTGTAAAAAACAATGTTTTTGAAGGGTCTGTGAAAGATATAAAGATTAAACTTAAAATTATCATTAGCTGTGAAAATAAAAGCCAACTCTTTCTATGACCATAGCTTTTAAATGGAAGTCTTAAATTATCTACAATAGGAGACCATATAAATTTAAATGAATAAGCTAAAGCCGCCCAACTAAACATTGTTATTGTACTTCTGTTTACCCCGGCTTTAACTAACCAAACCGACAATGTTGAAAAAACTAGAAGAATTGGAAGACCAGAAGAGAAACCCAATAAAAGCATTCTTACAGATCTTATGTTAAGAAAAATTTTTAAAAAATTTTTATTAGAAATATTCATTTAATTTCTCCAGAATGAGGGAAAAAACAAAACTAAAACAGCAAAAAGCTCAAGTCTCCCAAGCAACATCCCAAAAGATAAAAGCCATTTAGAGACATCAGATACTTGAGAAAAATTACCATTAGGACCTATCATTTCTCCTAGACCTGGACCAACATTAGATATCGAAGTTGCCGCTCCTGATATAGCTGATAAAAAATCAAGACCAGCAATAGAAAGAAGAGTCGCCAAAATAATGAATAGAAAAAGATAAGAAAAAACAAATATTATTACAGAAGTAATAAAATTTTCAGAAATTTTTTGATTATTATATTTAATAATAGAAACACTATTAGGAAATATAAGTTTTTTAATCTGGCTTTGAAAAAACAAGAACAACATCTGTAGTCTAAATATTTTTATACCGCAAGTTGTTGAACCAGCACAACCACCAACAAACATTAAAAATAAAAAAAATATCAAAGGAAATTTTCCCCATAAACCAAAATCATCTGTTATGTAACCTGTTCCAGATAAAATGGAGACCACGTTAAAAGAAGAAATTCTTAAACGGTCTAGCAGAGAAATTTCATTATTTGTAAAAAATAAATATAAAAACATTATAAAAATGGACACCAACAACAAATATATTAGACCTCTAATTTGAACGTCTTGAAAAAAAACTTTTGAATTACCTTTTAAAAATTTTAGATAAGATATAAATGGAATACTGCCTAAAATTATAAATACGGTCGCTACTATTTCTATATCTGAACTTTGAAAATAGCCTATTGACTTAGTATGAGTAGAAAATCCTCCAGTAGCGATTGTTGTCATTGAATGCGCTATACTATCGAAAACACTCATTCCAAAGAACCAGTAAAAAAGACCACAAAGCAAGGTAAGAATTAGATATGTTGAAATTATTGTTTTAGCAATTTCAGCTGTTCTAGGAAAAATTTTTTCAGTATCTTGAGAACTTTCCATTTTAAACAACTGCATTCCACCAACTTTCAGCAAAGGAAATACAGTAATTGCCATTACAATTATACCTATTCCACCTAACCATTGCATAATTGCTCTCCACAATAATATACTTTTTGGGGCATCATCTAAATTCGAAATTACTGTTGATCCAGTGGTAGTTATCCCAGACATACTCTCAAAAAAAGCGTCACTAAATGAAAAATTTAAAGTTGAAAAAATAAATGGTAAGCTACCAAATGTTGCTACCAAGACCCAAGCCAAAGTAGAAAAAAGAAAAGTTTCTTGTAAATTTAATCGGAAATTTTTTTCTAAATTTGCTAAAATTAGCAGACCTCCTATAAAAATTGTTATAAAAGCTGAAGATAAAAAACTATGACTGATTTCTTTATAATATATTTGAAGCAAATAAGGGATAAGCATGAATATTCCAAGAATAACTACAAGAACCCCAGTTATAAAAAAAACTGTTTTGTTTGCTGACATATTCAAAATTAGACTAATTAAATAGTTATAAAATTCAACTTAATATCCTGTATTTATTTCTGTATTTTATATATAAAATTTAATAAACCATTTTTAT
>MDTB01017976.1_pt1 | contig 19292 bp, 16 predicted proteins | sample 811161 | NCBI WGS metagenome assembly MDTB01 (sample SAMN05326650, study PRJNA326480) | marine metagenome | isolation source: seawater | place: Mediterranean Sea | collected 2009 | reverse complement strand
GGCACCCACTTTTGAGTAGATATATAATATTTTGCCACATATAGTTCTTTTGCAGCAAGTTGATTTTGTATTAAATCTTTTTTAAATTTTAAATCTATAGCATAATCTGTGTCGGGATATTTTTTTAAAAAAAAATCTATTTTTTCAGTTGCTTTTAATAAAGGCTGTAAATCTTTTTTTTCATCCGAGATTTGTTCGTAATATATTATTGCATTTAAATAATGAGCATAAATAATATTTATATCTCCAGGATATTTCTTTATATATCTATCTAGATTTTCTAATGCTTCATTATAAAAGTTTATACCATAAAGGGAATAGCTAGACATGATTGAAGATTTGGCTGCATATTCTACAATTTCAAAATTTAACTCTGCTTCTGAGAATTTTTTATTTGCAAAAAAATAATCTCCTTCTTCAAATGCATCGAATCCTTCTTGATACAATTTATATGGATCTACTTTTTTGCTTTCAAGATCATATTCGACTTTTTTATTTTTAGAACAAGCTTGTAAAGAAAGAGATATAATTAAAATTATAATTATTTTTTGAAACATGTGCTGATTAATATCAGATTAAAATGGAATGGTAAATTTTAACGATGTTATGCGCCGATAGCTACTGGATTTTTATAAGAATTTTCATTTTGTTTTTCAATATTTTCAAAATTCTCTAGACTCCAGTTAGCTTTATTTGAAAAAAATTTCATCAATAATTTATTAGTTAAAGCATGACCGCCTTGGGATGTTTTAATATGGCCAAATATACGATTGCCTGATAGCATTATATCACCCAAACAATCCAGTATTTTATGATAAACAAATTCGTGTCTGTTTCTTAAGCCATTTTCATTTAGAATTTTACTCCCTTGAACCACTATAGCGTTATCTAATGATCCACCTTTAGCTAAACCCATTCGTTTAATATTATCAATATCTTCATACAAACAAAAAGTTCGAGAGTTATATATTTCAGTTAAATCATCACTACTAAATTTGAATTCTTTTCTTCTAGTTCTAATTAATGGGTTATTAAAAATAATTTCAAAATCAATTATTAAATCTTGATTGAGTGGCTCTATCGAAATAAATTTACTTTCCTCTTTAATTTCAATCTTTTTTAATACTTTTATAAATTTTCTGGGTTCATTTTGCTCTACTACTCCTGCAGATCTTATTGAGTCTACAAAATCAACTGCAGAACCATCCATAATTGGAATCTCAGAAGCATCGACTTCTACTAAAACGTTATCGATGCCCTCACCATAAAAAGCCGCCATTAAATGTTCAACGGTTGATACAGTAACTCCGTTTTCATTTTTTAACTTAGTACACAAAATAGGCTCAACTACATTTTTAAAATTCGCATGAATAAGGTTATTACTATTGATATCAACTCTTTTGAAAATTATTCCTGAGTTAGGTTTTGAAGGTTTTATAGTTAAATTTACTTTTACACCGTTATGTAAACCAATGCCTTGTAATTCTATTTTTTCTTTTATGGTTTTTTGTTTAGATTTAAGCATTATGATTTATACAAAATTGATAGAAACGAATTAAAACAAAAAATGTTTCCAAAAAAAACAATAAACTAATCAAATATAGACTTAAAAATCCTAGTAATTAAAGAGTTTTTTGTTTGAGTAATAGGTATTGCCTCCTTTTTCCATCCATAAGCAGACAAAAAAGCTGCACTTATAATTGAAGAATCTACTTGAAAATTATTTTTTAATTGAGGATCAAAATTATGGTCTTGAGAGATATAAAATTTAAAATTTTCCTGAAAGTTCTCTAAAATAATTTGATCTTCAATAATTATAAAAATCGTCATATTGTTTTGTTTTAGAGACTTAATATTTATATTTCTATTTAAAATTATATTTATAATCTCTTCTATTCTTGCATTCACTATATCATAAATTAATTTTTTTCTAATTTTTCTATAATTTTCTTTGTCAAAATATTTTTCTTCCAACAATTCATTATCGTCCTGTAATTTTTTATTTGCAAATAATTTACTTGAAAGAATTTTAATTATAGTTTGATCATTAATAGAGCATACTTTTGCTATATCTTTAAAAATTATGCTTGTTCCAAAATTGAAATATTCCTCGTACCTAAATGAGGCTTTGTCAAAAAAACTTATGTGAGAGTTATTCTTATTTATCTTAATTTTGAAAAAAGTTTCAGTTTGATTATTTTGATTAATTAATTGAGCACCCTCAATAAAGTTTTTTAATAAAATTTTCTTAACTTTTAAATTATTTTTATTAAATACTTGCCTAATATTTTTCATATCGTTTTCATCAATCAGAAAAAATGTAAGCTCATGACTATAGAAATCACCAAACAATCCTATAGGGAGATTTTCAATGCGAATTCCATCTAAAATACTTTTAGAGTTAAAAATATGTAAAATAGTTTTCTTTTTTTCATTTTCAGAAATAGCTGATTTTAGTGAATTTAAAATATAAGAAATATTTTCTTTTAAAACTTGAGACCCATTCAATTTTTTGTATCCAGATATATTAATACAAGTATTATCAAAACAATCTATAATAATAACTGCTTCTTTAAATACAAAATTTATTTTATTCTCAATCTCTTGGATGCCTTTTTTAAATGATTTCTGCGCTAGATCAATATTAATAAATCTTTTCTTTTCAATTCCTTCAATAGGTATAATGATTTTTTGAATAATCTTTACTTTTTGATTTTCATCATACTTGCCAGCCACAAAAATATAATTTTGTTCATTTATTTCTACGAAAAGAGTTGGGATATTAGTTTGCATACGTTAATTTAAAATAAGTTGATCTTTAATTCTATAATCAAATATTTTGTATTTATTAAAATTGCTATTGGTTTTTGATAACATAAAATTTTTTAAACTAGATAAGTAATCTTCAATTGGTAGCTTAATAACTTTATTGTCTTGCATAACTAAATCCCACCTTCCAGATTCAAAAAAATAATAAGATTTTATCTTTTCAAAGGGGAATCTTATATTTTGAAGATCTTGATATAAAGAATAGAAGTTTTCTCCGTTTCCAAAAACTGTTGGTAAATCATTATAAATATTTATATCTACAAAATTTATCAAATTACCTTTGCTGGAAATATAAAATTTTTCTTTTTTATTCTGTAAAATTGCTATCGGTTTTTTCTCTACAATTATTATTTTTAAAGTATTTGGATAAACTTTTTTAATACTGAAACTTTCAATAAAAGTTTCCTTTTTTAAATTTTTCTGGATTTCTTTAAGATTTAAAAAAAACAAATTCTCTTTATATAAAAAAGTTAATCTTTTCTTAATCTTATCAGTTTCTACTATTGAATTATTTTCAATTTCAATTTTTTCAATATATAAAGCTGAATTGAATATTAAATCAAATTTTGGTGTATAGGTCGTTAAAAGAATAAAAAGTATAATCAATCCAAATAATGATTTTTTCATCTATTTAAACTGGCATTTATTAAAATTTTTTTAACTAAATTATCAAAAGATATTCCTTTATAATTAGCTATTTCAGGAACCAAAGACAAACTAGTCATTCCTGGTTGGGTATTAATCTCTAAAAGATGAAATTGATTTTTAAAAAATTTAAAATCAGATCTAGTCACGCCCTTGCAGCCTAAAGCATTATGTGCTTTTTTTGCAATCTGAAGCACCTCCCTGTATTTAGATTTTTTTAAATTAGCTGGCATAATATGTTTAGTTTTTGCAGCTTTAGAATATTTAGCCTTATAATCATAGAACTGTCTCTTTGGTTCTAGTTCAATTGCTCCTAAAGGAACACCATTTATAACAGCTACTTGAATTTCTTGTCCGCCAATATAAGGTTCGAAAAGTAACTCGGTATGTTTTTTAAAAAGAGATTTTGTAGATTTATTAAGATCTAGTATACTTTTACATATTCTTACTCCAATGCTGGACCCTTCATTTATAGGTTTAACTACAATAGGAAACTTAATCTTTTTTATTCTAATAAATTGTACCAATTTATTTTTGTTGTAATTTTTTTTTTGAAAAACAAAATATTGGGGAGATTTAATTTTATTTTTTTTAAAAATTTCTTTAGAAATTATCTTGTTCATTGCATTGTACGAACTTATTACCCCTGAATGAGTATAGGGAATTTTTAAATATTCAAAATAACTTTGAGCAACACCGTCTTCACCATATTTTCCGTGAAGAGCATTGAAAATTACGTCTGTTTCTTTTTTATCAATTAGATTATATCTTTTTTTTTGAGGATCAAAGGTAGATACTCTATAACCTATCTTTTTTAGAGCTTTTGCACATGCTTTTCCACTTTCAAGACTAACTTCTCTCTCTTTTGATAGGCCGCCAAGGACCACTAAAACTTTTTTATACTTTATCACCAATAATCTTAATCTCTAGTTCGAGATTAACTCCAGTCTTATTTTGTACTTCTTTTTTTACTTTATTTATTAATTTTTCTATATCCGAAGCTTTAGCGCTTCCATTGTTTATAAAAAAATTACAATGTTTTTGAGAAATTTTTGCATCTCCTACATAAAATTTATCGCAGCCAGACTCTTTAATCAGCATCCATGCCTTTTTTTCATTATTATTTTTAAATGTGCTGCCCCCAGTCTTTATTTGACTTGGTTGAGACTTTTTTTTTCTTTGAATTAATTCCTCTTGTTTTTTTGCAATCAATTGTTTTTTAGAAATAGTTCCCTTAAGTATTGCAGATAATATTATATAATTTCTGGGAAGATTTGTGCCTCTGTAATAAAATTCAATTTCATCATTTTTAATCACTTTTTCTTTTCCTTTGTCATCTATTACTTTAATAGACAATAAAATTTCAGAAATATCCTTACCATAGCATCCACTGTTCATTGTTACCGCACCACCTATAGAACCTGGAATACAAGAAAGAAATTCCATGTCGCCTATATCGTTGTTTTTTGCAAAATCTGAAACTTTCCTATCTAATATAGCAGCACCAACTTCAATCGTCTCTTTTGTTAATAGCTTAATATGTGAAAACTTAGAACCCAACTTAATCACAGCGCCCTTTATACCTCCGTCTCTTATTAAAGTATTAGAACCTGCACCTAAAACATGTGTTTTATAATTATTTACTCTAACTTCCTTCAAAAATTTTACAAGTTGATCTTTATCTTCTGGTCTAAAGAAGATTTCTGCAGGACCCCCTAGATTGAACCAACTGTATTTTGATAAACTTTCCTTAATAATTAAATTTTTACCAAATTTTTTTTTTAAAAGATCTGATTTTAAATTCATAAACTAGATTTTAATTCTCTCATCCATTTTGAGATTGAGCCGGCGCCCATTCCAATTATAATTTCATTACTTATCAAATTCTTTTTAAAATAATTAGATAATTCTTTTTGGTTTCTCACTAACACCACCTGAGTTCTAGAATTTTTAGATATTAGTTTTGCAAAATTTAACAGATTAAAATTTAAATTTTTCTTTTCACCAGCGGCATACATAGGACAAATTAAAACTAGATCAGATTTTATAAATGCTTTAGAAAAGTTTAATTTTAACGACATTACTCTAGAGTATCGATGAGGTTCAAAAACTGAAATAATTTTTCTGTTATTATAAACTTTATGAACTCCTTCTAATATTGAAGAAATTTCTGTTGGATGGTGAGCATAATCATCAAAAAATTCATTTTTATTTTTTGTAAATACTTTAGTCATCCTTCTCTGAACTCCTGAAAAGTTTTTTAAAGCTTTTTTAATAATATCAGTTTTTACTCCTAGATTTATACAGACAGCTGCAGCAGCAGACGCATTCAGAACATTATGTTGTCCTATTAATTTTAAATTAATGTTTTTAATTGTTGCTTTCGAATTATCTAAATTTTTATAATGAAAATCAAAGAGGGAGTGAGTAGCATAATACCTTGGATTACTAATTCTATAATTAGCTTTTTTATTAAACCCATATGTTAATATATTCTTATTTTTTATTTTTTTTAAAATTTTCATAATATTTTTATTGTCAATACAAATTAATGATTTACCAATTGGAGGAGTTTTATTTATAAATTGTATAAAGGCATTTTCTAAATTTTTATAATTTTTGTAATAATCTATATGTTCAAAATCAATATTAGTTACTATTGAATAGTTTATTGGTAGCTTTAAAAAACTACCGTCAGATTCATCTGCTTCTAGTATGGCCCAATCACCTTTTCCTAGTTTTGCATTATTATTAAATGAATTAATAACTCCACCATTAATAATAGTTGGGTCTAATTTTTGATCAGACAAAATTTTTGCCACTAAAGATGTTGTGGTAGTTTTTCCATGAGAACCAGTAATTATTATATTTTTTTTTAATGACACCACATTTGCTAAAACTTCTGCTCTTGAATAAATTGGTATTTTATTTTTTTTGGCTTGTTTAATTTCTATATTATTATCCTTAATTGCTGAAGATTTAACTACGAGTGTTGAATTTTTTATATTTTTCTTAGCATGTCCTATAAAAATTTTAATTCCTGCTTTTGAACAATCAGACGTGCTTTTATTTCTATCTTGATCACTTCCTTGAATTTTAAAACCCATAGTCTTCATAACCTGAGCTAAACCGCTCATACCAATACCTCCAATTCCTATGAAGTGAATAATTTCTTTTTGTCCTATTCTAATTTTTTTCATTTATTAACTTTTCTAATTGTAGGTCAATATTTTCATATACTGATTTGTCAGAATATTGACTTTGTTTATTTTTAATTTCTCTTAATAATGATGTGTCTTCATTAATTTTTTTAATCAAATGGAATAATTTAGTATTTAAATCTTTTTCCTCTATTAAATAGCTATAACCATTTTTCTCATAATAAATAGCATTTTTTAGTTGATGGTTGTCTGCAGAGGAAGGTAAGGGGACAGAAATAAAGGGTATACAAGCATTAATTAACTCTGCCAGCATAGAAGATCCTGAGCGAGTTATTGCTAAATTAACTTTAGAAAAATAATCTAAAATATTATTGGTGAAATTAAAAACTTCAAAATCAATATTTAAACTTTCATAAAAAGATTTTAAAAATTTATTTTGTTCTGGTAAACATTGTTGATAAATTTTTAAAGATATTTTTGCCTTAGTACACTCTTTAAAAATTTCGGGAAGACTCTCTGCAAAGATTTTTGCAGCTTGGCTTCCCCCTAAAATTAATATTTTTAACTTTTCATAACTTTCGTTGTTTTTTGGTTTGATCTCAAAATTAATTATTTCTTTTCGAATTATGTTGCCAATTACACTAATTTTTTTCTTATATTTTTCTGAAATCCCTTCTAGTTCTTTGTAGGATACAAAAACTTTTTTTGCATAGGGCAATAAAAATCTGTTAGCTTTTCCAATAAATAAGTTATTTTCATAAATAATAAATGGAATTCTCAGTATTGTAGCCGCTATACAAACAGGAAAAGATGAATATCCACCCATGCCAAAAACTAAATTTGGTCTATTTCTTAATAAGAAATATAATGATCTAAGTATAGAATAAAAAATAATGAATATAGAAAATAACTGTTGAATAATATTTTTTTTGAAAATAGTAGAAGAATTAATTTCAATTATCTTTATATCATTTAAATCTTTTAAGTATTTCAAACCTCGCTTATCTGAAATTATTTCAACATTTATCTTGTCTTCAAAAAAGTGTTTAGCCAAACTGTAGGCTGGGAAAACATGTCCACCTGTTCCACCTGTTGCAATTATTATCTTTTTAAAATCGCTATTCATCTATTTCTAATTTGATTTTTGTATAATTTAAAATTATTCCAGCTAAAACAGCGCTTCCTATAAGAGATGATCCTCCATAGCTTAAAAAAGGCAATGTCATTCCCGTTGTTGGCAGCAAGCTGGTATTAACTCCAATATGAATAAATGTTTGGAAAATAAACAGTGAAGCAAGTCCACATAAAGAAAGTTTTAAAAATTCATCATCTTTTAAAACACAATTTTTAATAATTCTAAAAGCAATATATAAAAAAATACAGATTATTAAGATGGAAATAATTGAACCATATTCTTCAGATATAATAGCAATTATATAATCAGTATGGGCCTCGGGAACGCTATCTTTTAAAATTCCCTCTCCCATTCCTTGACCCTTAAGACCTCCTTGTTTTATAGCATTTAAAGCAGTAGAAGACTGAAAAGCGTCTCCCTTGCTTGGATCTAAAAATGTAACTAAACGATCAATTATATAACCAAATTTCTGGGGCATTAAAAATAAAAGACTGACTACTAAAATGGAAAAGAAAATAAAAAAACTAAAAATATATATTATACTAACACCTGAAACAAACACGGTTGCTATCCAACTCCCTATAAGTAAAATTGATTGCCCTAAATCCGGTTGATCAATTAATAAAATTATTACCGAAATCAATAAAAGAAAGCTAAACAAATATCTAGTTTGAGAATTCTTTAACTTCTCTAAAGTTAATATTTTAACTGTCGCTAAGATAAAAAAAGGTTTTAAAAGTTCTATAGGTTGTAGTCTAAACAGATATAAGTCCAACCATCTTTTTGCTCCTTTAACTTCCACTCCAACAATGGGGACTAAAATTAATAATAGGAAAGATATTATAAAAAATGGAATAACTATTTTTTTTAGTAGAGAAGTCTCAATTGCAGAAATAATAAACATTATAAAAAGAGCTAATACTGTAAAAATTAGATGTTTTGAAAAAAAGAAATAATAATTTTTATTTAGCCTTTCACCTGCCAAAGACGATGTAGAAGAAAATGAAAAAAAAAGACCTAAAAAAAATAGGATAAAAAAACCAAAAAGGATATTTTTATCAATATTTCTCCAATAATTATTAAATTCGAATTTAAATAAATTTTTTAGCATAAAGTCTACTTAATTTCTTAAATTCATTACCCCTATCTTCAAAGTTTTTAAATTGATCAAATGATGCTGCTCCTGGACTTAATAAAATTGTATTATCTGTTTTCTTCAATGATTTTAAGTCTTTTAAAGCTCTAATTATAGAATTTTTTAAATTTTTTGTGACAGAAAATTTTATTTTATTTCTTAATTGTTTTTTAAAAAAATTAAAATTTTTTCCAATTATATAGGATTTAATAATATTATTTTTGATAAATCTAAGATCAATTTTGTCTTTTTCTTTTGGCAATCCACCAAGTATCCAATAAATATTTTTACTCCCTGCCAAGGCAAACTTAGTGGCTTGTAAACTAGTCGCTTTTGAATCATTAATAAAAGTAATACCACCTTTTTTTAAAAAAATTTCGTATCTATGAGGTAGTCCTAAAAAAGAACTCATAGATTTTATAAAAGAGTCCTTATTAATCTTAAGCAATTTTGATAATGCGTAAACAAAATTCATATTTTCATCATTTGTATTAGATTTTAAATAATCATTTTTTATTTTAAATTTTATTTTTTTATAATCTCTAAATTTAACTGATACTAATTTACTCAAATATCTTTTTCTTTTAAAAATATTTCTTAAATCTTTATTCACTAAAGCAAAATTGTTTTTACCTTGTAAATCAAATATCTTTAACTTTGATTTAATATATTCTTGCTTAGATCCATGCCAGTCTAAGTGATCATTAGAAATATTTAGTAAAATTGCATAATCAGGATGTATAAATTTTGAGTGAGAAAGTTGAAAAGACGAAGCCTCTATAATAAAAAAAATATTTTTTCTTGTTTTCAAATTTAAAACTGGTGTTCCAATATTTCCACCTAACTCAACTTTAAATTTATTTTTTTTAAGTAAATGAGTAATAATTTTACAGGTTGTCGATTTACCATTTGAACCCGTTACAACAATAGATTTAAATGTTGAATTACATAAATATAGCAAATCAATATCTGTTATTATTTTTTTTCTGAATTTTAATAAATCTTTTTTATATTTTGTTCTTTTTAAACTTATACCAGGGCTTAAAACAATATAATCTGCTATTTCTAAAGCGTTTTTTAAATTTGAAATACTTTTAGATCTAAATTTTTTCCTTAGTTTTGGATTATCATCCCAGACAAAAAAATTACAATTTTTTTTTTTTTTAAAATATTTAACTACTGAGAGCCCAGTAGCACCTAGCCCATATACTAAAAATTTAAGTTTTTTAAAATTTAATTTTTGAGACATTCACTAACGTAATTTTAATGTCGCTAATCCAACTAAAGCTAATATTATTGCAATTATCCAAAATCGAATTACAATAGTTGACTCAGCCCAACCCTTTTGCTCAAAATGATGATGGATTGGTGCCATTTTAAATATTCTTTTTCCAGTAAGTTTGAAAGAAATAACTTGAATAATTACTGATACAGTCTCTAAAACAAATAATCCTCCGATTATCGCAAGCACAATTTCATGTTTTGCTATTATAGCTACTGCAGCTAAGGAACCTCCTAAGGATAATGAACCAGTGTCTCCCATAAAAATTTTAGCAGGTGGTGCATTGTACCAAAGAAAACCTAGACATGATCCAACGATTGAGCCACAAAATATTGAAAGTTCGCCCACGTTAGGAATATATTGCAACTGAAGATATTCTGAAAAAATTGTGTTCCCAACCACATAGGAAATTAATGTGAAAGAAAGTGCTACCAACATAACTGGAACAGTAGCTAAACCATCCAGCCCATCAGTTAAATTTACTGCGTTAGAAGCTCCGATTATTACAAATAATCCAAATGGAATAAAGAAAAGTCCCATTTGCCAAATTAAATTTTTAAAAAAAGGAAAGTAAAGATTATATAAATACTCATGATCAGAAAATTTTATTAAAATAAATAAAGCCGCAACAGCAATAATTAATTGACCAAAAAATTTTAACTTTGGATTAAGTCCTCTAGAATTTTTAAATTTTATTTTTAGCAAATCATCAGCGAAACCCAATAATCCTAAACTTAGAGACACAAAAACTAGAGTCCAAATATAAATATTATTTAGATCAGCCCATAATAAAGTACCGGTAAGCATTCCAATTATAATAATCACTCCTCCCATAGTAGGTGTTCCTGATTTTTTTATAATATGATCTATAGGTCCGTCTTGCCGTATTGGACCTGAAATCATATTTTCAGAAAAAATTCTAATAAGAGGTCCTCCAACAATAAAAACAATTATTAGAGATGTAACTACAGATAATCCTGTTCTAAAAGTAAGGTATTTAAATACGTTAAGGAAAGAATAATGATCTATAAAAGATGTGAGTAAATTAAATAACATTTAAGTTCCTTTTATCATTGCTCGGCTAATAATATTGAGTCCTGTTGCGTTAGACCCTTTTATCATTAAATAATCATTATTAGTGATTATATTCTTTAAAATTAAGTCAACATCCTCACTGCATTGTAAAATGTTTCCACGCTTCTCCTTCTTTAAATTTTTATAAGTAAAAAGGGTCTTTTCTCCCTTTACAAAAACTTTATCAATATCTGAGCTGTTAATAAGTCGTGATAATTTTTTATGGTAAATTGCTGATTTTTCTCCAAGCTCAAGCATGTCACCAAGCAATAAATATTTTTTAAACTTATTTTTCTTTATTTCTGCAAAGTTACTTAACGCATTTTTAACTGAAAATGGATTCGCATTGTAGCTTTCATCTATTAATCTAAAATTTTTTTTATATCTCTTAATTTTATGTATTCTGCCTCTTCCTTCAGAGGGTTCAAAGTTCTTAAATACTTGAATAGTTTTTTGAAGACTAAAACCAAATTCTTTTAATACAGCTAGAGAAGCAAGAACATTATAAACATTAATATTTTTTACTCTTAATTTAAAAAACTCATTTTTAACACGTATAATAATTTCTTTTATTGCTCCATATTTCTTTATCTTAATTACATGAACATCTGACTTTTTTGATTTTCCAAAAGTAATAATCTTTATATTTTTTGATTTTGCTTTTGAACTTAAATAATTAAAAAATTTATCATCACGATTTAGAATAATCGTTCCCTTACTTTCAATATTGCTAATAATTTCACTTTTTGCTTTTGCTATACCTTTAATATTTCTAAAATTTTCTATATGCGCCTCAGCTATGTTGGTAATTATAGCTAAATTAGGTTTTATCATCTTAGACAATTGATTTATTTCACCAGCTCTACTCATTCCTAACTCGAACACTCCAAATTGATGATCTTGATTTAAATTTGATAGACTTAAAGGAACGCCATAATGATTATTAAAAGATCTTGGTGAAGCATAAGTATTACTATATCTTTTAAGTAAGATATTAAGGATATTCTTTAATGAAGTTTTTCCCGCACTGCCCGTTATTGCTAAAATTTTTGCATTACAATTTTCTCTTTTAAGTTTGGCAAATTTATTAAGAAATGAAATTGTATTATCAACTTTAATTATTTTATTTTTATTTTTTTTATTATTCTTTGATGACACAACATAATTAGCACCTTTTTTTATCGCTTTAGAAATAAATTGATTTCCATCATTATTTTTTCCTTTTATAGCTAAAAATAAATTATCTTTTTTAACATTCCTTGAGTCTATTGCAAGTCCATCAAATTTATAAAGTTTTTTATTTTTAATAATCTTATTTAATATTTTTGAGTTAAATAAAAAATTTTGATTTTTTTGGTTTATAGTATTTTTCCTTATTTTTAATCTTTTTATTATCTCTCTATCTGAAATAGAAATGACCTTGTCTCCGTAATCTTGGTAATTTTCATGTCCTTTTCCTGCAACCAAAATAATTTCATTAGGTTCTGCATTTAAAATAGACTCTTTAATTGCTTTGGATCTATTTCCTATATTAAAATAATTGCTTCCTTTAAGGTGTTTAATTATTTCTTTTCGAATTTTTTTTGGATGTTCTTTTCTAGGATTATCATCAGTTACATAAATTTTTTCACAAAAAGATTTTGCAATTTTTGCCATCAATGGTCTTTTCTTAAAATCTCTTTCTCCTCCGCAACCAAACACTAAAGAAATATTATTATTATAAGTGTTTTTTAATGACTTTATAACTTCTTGTAATGCGTCAGGTGTGTGAGCATAATCAATGAATACTTTAATATTATTTGGATACTTTCTTACTAAGTCTAGCCTGCCATCAACATTTTTAATTTTTTTTAACGCACTATTTATTTTAGCATTATTTAAATTACATAATCTTGCCGATAAAATTGCCATGGATAAATTCTTTATTTGAAATGATCCAGTCAAAGATAAAGAAAGATCTTTAATATCTTGAAACTCTTTATTAATGTTCAATAATTTTAGTTGTCTATTTTTTGAAATTTTTTCTAAAATTGAATATTCCTTGATAATCTTATCAGTTATAACATAGCTTTTTTTAGGTAATAATTTTGAAAATAAAATTAATTTTGCTCTTAAATAATCTTTCATTGTCTTGTGGTAGTCTAGATGATCTTGGCTAAAATTTGTAAAAATACCTGCTTTTAAATTTAGATTGTCTAATCTACTTTGATCTAAACCATGGCTAGAGGCTTCAATGATAACATTATCAATTTTATTTTTTTTTAATTTCTCAAGATTTTTGTGAAGTGTAATTACATCAGGTGAGGTAAGATTAGTTTTAATAAACTTCTTTCTATATCTTATGCCTAGTGTTCCAATGGAAGCGACCGGAATATTGTTTATGTCCAGTATTTGATAAAAAAAATCAGCCACAGATGTTTTTCCATTTGTGCCTGTTACTGCAATAATATTTTTTGGTTTTAGTTTATAAAATTTAGATGTAATTTCACTTAAATATTTTCTTACATTTTTTGTTTTGATTAACTTAACTTTTGTACTTTGAAATTTACATCTCTTTGAACAGATAATAATAATAGCGCCATTTTTGATTGCTTCGTTAATATAACGCTCGCCATTAGATTGTTTTCCTTTCACTGCAAAAAAAATAAACCCTTTTTTAACATCTCTGCTATTGAGAGCTAAGCCTTTGATTTTTATCTTTCTGAGGCTTTGAGGGGAATTTTTAATTAAGTTTTTTAGCAACATGTTTGTTGTAAAACTCTTTGTTCTTTATGGCTAAAATAGGTCCAATTTTCTTTATAATTTTGCCAGCTACATAAACAGAATTCCAACCTGCTTCATTTCTGGTTCCTTTGATCTGCGTGCCTCGATAATTATAAATTAAGTCAGTAGCTACTTGAGGATTCTCTAGCATTACAAGTAAAACGTATTCTGGATCTTTAGAGGGAAATACTGAAATAAAAGTATTCAAATTTTCACTCTCATTACCATATTTTTGTGAAGTTCCAGTTTTTCCTCCTACATCATAACCATAAATGTTAGCTAAACTAGCAGTGCCCTCTTTTTCTGTTACAACTTTTCTTAAAATATTATTTATTTTTTTACTAGTTTCTGAAGAAATTATTTTTTTATTATCTTGAAATTTCTCTTTTTTAATTATTGTTGGTTTTATAATATTACCGCCATTAACTAATGCAGCATATGTTGCTGTCGCTTGTAATGGTGTCACAGCAATTCCGTGACCATATGAAATAGTTTCTAATTTACATTTATTCCACTTAAAGCTTAAAGGAGTTCCAAGCTCCTCTAGTTCTAATTCCGAGGTATTGAGTAAATTAGTTTCCTCGATAAAATCCCTATAATCTTGCTCACCAATTTTTTTAGCTAACATTAAAGTTCCTATATTAGAGGATCTTATTAATATATTTTCAACTGACAAATCCTTAGGAAATTGTTTAATATCTGATATTTCATGAATGGAACATTTTATTTTTCTAGGTATATCTTTAATAATCGTTTCAGGTGAGACTAAATTTTTTTCAATCGCTAAAGCAATTGTAAATGTTTTAAAAATAGAGCCTAATTCATAAACGCCCTTTGTTATTTTATTAATATAATTTTTATCTTTAATGTTTTCTCTAGTATTTATATTAAAGTTGGGTAAAGAAACTAAAGATAAAACTTCACCTTTTTTAACATCCATTAATAAAGCGCCTCCTCCAGTGGCTTTAAAGGTTTCTAAAGCTTTATTGAGTTCGTCGTCAATTATATGTTGAATGTTTGTGTCTAAAGTTAATTGTAATGGTTTGTTTATCAATTTCTTATCTTTAAGTTCTTTATCAAAATATTTTTCAGCTCCAGAAATTCCATAGTTATCGTAATCAACTTGTCCTAATATGTGGCCATATAAATTTGCATGAGTATAAATTCTAGATTGAAACGGTTCAAAAATAATTCCTTTTTCTCCAAGAGACCATAATTTTTCTTTATCATTTTGATCAAGTCTCTTCTTTAAATAAAAATATTTTCCCTTATCTAGTTTTTTCTTTATTTGTTTAATCGATAAATTCGGGAAATTTAATCTGATCTTTATTAAAAAGTTTTCTTTATTTTTTATTAAATTAGGCTTAATGGCAGCATGAAAAGATTTTACATTTCTGGATATTAAAATTCCATTTCTATCGATTATATCTCGTCTTAAAGGGATAAAATGGGATGAATTATCTTTTTTATTATAAATTTCAAGATTTTTTAAAGATACAAAAATAATTTTGATCGAAAATATTGTAATTAGAGAAATAAATAGAAAAAAAAGAAGATAAACTCTATCCTGAGAAATGCTAGAATTTTTAACTTTTTTATATTTTTGATTAGTTTCTAAATAATCTTCAAAATAAAAACTTTTCTGATTTATATTAATTTCTTTTTTTTTTTTCTGTTTTTTTCTCATTTTCTATTTTAAGAATTGTTATTTTTTTTTGAGAGCCTATAAAGTCTATGTAATTAAGATATATTCTTGAAAAATCCATTGGCATATATTCAATAAAAGCTAATTGCTTAATTTTTTTTGACAAATAACCAGGTGAAGAAACATAGAAATAATCTAATTGGGTTTCGTGTAAATCTTTTTCTATAACTGCGATTCTTTTATCAATTTTGTAAATATTTTTTTCAATGATTCTTGTTTGATTTTTTATAGCAGATGTCGTGCCTAATAAAATTGAAAAGATACAAACTGATATAATTAAATTAATTTTAAACATGTGATTTCTCCAAATCTAAATACTTTTTAAATTTATTTACCAACTCGTTTGGATAAATAAATTTATTTTTACTTCTAGTTGCATATCTAAGTTTAGCAGAGCGTGATGGTGGGTTCTTAATAATTTCTAAATTAGAAGGTTTAAATATTTTATTTTTATATTTATCAAATAAGGAAATATTAATATCTTTTTTTTCAGGAAAATACCTAGAAGGATTAGATCGATTGGAAGAAAAATTGCTAAAAAAATATTTTACTATTTTATCCTCGATAGAATGAAAACTAACAATTAATATTTTGCCTCCTGGTTTTAAAATTTTTGTTGCATTAATAGCTCCTTCAATAAGTTCAGTAATTTCTTTATTTACAAATATTCTTAAAGCTTGAAAAGTTTTTGTGCTTGGATTGATTCTATTTGTATAATTTTTCTTTTTACTTCTTTTAATAATTGCTACTAATTGGTCTACTTTTGTAATCTTTTTTACTAAACGTGTTTTAATTATATTTCTTGCAATTCTTGATGCATCTTTTTCTTCTCCTAAAATTTTAATAATAGATTTTAATTTTTGTTCACTAAAATTATTTACAACTTCTTCAGCAGAGATTGTTGAAAGACCCATTGACATATCTAATTTTTCTCTAGAATTATAAGAAAAACCTCTTTCTAAATTATTTAATTGAATTGAAGATAGACCTAAATCAAATACGACAGCATCGACAGATTGGTTTTCAACAACTGTATTTACTTCGCTAAATTTTTTCTGATGAAAAAAAAATCTTTTCGGATATTTTTTTTTTAATTCTTGGCCAATTTTTATGATAAATTCATCACGATCCAAAGCTATGACTTTTGTTTTAGAAAATTTAAGTAATTTCTTTGAGTAACCTCCTCCACCAAAAGTGCAGTCTATATAAACACCACCTTTATTTGGAGAGCAAATCCTTGTTACTTCATCCAACATCACCGGAAAATGGGGAAGTTCCGATGATGAGGTTGAGTTGATCATAATGATATAATTTTATCATTAAAATTTTTGTTTTCTTAAAAATGCAGGAATTTCAAAATCTTCTTCTTCGTTTGAATCCTGATCAAAAAGCTTTTCTGTATGTTCGTCTCTACCAGGCTCATCTAATTCTCTTTCAACATGAGACTCATTATCCTGAGAAAAAAGTTGAGGTGTGTGCTCTTCTTCAGTACTTGGTTCGAATTCAGAACTTAAATTTTCATCTTTAGTCAATAAAGAATTATCATTATTGCTTTCTATATATGAGGTATTTTCAATTGAAACACCTGTTGGAATATTATCCTCTTTCACTTCTGCCTTAGGTTCAAAGATGTTTTGTTCTAAATTATTAACTATAGATTGTTGTTCTTGATCATTGACTTCAAACTTTTCATCTAACTTTAGAGCAGTTGCTCCTTCGATAGAATTAAAAGTATTGTTCTCTATATTGTTTATATTTTGAGAGAATAAGTCATCAGAATAAACATTGTTTCTATGTTGTATTCTTGAAGTCATATTTAAAACAGTATTATTTTGAGACTTATGTCCGTCTAAGGCTGTCGCAACTATTGAGACTCTTATCTTACCTTCCATGCTTTCATCTTTTATAGCGCCAAAGATTAGTTCTACTTCCGGATCAACTTCAGCTCTAACTGTTTGAACTGTTTGATCAACTTCAAATAAAGTTAGATCTTTTCCACCTGTAATATTAATTAGCAATCCTTTTGCACCTTTTAAAGAGTATTCGTCGATTAATGGATTATTCAAAGCTATTTCCGTAGCTGCCATCGCTCTATTTTCTCCCTCAGCTTCTCCAGTACCCATCATTGCCTTGCCCATAGAACTCATTACAGTCTCTACATCCGCAAAATCTAAATTAATCATACCGGGTCTCACCATTAAATCAGTAACGCTTTGCACTCCATGTCTTAAAACATTATTTGATAAATGGAACGACTCCTCAAATGTCGTTGTCTCGCTAGCAATTTTAAAAAGATTTTGATTAGGGACAACAATTGTAGTATCTAAATGTTTTTTTAACGCCTCTAAACCTTCTACGGCTCTTCTCATTCTTTTAGATCCTTCGTAATCAAAGGGCAAAGTAGTAACTCCTACCGTCAAAATATTTAGTTCTTTAGCTGCTTTAGCAATAACGTGAGAAGCTCCTGTCCCTGTTCCACCTCCCATTCCAGCTGCGATGAAAACCATATTACTTCCTTGTATATAATTAACTATTTCACCTATTGACTCATCTGCTGCCGCTTGACCAATATTATGTTTTGCGCCAGCACCAAGACCTTTAGTTAAATTCATCCCAATTTGAATTTTTGCATGCGCCTTGCTCTTTTTTAAATCTTGAGCATCCGTGTTAATTGCTACAAATTCAACACCTTCCATACCAGACTCGATCATTTCGTTAATCGCATTTCCACCGGCTCCCCCAATACCTAATACTAGAATTCTAGGTTTTAATTCTTTAAGCTCTCCTCCTCCAATATTTATACTCATACTATCTCCCCTTTCTGTTTATTTTCCCATTTAAGATTTGATCTATTTTGATAAGCTTGTTTTCTTGCTACTACTTTAAATTTTTCAAATGTTTTTGGCTCCCATATTTGAAAAGTTTTTCCAAGACCAACAAATAAAATATTATTCTCAATATTAGCGTGTTTCAGTAATTTTTCAGTTAGTGATACCCTACCTTCTGTATCAAATTGTAAATTAACGCTTTCAGACAATATTGAAGTTGCAAAATAATCTCTTTTTTCTTCAAAAGGATTTAATGAGTCTATAGTATTAGATAGTTTTTCTATTCTGTCCTGCGAGCAAGCCTCTAAAGCTGAATGATTAAATGATGGGTAGGTTATAAATCCGTTATAACCCAGAGAGCTTAGATGAGATCTAAACGTTGCAGGCACGGAAACCCTTCCTTTTTTGTCTAATTTGTTTTCGAAAGTCGATAAAAACATTCTTTTTTAAAACCTTAATTTTTTTTAATATTTTCAAATCACCCTCCAATATGGGATTTTTTGGGATGTTATGGGTTTTAATTTAAAGAGTCAATATAATAGTTTTTTAGTTATTAGTACAAAAAGAGAACATTTAATAAGCAGAAATTGCCAGATAGTCTATAAGCCGGGTTCTGTCATTAAAGATGTCATTTATCTAGGCGTGAGTTCACACTCAAGCTCAAGCGGTTAACCCAGAAGACTAACTAAAGACTGTTTTTAGCATTTCTGCAGTGTCTTCTCTATTTAACCTTGC
>MDTB01068364.1_pt1 | contig 19293 bp, 19 predicted proteins | sample 811161 | NCBI WGS metagenome assembly MDTB01 (sample SAMN05326650, study PRJNA326480) | marine metagenome | isolation source: seawater | place: Mediterranean Sea | collected 2009 | reverse complement strand
TTTTTTATCTGATTGAAAAATAAACCTAAATCCAATCTTAATTTCATTTAACTTTTCATTCTTAAAATAATCAAATACAAAAACTTCTTTTAATAAGTCATGTTCAAAATTTAATAGCAATATCTCAAGTGCCTTACATTTTGAATAATCCTTAAGAGAAAATGATAGGTCTCTGTTAGAGGAAGGAAAATCCGATATAGGAACATACTCTGTAAGGTTTATTTTTTTATTGGTTAGGTCGATATTTCTTGTTGAGTAATCCTTAAGCAGGGTTGGATTAATTTCTATTTCAACATACAAAATAGGATTTTTTGATTTTGAATCTAATAATTCTCTCGAAATATCTAAAATTTTAAATTCAAGAATATTTTCTATACCCAATAACAAATTTCTAAAATATTTATTATCAAATTTTTTTGAGAAATCTTGATAATTTTTCCCAACTCTGCCACTTGCAATAATTCCTATAACTCTTTTTACACAGTCAGTTCCTGATGTGTATATATCAGATATTTCAAATAGCTTGATGCTTTCTTTTTGCCTTCTTTCATTATAGAGGAGATTTTTAATCAAGGAGTCTGTAAGATTTTGTCTTAAAAACTTTCTATTAGAATCCAATGGATTATCAACAATAATAGATTTGCTGTTACCGCTTAAAACAAAAGGATCATTTATGACTTCATAGAATCCATTAGAAATTAGAAAACTCTTGATATCTTCCTCTTCTTTGTTAATTTTAAGATCTTTATCTATTCTTATAGTAAAGTTTTTGACATCGATATTATCGTATCCAACAGCTCTAGCAATTTCTTCAGCAATGTCATTTTGCGAAAGTATGTCGCTTCTATAGGAAGGCACTAAAATAAGCTTATCTTTGATTTCAAAACCAAAATTGTTTAAATATTTTATACAAGATTCTTCATCAATAGATGTCCCTAGAGTTGAATTAATTTTATCTGTATCAAAAGGGATTGTTACTTTATTGACTTGGGAATAAGTTTCTGTGAATAACTTAACATTTTTAATGGTGCTATGGTCTTCAATAATCTTCAAGAACCGTCTTAAAACTCTTTCATGGCAATCGAAATCAACATTTCTTTCAAATTTATAGGCAGCATCTGAATGTATTCCATATTTAAGTGACTTTCCTATTATGGCCTCAGGTTCAAAATAAGCGCATTCAATAATGACTGAAGTAGTACCAGAATTGCATGCTGTATCCATTCCTCCAATAATGCCTGCAAGATTTATTACATTTTTATTCTTATCAAAAAAGGCAAGAGTATCTTTTTCGATCTCTATTTCTTTATCCAGAAGCGTCTTAAATAAATAATTCTTATTTGTGTGCTCAAGAGAAATTGATCCATTAATCTTTGAGAGATCATAACAATGAGTGGGTTGACCAGTTTCGTATGAAATGTAATTTGAGACATCAGTAAAAAAATTATTCTTTTTAACTTCTAAGTCTATAAAATAAGTATCTAAATAATCTTCATAAGCATCCGGAATTTTATCAATTTCAATTTGCATAAAAGAAATTTTCTTGCATGCCTTTTCAGCTAAATTATCAAATTCAAAATCAAATAATGGTATTTCATTTTCATATATATGTTTATCATCTGATATCTCATAAAATTGTTTAAGATCTCTTTGCAAACCATCAACTGAAAGACAATCCCCCCTATTGGGTGTGAATTCAATATCAAAAGTTTGATTCGAAATCTCATTTTCGTGTCCTAGTTGAAATAGTTTTTCTGAGACATCTTCAATTTTTGGTTTAGAGATCATTTCATTAGAAAGATGTTTATATAAAATTTTCATTTGAATTGACTTAGGAAATCTAAATTTGATTTATAAAAATCTCTTATGTCTCTTACTCCATACATGAGCATAGCAATTCTCTCAATGCCCAAACCAAACGCAAGACCTGAATATGCTTTTGAGTCAATATTACAATTCTCAAGCACTATTGGATTCACGATTCCACAACCTAAAATTTCTAACCATTTTCCATCATCAGACAATATATCAACTTCAGCAGATGGTTCAGTAAATGGGAAATATGAAGGCCTAAACCTAATTTCTACATTATTACCAAAAAGAGCTTGAATAATTTTAAAGATTAAACTTTTAAGATTTGCAAAACTTACATCTTTATCGACATAGATTCCCTCTACTTGATGAAACATAGGAAGATGAGTTGCATCATCATCTTTTCTAAAAACTTTTCCTCCAGATATAAATGCTATTGGAGGCTTTCTTTCAAGCATTCCTCTTATTTGAACTGGTGAAGTATGAGTTCTTAGGACAAATGATTTACCATTTACATAAAAAGTATCATGCATTTGTCTTGCTGGATGAGTCTTCTTAATATTTAATAAATCAAAATTAAACTTTTCAGTTTCAATTTCTGGCCCACTTATTATTTCAAAACCAAATGATATTAAAAGATCCATTATGGATTCCTTTATTTGATTAATTGGATGTGCTCCTCCCAATTCTTTAATCAGATCAGGAGCAAATGAATCTTTAATGTCTGGCATTAGACCAGTAACTAGCTTATAGCAGTTTCTACAACCTTTTTAAAAGTTGAATTATCAGAAATAGCTATGTCAGAAAGAATTTTTCTATTGAGAATAATATTTTTTTTAGACAAGGAATTTATGAGTTTAGAGTATGAAATTCCTAACTCCTGTGATCCTGAATTTATTCTAGCTATCCAAAGCGACCTAAAAGATCTTTTTCTGTTTTTTCTATCTCTAAATGCGTATTGCAAAGATTTTATGTTTGATTGTTTTGCAGTTTTATAAAGTCTGCTCCTAGCTCCATAATGACCCTTGGTGGCATCTAAAACTTTTCTATGTTTTTTTCTGGCTGTAACTGATTTTGTAACTCTTGGCATGTTTTTACCTATTAATTAATTTTGAGGCCATTTTAAGTACCGTTCCTGTTAACTTATTTAAGCCTCTATTATGTCTTTTTCTTTTTGTAGACTGCTTTGTTAAGATATGATTCCTGTTAGCACTCTTGCTTTTTATAGATGAACCACTTCGTTTAAACCTTTTTGAAGCGCCTGAATGTGTTTTAATTTTATATCCCATAATTATTAATTAAATTATTTCTTTTTCATAGGAGACAATACCATCAACAATTGCCTGCCTTCTAATGATGGCTCTTGATCAACTTGTGAAATTTCAGACAATTCGTCTTTGATTTTACTAAGTAGATCTAACCCAATGTTGCTGTTTAAAATCTCCCTACCTCTAAATCGGACGCTTATTTTAGTCTTATCTCCGTCAAGAATAAAGCTTTTAATTTTTTTTAATTTTATATTATAGTCTCCAACATCAGTGGATGGTCTAAACTTAATTTCTTTTGTTGTATTTTTCTTAATTTTTACTTTGGAAGAAGATACACTTTTTTTCTTGTCAAACAAATGTTTACCATAATCTAAGAGTTTACATACAATAGGATCTGCATCAGATGGAGAAACTTGTACAAGGTCTAGTGACGAATTTTGTGCCTGTTCTAAAGCTTCAGAAAATGGTATTAAACCCTTTTTTTCTCCATCAATGTCAATAAGCAAAACATTTGCAGCACGAATTTTTTCATTTATTGGAGTAGAATTTTTTTTTGACGATGCCATTATTTATTTAATTAATAATTGAAAAAATAATAGCATTACTTAATAACTAGCAAGATTAACAAGAAGTAAATAATGTCATATTCATTGAGATGTAGATTTTATACTAAATGATTAAATTTAAGCAAATTTTTTATGGTTGCAAGATAAAGTGATTCCAACTGTCTTTCTCTTTTTCATATACGTCCCTTTGATTTAATCTTGATTTATGTCCTTTCCAGAATTCAAAATAATAAGGTGTGAAAGTAAAACCTCCCCAATAAGATGGACATATATCAAGATTTTTGGAGTTTAGAGCCTCCAAATGTTTCTTTTTTACATCATTATATGAAGCAATTTTGTTAGATTGTTCGGAGGAAATTGCTAATGCGTTTTTATGATTATCTCTACTTGCAAAGTAACCTGTATTAAATTCTTGCGAAGTTTTCTTAATATTTGCTTTTATTCTTATTTGGAAATCAATGTTAGACCAAAAAATTAAGGCAGTAATTTGATTATGAGATATAAACTCTTGTGATTTTGGAGAGTTATAATTTGAAAAAAATATAAAATCTTTATCGTTAACAAATTTTAAATTTACAAATCTTGAATTAACTTCCTTGGATTCATTTGAGTAGGATGAAATAGCAATTGCTTCTATGTTTTTTTGATTAACTGACAAGGCCTCATCATATTTTTCTCTAAGAATCTGATATGGCTTATCTTCACAAATATTATTAAACGTAATCAAGTTAATTCCTTGTATTATTATTCGGTGAAGAAAACGGTATCATCTTTTTTAGGATTGTTAAATTCATAATCAATAGTTTTCTTTATTGCATCTTCAATTGAATATTTAGACTTAAAGCCAATCTTTGAAACTGAAGTCTCAAAAGATGTATCAGAACAGAATTTTTTTATTCTTATAGAGCTAATTGAAAATTGCTTTCTACTCATAAAAGACAGAATATCCAATAACTTTGCAAGAGTATATGCTATGAAAAAGGGAACATAAATCTTAGGCTTGTTCTTTCCAAGTGCTTTATAGATAACGGACATAATCATATTCATATTTGATTCAGGTTTATCTATAAAATTAAAGCAATAATTTCCTTCATCAAGTTCTAAAGTTTTTGATACAAAATCAATAACATTATCTATGTATGCAAGAGACTTAAAATTTTCACCTCTTCCAACCATTAGAAATCTTGATGATGCTACTTGATCAATCAAATTATAAAAGTTACCTCTATTACGTGGACCAAATATAACAGTTGGCCTTATAACTATTAATCTTCTTTTTTTTGGATCTTTTTTATACCACTTATTAAGCTCTACTTCTGCAAGCCATTTAGTTGAACCGTAGTCATTGAAAGGATTAATAATCCCGCTTTCATCAGTTCCCTTATCTGCAAAGCCATAAACTGCAACTGAGCTAAAAAAAATAATAGAATTTATATTTTTACTTTCAGCAAATTTGATTATATTTTTTGTGCCTTCAACATTTACTTCTTGATAAAGAGACTTTGGCTTAACATCATCTCTATGTTCTGCAGCGAGATGTATTAATAAATCAGCCTGAAATTGAATTTTGTTTAAATTTTCTTCATCATTTATATTTAAGATTTTACTTAAACTTTTGTGCCACTTGCTCTCATTTTTATCAATATTAAGGATAACGTTTGAGTCAGTTAAGGCATTAATAAGATTAGACCCTACAAAACCACTACCACCTGTAATCAATATGTTCATCATTTCACCTATTAAAAATTCTGAGTACCAATAAAAGCCATATAAAGACCGAATGGCTTATTTTTCTTCTTAAGCTAAAAGGTTTAAATATTAACTTTTCTTTTGTTACTAGCGCCCTAAAATCTTTGTTAACAATTAAGCTAAAATTGTTTAAGACCTGGTTACTATACCAATTATTTTGAATTTTTTTTATTCTATATATTTTTGCAAATAACCCACTATTTGCGCCAATTTGATTGTTTTCATGTTGTACATACAACATTTTAGGAGTATTAGATATCACCCACTTGTAATTATTATTCCTGTAAAAAGAATAAATTAGCCAATCGTGGTAGTCGATTTTATGAAGATATTTTTTCTTTTCAATTATAAAGTCTCTGAATTTGCTAAAAGAACTGGATGTAAATATTTGTGAACATCCAGGACCTGGGCCTTCAAAGAAATAATCATATTTTTTTTGAGGGAAGCTCTTCTTCAATAAATTTTTTTTACCATTTTGGGGCCAGAAAGCTATAACATCTGAAGAAAAGCCATCAGCATTTAATTCTTCTAATTTTGTAATTCCATCAAATAGCTTATCTTCAAACCAAATATCATCTTGATCTGAGAATGCGGCATAGTCATAATTAATCAAGTTTGAATTATTGACTAAGTGAAAAAAATTGGCCGCAGCAGAACCAAACTTATTTTTTGATTCTAATATAGATATATTTTTATGACTATCTGAAAATTTTCTTATTATGTCCATAGTATTATCTGTTGAAAGATCATCTGATATTAAGATATGCACATCAACTTGTTTTTGAGACAAGATTGTTTCTATCTGTTTTTCAACGTATTTTTCACCATTGAAGGTTGCTAAAAGGACAAGCACTTTTTTTTGTGAATCAATCAAATTTTGATAGCCCTATGTACAAAGAAAAAAATTACAAAAAATAATATGTGAATTCTAAATTTAATCTTTTTTGAAATTGAATTTTTTTTATTGCCAGTCAAGGTCATGCTATGTCTTCTATAAGAAATTAAATTTAGATCAACAAACTTTATTTTTTTTCCATCCAATATACACATTATTGTCAAAATTAAATCATGCATAGGCTCAAAACTGGTTTTTTTAATTAAATTTCGATGATTTTTAATATTTATAGCTAAAGTAGCTCCAACAACAAAATTTTTATAAATAAGTTTTGAAACGTTTACGTTTTTGAATTGATTACAAGAATATAAGTTATGAGAGGTCTTATCATTTGAGTAAAATACTTCTGCATTGCATGCTACTAAAAAGCTATCTTTAAGAAATTCAATCGTTTTTGATACTCTATTTTCATTCCAAACATCGTCTTGATCAGAAAAATACACATAATCATAATCTGAGGCTAATAGCGCTTTCTTGAAAGACTTTGCTGGACCCAGATTAAAAGAGTTTGTAATTAATTTACATGGGACGTCAAAATTATTTATTAAATCGTTTATGTACTCATTTGCTGAAATACCTGAGTAATCTTCAACAATAACTATCTGAGTTGGAGGAATAGATTGATTTACTATAGAATCAAGTTGCTTTTTAAGATATGGTGATTTACCAAAAACTGTCATGGCAACGGTGTATTTCATTTTATATCATTAATTTTTTTTGCAGGACAACCCCCTACTACGGAAAAGGGTTCAACATTTTTGTTTATCAAAGAATGAGCAGCTATGACTGAGCCTTCACCGATTCTTACTCCTGCAAGAATTGTTGAGTTTCTGTATATTGTTACATTTTTTTCTATTAAAATCGGTTTTGAGCTTATGTTGGTTTTTATCGAGGATTCACCTCGAACATGATTATGATTATTATCTATTATAGCTACATTATCTGATATTAATGTACCTTCTTTAATTTCAATATAGCTTGATGAGCTACAAAAGAAATTGTGTCCAATATTTACTCCATTACCAATATTAAGCCCTTTAGATGATTGATTTAAAGGATGAATTTCAATTCTTGCAGAATTTAATATAACAACATTTTTTCCCAATTCTATTAAGCTTGGAAAAATAATTCTACACGGTGAAATCCAATAAGATCCTGATCCAACTTTCTTTAATCTTACGCTCCATTTTAAAAGAAAGATCAAGTATGAAAATAGCTGATATATTCTATAAAATAATTTATCTATAAACATTTTTGTTTAAACTCCTACTTAATCCAAGCATAATACCTGTAAATCCCATCAATAATGGTGAATATAAAATATCTAAGAACATATTGCTAATTATAAATATTCCTATGATTAGTCTCTGAAGAGGGTTAGCTAACTTTATTAATTTTATAATAATTGATATGAAAATAGAGAAAACCAGCAGTCCATACTCAAAAAATAACCTAATCCAGCCACTATCTGCAGCTTTTCCAAAATATCCTGATCCTAGACCAAAAAATAAGCTGTATAAATCAGAAGAAGCGATTGCATGGCCCCACTTTTTAAACCTTAAATGAAGACTTAAATCACCCCCGTCTGTCAAAACCTCTCTTCCGTCACCAAAAACAAACTCTTCATAACTGTAATAGCCAGCAATATCGATTGCAGAAGTTATTGCCAGATAAAGATCTTTGAAACTTATTTCCTTAAAGGCATTCAAAGCTCTGATATCTAAATACGAAAATGAAAGAAAGATGCTGATAATGATAATTAAAAATCCAAAGAATCTCGCATAGCTTAATTTACCATTTAAAAAAATTGCATATACAATAAATCCAATATTCAAAATTGATGTTCTTTGCCCTATTAATAAAAGAAATGCAACATTAAGCAAAGCAAAAAAGTAATTTTTGCTATAAACAAGAGGAGCAAGTAACAATGAGAAAATATATGTATATTCCCAAAAATAAGTATAAATTCCTAAGGAATATAAGCAAACAGTTATAATAAAAAAGTATTTTGGGTATAAATAAAAAAGATTTTGTGAACATGCTAAGTAATACATCGTGCCACATGTCAATAGCGAGTTGATTAATCGAATTGCGTATAATGAATTTGAGTTCAGTTGGTATAGGCCAAAAAATAATATTGACAATATAAAAATTAAAAAAATTTTATGATTAGAGCCAAATGGTATGATACCTCTGTTAAAAATTAATAAAATCAAAATAATTAACGGTAAAGTAAATTCAATGAATCTTAGACTTCCAATAAATGAGTAACTTCCAGTAAATATTATGAAAAATAAAAGAGCTGCTGAGTATATGTATTTTATTGAAAAAGATTTTTTAATTGAAAGCATGATTATTTAATTTTAATAGATACTGTTAAACATTTATTCATTTTTAAGAAATTAATAATTCCAGATTTTTCTTTTTATTTCTATCTCAGCTTCTAATCCAATCTTATGAAACAGTTTGTCTTTCGAAATCACTGGACAAATGTCAAATATGTCCTCAAGTGTTGATGAACTTTTAATTATAGGAACATTTAGATATTTTTTTAATTCTATGCCATTTCTGGGCGCAATATCTAAAACATCTATAATTCCAACTTTTTTATCATGAAATATAGCTTCATTTGCAAGTCCACTATTGTGAGTGAGTAAAATATCAACAATATTCATAAAGTCTGTCTTTGTTATGTCTATCGGAAGAAGATCAATATCAAATTTTCTTTTAATCCATAAATAATCCTTAAAATTTCTCGCGGGATGTATTTTTACAAGAAAATTATTTTCCATATCTCGGTCAAGTTTTTTTATTTTTGAGAGGAATTCAACCTGTTTCTCATCCCTAAATTTGTCTGGACTGCTAAGAGCCAAAACAATATTCTTCCCAGAATTAAGACCATGCATCTTAATATAGTTTTTTCTTATTTTTTCATTAATTTCAATATCTTGAACTATTGGGGTTCCAGTAACTAATATTTTTTTTGGCATTGTCCCTAATTGAATAAGTTGATTTTTAGACATTTCTCCCCAAACACAAATCTTATCTGCATTAACAGGAAAATATCCAACAGGAGGGTTAAATGATCCATGCTGAACATGAAAACTCTCAATATTTAGGGCTTTTGCAACAGAAAAAAATAATGCAGACTCATATCCACGATCATAATCAGCCCCAATAACTTTTGTATTTGATTGAGATTTAACAAACTTTAATAATGATAATGCCTTTAGTATCTGAAAATGTAGTTCTAGAAAAAATTGAATTTTAAGGGTGATTGAGAGATTTAATAACTTTATTTTTTCGTTAACAGACTTTAAATTTTTTAGTAAAAATAATAAAACTTTTAAAAAATCAAATATGCCTGTTAAGAAAAAAATTTTTTTATCTATTCCCTCAGAAGCATCATTCCTGATTATGATAGTGTTTTTCTTTTCCTTTATAGTTGGTGTTACAGCATTCTGTATGCTTTTGAGATGCGAAAATGAACCGCTAGAAAAAAAAATTAAACTTTTATTTTGGTCATTAAGTAATTTTTCTTTAGAGAATGGCTTAAAGAAAAAAACCAAAAATAATATGGCTTTCTTTATCCATGATTTATTAATTCTACTTGAATAAAAAACATTAAAATAACTCGACAAAAGAATGCCTAGCTGAAGACCTTTATAATTTACTTTATTAAGGTCCTCTTCGACCTTATGTAGAATCTTATAGTCAAAATAATTTATCTTATCTTTCAAAATTTTCACATAAATGTAATTATTTTAAACATGCTTTTTAGGTAGTTATATTCAAAGTAAATTTGTTAATGGTATCTTCGTTTTTTTTGAGGGTATCATCATACTCTTGCATTGAAAATATAATTCTTGAAAGTGTTTTATTGTTATCTGATGTATTGATTAGCATAGGTAAAACAGCACAATCTTGTGGTTTCCATTTCAATTCAAGGGTGTGCTTATTATTTTTAAGACTAATGATGCCCGTTGTAGCCCCAAGACCTCTTGAAGATGAAACAAGTGTTGATGCTGGCTTTGAATGGTCTATTTCATTGCAAAAATCAAAGATCTCCAAATTATTTCCTCCATTTGCAAACGATATCTTTGTATCTTTGTTAGTGAAATAATCTAATAAAGTTATGAAGCCTAATCTTATGCTACCAAAAATATTTTTAAAATCTGAAAGATCATATGAAAATGTTATGTTCTCTGATTCAGACGAAATTCCAATTACTTTTTTGATATTTCCAAAATTTGTATTTATGTCTCCGTGAATTTCAAAATTTTTATCATCAATAAGATAAAATTTTGGATCAACTCTGTCTAAATCAGTAGCCCTACTTCTATTTAACGGCATCTCAATTGTAGTATTGCCACTATAAAAATCTGCTCCAAGGCTAATATCCTCAAAAAAACCATGTTGCACTGTGCCAATACACGGCTGCATTTGATGTGAAAGAAAAGATAGTTGTTTTATTGCTAACCCTCTCCTTAAATTTAAATCTAAATTAATAAATTTTGTCGATACATTTAACAAAGTATTATCATTATGAATATTTAAATTAATGCTTTTGATTTTGTTTAAAACACTCTCAATTGAATCATCATTATTAGTTGAAAGATTTTTTTGATTGGTATTACACTGATCTAGACTGTATTTTTTAAGGGTCTCATTTATTTTAATTTTAATTTTTTTCCATCTTTTTTCTGTTATGTGGGTTCTGTAATCGCTTGACCATAATTGGCATAATGTTTTCCAATCATTTTTATTTGAACATTTGGAGTCATCAAGATATTTTGAAATACGATGACACATTGTATTTATCCAAATGTCATCTCTTCCGGTTACCGACCACCTTGCAATATTATATTTTGATTGCTTTTTTACGGGTATTGGATATTGTGTGCTAACAATCTTGGAAGATAGCTGTTGTGCTTTATTTTTATTAATTTCCAAAACTTGAGTAGGGCTAATAATTTCTATGCTTGTATCAGATTTGATTGATTCAAGTAAATCAAAGATTCTATTCCATTCTCCATCTGAATGTGTTGGCCGTTCTTCGCTAAATCGACCAGGCCTATAGTCAAAAACTTCAGCATCATTACAATAAAGTGGTAAGATTTTTTCTCCATTTTTTATTCTTGATTCTATATAAGTTAAGTAATCTTTTTTTGAAATATCGCCATGAGCATAGTGTTGGATTTTTTGAAATAATATGGAGTCAGACCACAATATCTGAATAGAATTATTTTTTAAACCTTGTGCCTTTGTTGGCAATTTTTTTGTTCCAAGAGCTAACCTAACATTATCGCGATCCATGATCATACCTTTAAAATTGAATTCATTGTATATATCAACCATACTGCTTGAAAAAGCCATTTCGTTTACAAGAACAATTTCAGGTTGAGTTTCCAAAATCTCTAAATAAGTCTCTAAGCCTAATTTTTGATTCCAAAAATTAATATTGTATGGAACCAGGGGACCAATTAATTGACTATAGCCACTTCCAATTAATTCACATGACTTTGAATTAAGTAACTTTTTGAACCTTGTAACCCACTGAGGATCTAATCTATTGATTTCTTCGAGTGTCCAACCAGTCATCTCTATACCAATTTGACATGAGTTTTTTTCAACAAGATCTAAAAGAGGATGATAACAATTATTAATAACTTTTTTTCTTGATTCTTTTTCAATGGATGAAAAAGCTAAATTTAAATGAAATATGAAAAAAGCCTTTGATTTCATCTTTAGTTTACCAATGAATAAATTTCTTTTGAGAGATTAGTAACACCATTAACAGTCATTCTTTTTAATGCATTTTTTGACAATGAAACTGCCTTATCGTTATCTGACATTACTTTAATAAGTTGTTGGACTGAATTTTTGTAATCACCTGCAACCATTGCTACCTTTTCAAATTTAAGCGCTTCTAGTTCATCATTGTCTTTATTATCATAGGGTGAGAAAACCACAGATGGAATACCATATTGTAAAACCTCAAAAAAAGATACTCCAAATACAGTTAATGCATAGTTGCTCTCAACTATTAATTTGTCGATGTTTTGTGGAGAATCATGAATAATCCACCTATGATGAGAATTCTCAGGAATAAGCGGTTTTTTAGCGAATGGTCCTTTCACCCAGTTTAGCTCAATATTATTAGGTATTTTTTCAAGCTCTCCAGGTAAGACCTCAGATAATTTTGTTACGTCACTACCACCAGTAAGCACCAGTACTTTAGACCCAGGATTCCAATCTTTTTGTTTAAATCTTTTTTGGATAAGGAAACTATCCCAACCAGATTTAAAAATACATTTTGATCCAGAAAATTTTGAACAGTCATAATAAAAGGATGGTATCCAGATAATATTAAAAAAATTGTGAAATTGAGTTAGTGAGTCAATACCAACTAAAGATATTTTTTTTGTTTTTAAGCGCCTGAAAAATTTTTCAAGCCTTTTATTTTTATAATTACTTGGAAAATCAAATATTACAGATTTAAAATCTTCCTTATTTATTAAACTGTTTAATGAGACGTCTATTTCATCATTTTTAGAGAAAAAATATACCTTATATTTTTTTAACTCTTTTTTTTCAAACTCATTACCAAATATTACAAATTCTGGTGTAATAATTTTATCTTTAGAAAGTGTTTCTGCTACGGCCAAAAGCCTTGATAAATGTCCGATTCCTATCTGTGGTGTCAGAAAACAAACAAATAATATTTTAGTCATAGTGTTGCAATACTATAACTTAAAATTATCTCGAATTGATTTAAAGGGTCTCAATCCATCGGAGGGATCCGTTCTCCATAACCTATCAGGCATTTCAGATGGAACAGGTTCTTTTATCCCATTACCATCTGCTGCTTTTGCATTTCTAATTGAACTTATCAAGGCACCGATATCTTCAGGAAGCCAACAATGTCCTGAGTTAAATTCTTCTCCTTTTCCTTCAATATCCAGATGGAACTCAATTATTTTTGCGTCCCACTTATGAATTGCTCTATGAATAACTCCTGCATTCACAGTATGATCAGACCAACCAGTCTCACAATTAAATTCTTTTCTTATAGTTTCAATTGCAGATAAATTTGCTTGCTCAAATGGAGCAGGATATGAAGAAATACAATGCAGAACTTTTGGCTCACAGCCATTTGTTCGTAAAATATCAATAGCATGTTTTATTTCTTTCATATTTGCCATACCTGTCGAAATGATAACTGGTTTGCCTGTCAATGCACATGCAATTAATAATTCGTCCCAAAGCAATTCATATGATGCAACTTTATAAAAATCAACATATGGCTTTAATTCATTTACGGCATCTAGATAAAAAGGGGTGCAGCTGAATTCTATATTTTTTTCTTTACACCTTTCAGATAAGATCGGTAAAAAGTCAGTAGGCAATTCCCAATTTTTTCTATCATTATGTTCCTTTGATTTTTTTAAAATTTCAGAAGCAAATAATTGATCTATTTTAAATAATTGGAATTTAACAGCATCACAATCTGCATCTGAGGCAAGATCAATGAATTTAATTGCTCTATCAATGTCTCTAGAATGATTGCTTGAAACTTCTGCTATAAATTTTATGCTCATAATACTTTATATTAACAATTAATCTTTATTCCTTACATTATGGAATATTTTCCATTCTCTAAACTAATTTCAATAATTTTAGAATTATTATCTAAACTTTTGTCAGCTGCCTCTAGAATTGCTGTTACTTTATCAGATTCATGTAGCGAAGGAATTGAATCGCCGATATCTTCTAGAGAAAGTTTTCCATCAAAAATGTTTCTACAATGATTTATAAAGGTTTTTACACTTATAAATCCATATTTGGTATCAATACTATTACCGCCAGGACCTTTATTTAATCCAAAAAAATATGGATTTGGGGCACTGTATCCTTCACCAGAAATGACTTTTCTAAAACCTCTATACCTTTGATCAGAATCGATATGACCATTTTCACATAGCATTTGAACTTCTTGATAAGTCATTGATTCTGTTTCTGAAGGATCACTCCATCCAGACACATGATAACTTGTGAATATATTATCATTGTTGTCTTTCCATCTTACTTGGACTTGAATAAGATCAGCAATTCCATCTTTAGATAAAATTTTTCCTGCATTTCCAAATTGACAAGTAGCCCTAACATCAATTGGATGAGCTTTTGTAATGAAACCTACCATATGAATATAATGACTGCCTAGATAGTGATTTATATTAGGCGAATTTTCAGAAGATAATGTTTTACTATAAATTTCTAACATGTCTCTTCTTTGTGTCATCAGAGAACTAAAGTGCTGCAAACTTCCATAAGCTCCTGAATTATATTCATCTTTAAGCATGACGTTAGCATCATCATAAACCTTATGATAATCAACCATCGCTAGCACTGGATTTTTTTCTAGTTGTAGGAGCACATCATACAAATCTTTTAAATTAGTAACAGCAGGCTTTACAATCATAAATGGTAATGAATTTTTTATACAACTTAACATAACATCAGTATGCATTTGATCAGGAACCGAAATTAGAACTACACATGGCTTTGGCATTTCTTCCATGGCTTTTTCAAATGCCCTTTCATCAACAATATCTTCCTTGGGAAAAAACAAAATATCAGAGGAACTTCCAAGTGCTTTGGAAATACTTTTAATTTTTTTTGAAAGTCCTTTTAATTTTGTTCCATCTCTTCCCGCAATAGCTATTTTTCCAATCATTCCCCTAGACTCAAGCTCCAAAATCGATGGAAGAAAAATCCCATAATCTTTGTCGGTAGTTTTTTTTCCTGATAAGACAGTGGAACCAGTACTATAATGTCCAGCACCTACTATTAAGACGTTAACTTTACTCATATTTCCATTTAATTAATTTCAATTTTGACTTTTGAAATTGCAGATTCACATTTTTCAATTGCAGTGCTCCTTGAATTTGAAGTACAAATAATCATGCCAAAGCGATCTGCATGACTTTTTGCGCGTGAGATTCTGTCACCAATCTTAGGAAGAAAAAACTCTGACATAACAACACCATCTTCATTACGAGCTTCATTTAGACCACTTATTCTCTTCACGATACCCTCTTCTGTTGGGATTATATATCTTTGTGCACAACCTAAGTTTCTTGTTGGCTTCAAAGCATCAATATCTGGAGAGTCTCCTACAGCCATTTGTATTAGAGGTTTTAACATATTGCATCCTGTTGCTGCAGGAATACTTCCAGCACCAAACCAACCTCCTGATGTCCTTGAAGCCATTTCAATAATTTTAGGTATACCATTATCTATAATTATATCTCCCTTAGCGGCACCAGAATCAATACCTAAAATATTTATTGTTTTTTCAGCCAAACTCAAAATTGAATCTTGCATTTCTATTGGAAGATTTGTTGGATAATTTATACCATCTTCAATAAAAAAAGGTTTAAATTGTTCTGATTTATCGTAATTTCTGTCAGCAAAAGCAAAAGTATGTATTTTTCCATCATAGACAACTGACTCAGTACTGACCTCATCTCCATTTAAAACTTCCTCTAAAAGAACTCTTCTTTCTTTAGAAAATTTTATTGCTTCTTGATATGCATCAAAAATTCTAGTCTTGTTTTCTACAATCTGTACGCCTCTTGCGCCAGCGTTATCGATAGGTTTAATAATTAGAGGGAAGCCTATTTCACTTGATTTTGAGTCAAGTTCATCTTCATGATTAATAACTACAAAATTGGCACAAGGTATTCCATTTTTTTTTAAGTATGTGATCCGTTCAATTTTATTTGTAGCACGTTCAGCTATTTCTGGCTTTATTCCGGGTAAATTTAAAGTATTGGCTACTTTTGCAACTATGTGAGGTATTTCAACAGCATGTGTAAAAATTCCATCAATTTTGTTTGACCGACCAATCTCTAGAATATCGTCATAATTATTAATATCTGTAACTATAGGCTTGTCAGCATAACTTAGACCTAATGCATTCTCATTTTGATCACACGCAATAACATAAATCCCAAGTTTTTTTGCTTCTTGTATTGCTATAGACTGTTCAAGTCCTGCTCCCAAAATTAGTAATTTTTTCAAAGCTAACTCGTTCTTTTTAAATAGGCATTATTCAATTTTTTCACCTACTGCTATTATTGATTTTGTCCCGCCAATAATTAATGATGCTAGTTTCCACTTTATGGAATTAGGTAGGTTCCACCATAACCATTTTTTTTCAATCAATCCCGGCTCTATAAAAATAGATTTTAATTTATGAAGTTTAAATATTTGATTTAAAGTTTCTGGTGTGTATGGCGTTACGTGGGTTGGGTCATTGTAAAAATTTTTAAAGTCCATTTGCCAGTTTGGAGTTCTGATAAAAATTAATCCATTATTTTTTAAAACTCTTTTTATTTCATTAAAAATATTATCAGGATTTTTTATATGCTCAATTACAGCATTCATTGTAATGAAATCTATGCTCTCGTTTTCATGCATTAAGCTATCTTTTTCAATATCAAAATCTGGATAATCATAAGGGAAAGAATTAATATCAATAGTTTCTAGATATTTCGTAAATCCCATATCACCAGAACCAAGATCAATATTTTTTCCAGAAAGCTCTTTGTTTAATTTTTTTAAACTTATCCTATTATATGTCTTAAATAACCTCGAATTCAGAAATATTGACTTATCATTCTCCATGCTATGGTTAATTGCATATTTTTCTTTAAGCTCCACTGCGATCCCCTCTATTTTTGAAAGATATTACAATTATAATCTTTGTGATGCTATTTTTCATGCTGATAGTCTATAGCTCATTTAAATACTTATAGATTAGTTCTGCCCTCTGCCAATCTTCATCTGTATCAATATCTTGAGCTCTATAATTTGGAATTTCTATAATAGTATTGTTTTGATTGAATCCGGATGGTGATTTCTTAAGGAATTCAGATTTAGCCCAAAAAAATTGTCCAGCATCATGAAATATTTCTGGCAAATCTTGTGATCTGCTAGAATAATGATCAGGAAATACCATCTTCAAGCCACCTTTTTTATCTTTTTCAAATGATCTAAATATTGGATAAGAAAAATTTGTTGCAGCTATAACAGATTCCCATTTTTTGGTATTAATTAATTCAAAACCTCTCGTGACATCATCTATTTCTATAAAAGGTGCTGTTGCATAAATGCAACAGACATATTCATATAAAAATCCGTCATTTTCAATGAAATCAATAGCATGCTTTAGCACTTCATTTAATGTCGAAAAATCATCGGATATCGCTTTAGGTCTTTTAAAAGGTACTTCAGCTCCATAGCTTTTTGCAATTTCAGCAATTTCATCGCAATCAGTTGAAACAATTACCTTGTCAAATAAATTGGATTTAATAGCAAGTTCAACTGAATAAGAGATGATTGGTTTTCCCAAAAAATTTTTAATATTCTTTTTTGGGATCCTTTTGCTACCTCCCCTTGCAGGAATTATTGCAATATTCATACAAGATCTTTAATGACATCTATGACTTCATCCTGATCACTTTCCGACATCGATGGATATAAAGGTATTGATATTGCGCTTGAGTAATATTTTTCAGATTCAGGATATTCATCATAACTTGTAATAGTTTTTGAGTAATATGGATGCCTGTAAACTGGTATATAGTGTAAGTTAACGCCAATATCTCTTTTTCTGAGCCCATCGAAGACTTTTTTGTGATTTCTTGAATCATTTAAAAGAATTACATAAAGATGAAATGCTGAATATACGGAATCATCTTGATAAGGAAGCTGTAGAGGTAGATCAGACAAAAGCTCATCATACCTTTTAGCAAAAAAATGACGTTTAGAGACAATATCATTTATTCTTTTGAACTGACTTATCCCTAAAGCAGCTTGAATATCAGTTATTCTATAATTATGGCCCAATTCAATTTGTTGATAATACCAGTCGCCATCTGGTTTTTTTGTCATTTGACTTGGATCTCTTGTAATTCCGTGAGTTCTTAAAATTGACATCTTTTTTGCAATTTCAGAATTATTTGTCATTGCCATTCCACCTTCACCTGTTGTAATTATTTTTACTGGGTGAAAACTAAAGACGGCTATATCGCTGAACTCACAACTGCCAACAGGTTTTCCGAGATATCTTCCACCAACAGCATGTGATGCATCTTCTATTATTTTAAAGCCATATTTTTGTGACAGCTCATGAATTGATTTCATGTCACACGATTGTCCACATAAATGAACGGGCACAACAATCTTGGGCAAGCGATTCTTATTCTTCGCCTCAATTAACTTTGCTTCCAAGGCTTTTGGGCATAAATTATATGTAAATGGGTCAATATCAACAAAATCTATATTAGCGCCACAATATACTCCGCAATTTGCAGATGCAACAAATGTAATGGGGCTTGTCCATAACCAATCTCCCGCACCAAGTCCTAAAGACAAACAGGCAATATGAAGTGCGGATGTAGATGAATTAACAGCAATAGCATGCTTAGATCCACAATAATTAGCAATTTCTTTTTCAAAAAGGGGAACTTGAGGTCCTTGTGTTAAGAAATCAGATTCTAAAACTTCAGTAACTTGATCAATGTCTGCTTGAGTGATTTCTTGTCGCCCATAAGGAATCATTGCTATATTTTTCCAATTTTGTCAGCATTAGCTGATATCCAACCTTTGAGCTCAGAAATCTCCATCCAGTCTTTATTATTATCTGAACAATAAGTAAAATCTGATTCAACTCTTTTGCCATCTTTGATTCTTTCAGGATCTTTAAACCAGTCATTTATAGAAGGTAAAATCTTAAAGTGATCTTTATACTCAAAAGTATAAGGAGCATCCTCAAAACCAATCATTTGCTCATGCAATTTTTCACCTGGCCTTATACCAGTTTCAATATGCTTTGCATTTTCGTTAATGGAGATCGCGACATCTGTAACTTTCATTGAAGGTATTTTTTTAACATATATTTCTCCACCTTGCATATCTTCAAATGCATGCCATA
>MDTB01172752.1_pt1 | contig 19295 bp, 17 predicted proteins | sample 811161 | NCBI WGS metagenome assembly MDTB01 (sample SAMN05326650, study PRJNA326480) | marine metagenome | isolation source: seawater | place: Mediterranean Sea | collected 2009 | reverse complement strand
CAATGGATATTTGTCATTCTTTGACTGATGCACAAAAACTAAGAAATTTTCAAAACATCATGATAATTAATATTAAACAAAAAGAAGAAATAATAATGTTAAAAAATAGGATTAAAGACTTTAAAGAAAAAGAAGAAATTAAAAATTAATCATTAAATAATCACTAAATAATCACTAAATAATCACTAAATAATCGCTAAATAATCGCTAGTGAAAAAGTTATTTAAAAGAATCTATCTCCAAGCTCCATAGATAAATCTTCCAATAATTTCTCTAATTCCAATCGAGCTTTTATTTAAGGAAGTGGCACTGGGCATCCAGCTTAATGGATTGCGTAATGTAGAAATAAAACTTTTATTACTTTTAAAATCAACAGGATATGGTTGAACACTTATTCCCTCATTTTCAAAAACTTTTTTTGCCCTTTTCATGTGAAAGGCACTTGTAACTAGGATGATTTTATTTTGGTTTAATGGTAATTCATTATTTAGTAATTTCTTAATTGCCTTAGCTTCTTGAAAAGTATTATTAACAGGATATGTGGTAAATAAGTCTTCTTTTGGAAGCCCCATTGAAATAGCTTCCTTAATGTAGATATCTCCTTCTGGCGGCAAATCTGAACTTAAAGGATTTATTCCTCCTGTAAAAATCAACCTGTTTGATTTATTCGCCTTATAAAGATCTATTCCAGCAAGAAACCTATCTGGGTCCGACCATTCAATTATTTTTGTATTTCCAGGAGGTAAATGTTTTCCATTACTTAAAACAACTATCCCATCTGAAGGAGCAACTAAAGAATAATCTAATCTTTTCCATGGATGTTCTAATATTCTCCATAAAATATCAGCAAATAATCCATTGCTAAAAATAATTAAGAAAAAAAATGCTGAATAAATAAATTTTAACTTTTTTCTAAAAATAAAAACCAATAATAGAGTTAAAATAATCCCCAATGGAGAAAAAATTAAAGGTAATAATTTGCTGAGTAAGTACGTATCAAAAAATATTATCTAAATATATCCTACTGAAATAGAATGTCAGTTTTCAAAAATATGTCTAATTCAATAAACCTACGTTATACAAAGCTATGCAAATAATCGCTATATAATTCCTTTTGGAATTATTGAGATTGCTTAGAAGTCAATCGGGGCGGCAGGATTCGAACGTATGACCTAATGCTCCCAAAGCACATGTTCTAACTTTTTATTTTGTTTCCAAACCAACTAATTTCATAAGAACTTTTGCATTACTAGCAACTGCAGAATATTGTTTTTCTCGCATTGCTCTATACATTGCATTTTCTAAAGTACATACTAATTTTGTTGTCATTTCTGGACGATTTAAGTCCCCTTCCTCAATATCATCTTTCACCGAAAGATAGGCATTGGAGGTAATCTGCCTTGCTCTTCTTCTTGATATTCCATATTTTGCGGCAATATGTGAAGTAATAGATGAATAAGCTTGTCCTTCATCAACTAATTCAGCAGCATGAGCAACCCTTAATTCAGTTTCTTGTTTAGTTGCTCTCTTTGACATGACTTCAATATATACTTAATTTCAATGATTTGATTACATAAGAACCATTGTTGTTATTGATATTCTCTGATAATTAAGCGTACTATTTTTTCCTTTTTGAGTTTCAAAATATAGTTAATAAAGTAGGTAAAAGCTAGATATGCTTATTGATATTCTCACTTATTTTCGCTTAGACAAAACTGCACTTATTTCTGCACTTAGCTTTATTAAAAAACTGTCATAAACCCTGTAATTGCCTGTATTTGCAAGGTTTTTGGCTACTGCATTGCATGCATGGGCCAGAGGTTAGACTGAGTTTGGCTTCAATAGTATTTTCGCTAGTTATACAAATTAGTTCGGTCAATTTATCGTATCAAAATAATAGGTTTTATAAGGTAAATTATTTATTTTAAGAAGATTTATGATATTTTATACTTAATTAATTTGGTAAATTTAAACTTGATTTCTATATATATTAGAATTCTTTATAAACTTTCTTAAACTTCTTATTTTTGTCGACTGGTGTAATGGTAAAAAAACAGTTGTATTGAGAAGGTAATTTGCCTGAAAATGAGAAGAGGTATTGTTTAAAACTTCCGGAGGCAGATCTGGCCAAAATAAAAAAGGAAGCTCTATCCAAATCTTTTTCTGATTAATTAATAACTTAATTAATTCTAATGGCGACAATCCGGGATTAAATGTTAAAAAATAAGGAATAGTTTGAATTTCGTTTTTAATACTTTTATTGCCTAAAAAATTTAATGATCTAGCCAAAACTTTCTTGATACTTTTCTTATAATCAACAATCTTTTCTATATCTGAAATCGAATATTTTAGTATTGCTAGTGATAAATTATTAATTTTTGGTCCAGAAAGTATTAATGGTATTTTTTCTGTATTAGGCCTTTCATTAAAGTAACTCTTATTTAAATTAAATGTTGTCTGCAAGAATTTTTTTATTAGCCATTTAAATGTAAATATGTATCTATTTTCTATTATTAAATCATGTCTGGGTTGATTAATATAATCAAATAAATATTGTCCAGACTTTTTTAAGTTAACAATACTAAATTTAGATTTAAAAACTAATAATGCTCCATCTGGCAATGGAAAATGTTTATAAAGACTGTACATTGTAAAATCACCTCTTTCTCCAATAGATCCATAAGGTAACAAAATATGAGTTGCATCTTCTATAAACCAGGCATTACATTCCTTACTTAAATTAAAAAGATATTGTGTATCAGCTTCTTTCCCAAAATAGTGAACTTGGATAATAATATCAGGGTTGAATTTCGATTTAATTGCAAGAACACTTTTTTTATCTGGTTCTAAATTAGAGTTAATACTATAAAAATGTAACCGTATATTTTTGTTTCTTAAAAGTGTCAAAGCTGAATTACAAAAGTAATCTGGGATAAATATATTTATATATTCCTTGCCAAACTTAACTCTTCTAAATTCAGCTATTAAAGCTAATGAATAAGTAGATCTAGATAGCCAAATGAATTTGTTTTTAGATTTCAACCATGGATTTGCGAGTTCTTTTTTGTTTAATTCCTTTAAGAAAAAAGTAGAAATCAAACTTTTTACTAATATTCTTAAAGAGGGAATTGGAGAGAAACTAGATTTTAAAAACATAAAAATAATTAATAGAAAAATTAAATAGTTATTTAAAAAAAAATCAATAATCCTTCTTAATGTAAATAAAAAGCAGATTTTAAAAGTTTTTTGCCAAGCTCATATTTTAGTATGAGTGTTATATTATTTTAAATTTTCATAATCCCATTCTTAATAACTTTTAGCTAATAATGAATTATCAATTCAAGTTTTATTTTTTGATTTAAAATTATGAATTAATTTATTAAAAAAAAATTCTAAAATGATCTCTTGAATAATTAATCAAAATAATATCTGGGAGTAATTTTATAAAGTGATAATTTTAAAAATTAGGAAATCCTTTCCCTAAATTTAAATTATTTCTAAGAAGATATTATTAAATTTAGTTAACTAATAACTAAACTCTAGACTAATACCCGCTAGAACATATTCAATTTAACACAATAGAATTTAAGGAATAATGAATTACGATATTGTAATAAGGTGTTTTAATGAAGCTCATTGGTTAGAACAAACTAATGAGGCTATTAATCTTCAAAAATCGAGGCCTAATAAGGTTGTTTTTGTAGATAGTGGTAGTGATGATGGCTCTGTAAAATTAGCCGAAAAATTTAATTGGCAATTAATAAAATATGAAGAAAAGCCTTTTAAATACAGTAAATCTTTAAATATTGGGTTGTCGAATTCTGAAAGTGATTTGGTAATGATATTGTCAGCACATTGTATTCTTTTTAGAGAACTAAGTGCCTCATATATGATAAATGAGTTTAAAAATAAAAATGTAGGCGCAGTTTTTGGAAGGCAGCTCCCAACAAATAAAAGTACCCCTCATGATGTAAGGGATCTACTTACTGTTTTTGGTAGAGAGCGTTTAGTTTATTCAACCTGCCCTTTTTTTCATAATGCCTTTTCAATGATTAGAAAGGATTGCTGGAAAATTAAAAATTTTGATGAAAAAGTTAATGGGATTGAGGATAGAATTTGGGCCCGAGAAATTGCCCAGCTTGGATACAAAGTAATTTATCAGCCTAATGCAGCAGCATACCATGAACATGGTTTAAATCATGGTACTTCAAAAAAAAGAGCTGAACGAGTTGTTCAAGCTTTAAAAGTTCTACATCAAGATGATTACATAACTTGGCCAGAGGATTAGATTTTGATCTATGAATAAATTTTTAAAATTTATAATTTTTCTAATTATTATTCCTTCTTAAATACTTTGATTGATTCACTTACATTATTAAATATTTTCTAAATTTATATTTTATCGATATTAAATCCCATTTTGATCCATCCTTTAAGTATCTCATTATCAACAGGAATTCCATTTTTTTCTCTTTTCTTTTTTGTTAATGATTCTTTTATGCCTGGAATTAATTCTGCTTGAGTTGAAGAAACATTTTTAACTGTAGTTGATATTGTTGAAGCTAGAGAATCAATAGAGTAATCCCCTAGAAAGCTAGGATTTATAATAATAAATGAGTGAGATACACATCTTTGCTCTTTAAGATCTGTCCCATACATTGGCATTAAATCTATTGAGTGATTTTGATTTGATAATCCAGAAGTTAATAACTCAACCAAAAAGGCTAGTGCGAAACCTTTGTGTCCCCCAATTGGCTCTAGGTAAGATGCTTTAAATGGATCATTTGTTAACTCTAATAATTCGTTTCTAGCTACATTCTCGGGAAGATTTGTTTTAGCTCTTCGAAAGTTTTTTACTTTATTCATAGAGAACTTAGTTGTAGCTAAATCAACGTAAGTCAACTTATTTTTGATTTGAATAACAAGACTAATAGGATTAGTTCCAAATAATATATTTTCCCCATCTGGGGTAACCGCTAATGCATCTGCATTTGTAAATCCTAAAATTATTTTGTTTTTAATTCCACTATTTACAGCATGAATACCAACTGCACCGATATGATCACTATTTACTATGGTTCCATATGAAATTCCATTTTTTTCACTTAATTCATCAAGTTTTAAGAGGATTTTTCTAGCAGCAAAATTTGCTAAATTATGGTTTGCATTACATTTCACTGATGAACCTTTAACATCAAATTTAATATCTTTGCCTTTTTTAATTCTTCCATTTTGCAAGCAAAGATAATAGTGCTCAAAGAGATTTACTCCGTGTGAATCAATGCCAAATAAAGAAGCATTAATAAGTGAATCAATCGTTGTTTCAATTACTTCCTCGGGTAAACATATCGCGCTTAATTTATTTTCAAAGAAATTTACAATTTGTTTGTGATTAATATTCCTCATTTTTTAATTATTTGATTTACGAAGTCTATTATTTTAGCAATATGTAGATAATTATCTATAGAGACTAAATTCTCTCTAGGAAACATACCTAAAATATAATTAAAGAAATTACAATACGAATCAACTCCATATCCTGAAGATAGTAAATCACAATCGGTAGTCATAAAATGTGGGTTAGGAATTTTTAAAGTATCATCTTTTATCAATAATTGACCTCTATTGTCTTGTTCTGAGATTAAGTGAAGAGAATTGGTTTGAAATTCTATTCTTTGCCTACTATTAAAAGGAGACATCTTGGGTTCCATCCAGTTGCAAATTGCATTAATTAAATAACAATAATTTTTATTAGAAAGCTTTATATTGCAAGAAATAAGTGAAATTAAACTTGGGTTTTCTTTGAATTTTAAACATTCCGCAGAACCACTGATATTTAAATCCTGCAAGTTTGCACCTGAATTTTTAATTACTTGAAGGATTATATCTAAATAATGTGGAGCTAAATATTGGAATGGATTAGAGTAAATAGACCACTGCTTAAAATATTTAAGAGGCATTTCCACTTTTTGGCCGTAAGAAAAATTAAAAATCCCATCATTATGTTCATGTACCGAGGCATTTTTTATAAATTCAATATTTGCGTTATCGAATCTTTTGTGAAAATCGATAAATATATTTACCTTTTTATCTCTAGCTAATTTTAAAGCTTCAAAAACTTGATTTTCATTTTCAGTAAATGGTTTTACACAGATAATTTCTTTAGAGCTTGAAGTTGCAAATTTTAAAATCTCTAAATGGTATTTTTCGGGAGCAGCTAATATTGAACAATCAAAAAGTTTTTCTAATTTGTATTCATCAAAAGATTTTACAAATATCTTAATTTTATCTGAACAATTATAGATCATACAAAAGAATTTAAATCTTTCAATGGCCTTTAATTTTGAATTACTATTTTTAACTAAACAAGTTATGGTCACATTTTGCTTACTAAGTGTTTGCCATTTCATTATTGAAGGCATTATTGTACCGCCAGATAAATCTTCATTTCCTAAGACATAAAAACCATAACCAAATAAAAGAATATTCATAGAATTAAATCATAAACATATATTTATAAATTATTTTATTAATTTCGATCAAATATAAATTTGATATATTTCACGTTACACCTTTAGACTAATTTAAGCAAATTATGAATTTCAAGGCTTTTTGAATAGTTTAAAATCATGGATAGTTTGAATCAAAATTTCATAAAAAATATATTTTGATCAAAAAAGCTTAATCTTAAATTATTTAATGGCCTTTCAAATTTAGAAATAAATGTTAAATCAAAACAATATTAAGCCTAAACTAGTAATAGTTGGTGCAGGTATCGTAGGGGTAACTATTGCAAGGGAAGCATCAATAACTAACCTATTTAGTGACATTACTTTAATAGAAAAGGAAAAGCGCGCTGGATTTCACGCAAGTACAAGAAATAGTGGTGTAATTCATTCTGGATTTTATTATTCTGCTGATAGTAATAAAGCAAGATTCTGCTCTAATGGTAATAAATTACTTAGGGATTATTGTATTGAAAAAAATTTAGAATTTAGTCCATCTGGCAAAGTTGTTGTATCCAAAAATGATCATGAAGATGAAATTTTGAAAACTTTATGTGATAGAGCAATTAAGAATAATTGTAGTGTCAAAATTATAAATGCAAATCTTTTGAATGATTATGAACCAGAAGCTTTGACTAATAAGTCATTTTTATGGTCACCAAATACTTGGAGTGCTTCTCCAAAGCAGTTAATGCGAAAATTATTATTTGAATTAGAAGAGAAAAATATATCTATAAGGTTAAATTGCAAGATGGTTGGAGTTGATAAAAACTCTATTATTTTGGAAAATGGAGAAAAAATTAAATTCGATTTAATTATTAATGCATCAGGTGGATATGCTTTATCAATAGCCAATATGTTTGGTATTGAAACTAATTATCAAATTCTTCCTTTTAAAGGACTGTATTTAAAAAGTAAATCAAAAAATAAACTTTTTCGCAAACATATTTACCCGGTTCCAGATATGAGTCAACCCTTTTTAGGAATTCATACAACAATAACTTCTGATAATTATATTAAATTAGGACCTACTGCACTTCCTGTGCTTTCTCCTGAAAACTATTCTTTGTTTGAAGGTTTGGATATTAATATTTCTCCTGAAATATTATTACTACAGTCGAAATTGTTCTTAGAAAATTCATTTGATTTTAGAAATATTGCTATAAGAGAATTTAAATACTTATTTAAAAAAAATATTCTTAAATCAGCTCAAGAGTTAATTCGTACAAAACTAAAAAGCGATGATTTTGAATGGTACTCTCCTGGTATAAGAGCTCAATTATTTGACAAGAAAAAAAAGAAATTAGAAAATGATATTTTAATAAAGACTGTTAATAACCAAATACACCTATTGAATTCGATCTCACCAGCTTGGACTTGTTCTTTTCAGACTTCAAAGTATATTCTTGAATATATTAAAAAAAACTTTTTCTAATTATATTTTTTAAAAATTAGTAAAAAATAAAAATAAGAATCAATCAATCAATTCAGATATGTTTTAAAAGAATCTTATACAGGTATGGAAGGATTTACCCTGTAAATCATTATTATTAATTTATAGGAGTTGATTTTATATGTTGATAGGAATTTTTTAAGATTTTTTATATGAAATTAAATTTATTTTGGCTGGAATTTGTTTTTCTTAAAGACTAATATATTATTTTAGTTTTAATTATTTTTTAAAATGAAAAACTTAGCTTTTGTTCCAGTGCGCTCTGGATCAACTAGATTAAAAATTAAGGCCTTGTCAAAAGTTCAAAATGAAACTTTGCTTTCTTTAGCCTTGAAAAAGGCTATAAAAGCCAACATCTTTGATAAAGTAGTTTGCATCGGAGATAGAAAAGAATTTAAAGAGATTGCTTTAGAGAATGGCATTGAATATTACGATAGAGAACCATTTAATGCGTCGAGTGATGCAAAATCAGATGAAGTAGTATTAGAAACAATTGAGAAAATAAACTCTAAAAATATATTTTGGATCAATATTACGCATCCTTTTACTCAAATTTCCACAATACAAAAAGCATTTGAAATTCTTAATTTGCCTGATAGCAAATTTGATTCGGTTTTCACGTCTCATGATTGGTTTGGTCATGCATCTTTCAATGAAAAACTAGATCAACCTATAAATTATAAATTAGATAATTCTTTTGCCCAAACTCAATTTATGAAAAAGATTGTTTTGCTAACTTACGGAATTATGGCCTGGGATACTAAATCATTTCTATCCAGATACAAGATCACAGGTGCTGGGATACTCAATGGGAAACCTAAAACAATTAACGTATCAAGATTAGAATCTATTTGTATAAAATATCAAGATGATTTAGATATGGTTAATAGAATTGTATCTAATAAAAACATTTGGAATTTTGTTTAAATTAATAATTAAATGTTTTTAATTCTGCTTAGATAAATAATATTTTAATCAAAAATTCTTGTTTCAGTTTAAGAGAGTCTATGTAAGTTTAAAATCAAAGAAAAAAAATTATAAAATTAATATTATTTGTTGTTTTTGGTATATTATTTAAAAACATGAAAATTTACTAAATGAATCAAGTAATTTCTACGAATACTAAAGCTTATGAAAAGAAATTTTCTAAGGGTTATGGCACTATGTACCCTGAAGGTCATGTAATTAGATTTCTGTATAAATTTTTAAACTATGAATTTAAATTGTTTAAAGGGAATTTATTAGATTTCGGCTGCGGTAATGGTACTCATACAAATTATTTCCAATCTAAGGGTTTTAATTCATTTGGATTTGATGGTAATGAAGAAGCAATAAAATATGCAAAGAAAAGATATCCAGAACATTGCGAAAATTTTAAAACCCATAATGCTCTTAATTCAATTTTAAATTTATTTCCAGATTTTAAATTTAACGTTGTTGTTTCTAATCAAGTTCTTTATTACTTGGATGACGATAACTTGAATAATAGGCTTATTGAGATTAATGAGTTATTAGAAGAAGGAGGCTATGTTTTCTTTACGATGATGGGCAAATCTAATTCCAACTACTCTTCTTCAATTCCTATTAATAAAGATAATCAGGAGCTTAGATCATTAACTTTTGAAGGAAGATTGAATGAAACTAAAATTATAAATTTTATTAATGATGAAGAGCATCTGAAATCTAAATTTAAAATATTCCAGCCAATCTTTACTGGTTATTATGACTGTACAGATAGATCAGGCAGCGGACTTCACTATCAATTTATTGGAAGAAAAAAATAATTATAATTAGAAATATTTCATCCTTTCATATTATAAAATATCTGGTTGAGAAAATTTCAATTTTTTTAATTATTTATAATGTTTATAACCTATCTTTTGAATTGCAAAGATTAATTAAAAAATAAACTAGAGTCAATACACATTCCATTTCCTTGCTTATAGATGATTAAATAATTCTGCACTTATTTCTGTAATAAGTAATTTAAAATTATTTATATAAACCCAATAATCTCTGAAATTGTTTATATTCAAGTTCCTTTTTAATTTATGAAAAGTAGAGTTATGGGAGGTCGATTAACTCGCATCTATTTTTTATCAGAATATATTTTTTAAAATAAAAAAATTTGTATTATATGAAGTCGAATAAAATTTAAAATTTTGCTTTAAATAAATTTTTTTTACTTTATCATATAGGTTATTGATAAAAAAGTTTTAATGCCTTTAGAAGAAAAAAATAGGTTTGGTTTATATATGGATCTCCTTCAGTCATCAAATTATTTTAAGTTGGTATGTGGAGCTGGGAATGAAGATAAAAATGAAGTTGAATATTTAGCTTATGTATATACTCTTGCTGGGTGTGCTGGTTTTGATGTTTCCGCTAGCCCAGATATAGTGAAGTCTGCAAAAAAAGGCATAAATGCAGCGTTGTTAAAAGCTCATGAATTAAAGATTGATATACCTTTTATTCCTTTCATAACAGTAAGTGTAGGAATGCCAGGAGATCATCATGTAAGGAAAGCTATTATTACTAATGATTGCGTTAGTTGTAATTTGTGTATTCCAACATGTCCAACAGATGCGATCCCATCAAATCTTGTTATTATTCCTGAACTTTGTATAGGATGCGGAAATTGTGAGGCAGCTTGTCCTCCAGCAGCGAATGCTATTAAATATAACCATAACTCTAAAGAACTTTCTTCATTGCTTCCTCTATGTATAGATGCAGGAGCTGAAAGTATTGAACTTCATGCTGGTGTTCCTGATGACGAATCAACTATGGATGAATGGAAAGTTGTATCTGATTCGGTCCCTAATGGAATGATATCTATGTGTTTAGATAGAAAACATTTAAGTAATGAAATGCTTATTGAGAGAATTAAGTTAGCTAAAAAAATTGCTGATGATAGATTAATAATTCAAGCTGATGGGATTCCTATGAGTGGCGGCACTGATGATTTCAATACTACTTTGCAAGCTGTATCTATTGCTGATTTTATAAATAAAGAAATTAAGATGAAAGATAATACATTTAGGAAGCTTCCTGTTCTAATTTCGGGGGGGACAAATTCTTTTACAGGAACCTTAGCTAGAAATTGTAGGGTGCCTTTTAATGGAATTACAATAGGGACCCATGCTAGAAAAGTTATAACGAAATTTGAATCAAAACCTAATGATATGACTAATGAAAATCTATATAATGCATTAAGTAATGCAAAGAAATTAATCAGTAATAATTTAAAATCCTGATCAAAAATATTTTTTCCTAAAATGCAAAAAACTAAAACGAATATTATAAAAAATAATTCAAAATTTTATAAATTAGATTTTGGTATAGAAGATATAGAAAAGCCAGATAAAATTCAATTACTAATTTTCTTGGCCACACTTTCTGGTTTTTCTGGAATTGATGTTTTAGCGAAAGAAGAAATTATCAAAGTAGCAATCGAGGCAATAAAAAAAGCTAAACAAAAATCAAAGGAATTAAATATTGAATTAAATCCAATTCCTTTATTATGTTCAAGTTTTGGAATCGATCTTATATCTGATTTGGATAAAGATAGTGTACTAGAAAAAATTGAATTTCTTACCGATTACGCAATAGATGTTATTGATATACACTTTAATGCAATTGATTTTCTAACTAATATCAATAAAGTTGATTTAATTTGTGATTTATTTAAAAACAAAATTATTTCCGTTAATTTGAGCAGGAAAAGATTAAGTAATATTCATATGGTTGATTTATTAAAAACATGTTTTAGCTATTCAAAAAAAAATTTAATTATCGAGGTTGAAGGATTGAGACTTTATGACAATGATTACAGTCATATTTTGCAAACTGTCTCAACTGCTGACATTATCAATAAACAATTTATACAAACAAGTCCAAAATATAAAAGGGTGCCTATAATTTTAGGTAATTGTAAAAATAGAGATATTGAAAAGCTCGCCTTAAGATGTAATGTTCCATTCAACGGGATTAGTTTCTTTTATCAAAATATAAAAACTTTTTTAAGCGATAAATCTACATATAGTAATGAAGATATTCAATCATTTTTGAGTAAAATTAAGTTGTATTTATCATGAATAATTAAAATAATTTGTCTTTCATAAATTAATTAAATTAATTAAAATTGATTTATAATTCTATTTAAAATTAATGAAAGAAGACTTTATTTTAGTAATACCTGCTAGGCTTCATTCAACGAGATTACCCAAAAAACTTTTAATTGATCTTGAAGGTAAATCTATAATTGAGAGGACATATAATCAAGCTTTTAAAGCATTGAGAAATAAGGATAAGATTATTATTGCTACTGATTCAGAATTTATAAAAGAGCATTGCCAGAATTTTGGGGCAAGAACAATTCTTACCTCAAAAGATTGTCTTACCGGTACTGATAGAATTGCAGAAGTTTCAGAACAAATTTCTGCAGACCAATATATAAATTTACAGGGGGATGAACCCTTGTTTCCTAGTGATCAATTAGAACTGTTTATAAGAAATGTAATTCAAGATAAAACACAAGTATATACTGCAATTACATCCATTAAAGATGAAAAAGATTACAGAAATTATTCTATTCCAAAAATGGTTTTTTCAAATTCTAATAAATTACTCTATTCTAGTAGAGCTCCAATTCCAGGTAATAAAAAAAATATATTTAATAAGGCTTTTAAACATATTTGTGTCTATGCATTTAATAAAAAACATTTAAATCAGTTTAAAAGTCAAAAAGAAAAAACAAAATTTGAATTTTTGGAGGATCTTGAAATAAATAGATTTTTGGAGCTTGATATATCAGTTAAATGTATTGAATTAATGTATGGGGGTAAGGCAGTAGATACAAAAGCTGATTTGGAAGAAGTCAGAGAAATAGTTATAAATCAAGCTAATTTTTAATCTGCAAATAATGTTCTGATTCTATTTTTAACTTTTGCATTAAATGCGATGTATCTACAGAGGCTATAGGAAAATCAACTCCTAATTTGTTCAAAAGATCTAGTTCTTTTTTGTCTCTGTAAATAGATAATATTTTTTTTTGGTTGGTTTTAGCATATTTTATTAGTGTTGTTAAATGTTTCAAAATTTCATCATTAAAAATATCTCCTGGTTTATTAATCTCTAAAGATAAGTCATAGGCACCAAAATATACAAAATCAATATTTGAATTGCTTAGTAATTTGTCTGAATTTTTTATGCCAATAACAGATTCGATTAAAATACCTATATAAGGGTTATCTTTTTTATCCTTAGCACTTTTACCATAATTATATTTGGTTACAAAGGGAGAAAAACTTTTACTACCCAAAGGGGGCAGTAAAGTTTGCTCAAGAATCTTATTTAGTTGCTCATTATTCTCAATATGTGGAAATAATAATCCATCTATTCCAGTATCTATTATTTTAACAATTTCTTGATAAGAGTCACACGGAATTCTGGCTATTGTGAAAAGAAAATTTGCTTTTGCGGCAAAAACACAATCTTGAATGCTTTGAGGTGTATGAAGGCCATGCTCGAGGTCTAGCAAAGTTATATCAAACCCTGACTTTGCTATAATATCTGTAATTATATTTGAGTTTATAATCTGCCAAATACCTAGTCCATTTTTTTTTCTTTTCATTTTTTTTTAGTAATTTTAAATGCTTGGTTCAATTTTAATTTCGGATAAGTCAGAAACGCAATATTTTGAAAATTGAGAAAGCTTTCTAATTGGAATTTGTCCTGATTCTACAAGAATGGATGCTTTTAAGTTACTATTAATAGCCATTTCATTATCAACTGGAGCATCTCCTATAGATATCAATTTATTATTACTTAAATTCATTTTTTTACATATGTGTTGGCAACTCTCCCCTGATTTTTTATCACCAAAACCACTATCTCCTCCAATAACAATATCAAATTGATTATTGATATTTAAAAATCTTATAGCCTTTTCAGCATTACGTTTTGTATCGCTTGTTATGAGAAATAATTTCACATTAAAATTCTTAAGAATTTTTACCAATTGCAATGCTGGAGAGATAGGCACTGTAAATTTATAAGCCTCTTTAGAAAATTGTGAATGGATATTCCTAAAAATATCTTCTAAATACTTATTGTTGATTTGAATTTTTTTTGTTTCTAAATGACAAATGATTTTATTAATAACTTCACTCCTGCTTTCTATAGCAATTGGTCCTTCTGGGAGAAGTTTATTAGTGGAAATATTTAGACCCATTACTTTTATTAATTGATAGTAATCTTCTTTTGATAGCCTAAAATCATTTGTTATTTTCTTTGATCTCCTTTTAATAATTTCTGCCCAATAGTAACTACTATCAGTTAATGTCCCATCTTTATCAAAGATAATTCCCTCAATATTATTTATCCTGAAATTTTTATTTATTATATTTATCATTAATGAAGAAATCTAAATATTAGAGTTGTAGTCTTTTCTTAATTATAGAAACTCTAGCATGTTCTTCATTTGATCTAAGTGAATACATATTACTTTTGAGATTTAACCAAGCCAATTCAAATTCTAGACTTCGTTGAATTAGCCTATCAAATTCTTTTTTTGATATTGAGTTTGAGAATTTAAAAGTTGTTTTTCTTGTTTCAAAAGCATTTAAATTATGGTTATTCATCTTGTTAATAAATTCAAAACTTTCTGACGAAAGATTCCCCCCAATAGTACATTTAATATTTATTAAAGATGCTTTATTAAGAATATCTTTTGAAATGTTAAAAATTTTTTTTGAGTTAACGTCTTTTATTTTAAGAGATGATGATAGATCCGTTCTGCCAATTACTATATGAGAAATTGGGAGTGATTTTTTACTAATAACTTCTAATATCTTTTCAATATTTTGATATCCAAGTTTACTTTCAATATTAATTGCCAGATTAGTTACTTCATTTAACCCTTTAAAATCATTTGAAAATTTTTGGTATGAGTTAATAAAATATTCAAGACTATAATCTGACTCAATCATTGGGATAAGGATATTTTGAGCCCCTAATTGATATGCTTCAAAAATATCTCTAATTGCAGCGGGCCCGCCTGTTTTTAACGTCAAAGGCACATTGTTTTTATAGCAAGCATTGGATAATATCCCAATCTCATCTATTCTTGTTCCTTCAGCCTCAAATTCAGCTTTAATAGCTAAAAGTCTACCTGTATCTTTTAGAGATAGAATTTTTGATTCTAAAAATTTCAGGGCTTTTTTCATTTAATTTAATAAATCCATGAGAAAGTTAGTTAAATGTATTTTTCGTTTTTCTAAATAGCTAGATTTATTATTGATAGAATTACCCATAATATTAATTAATTTTGCTTCTAAGGATTGATAATGAATTAAATATTTTTTTAAATCAATTATATTTTTATGATTAGTTTTAATTGAAAAAAAACCTGTTTTAATAAAATTGAATGAGATTTTAGTTTTAAATAAATTTTCTAGACTTTCATAAGTTATACCACCTGAAATTGAGATTAGAAATGGACTATTAATAATTTCTTTATGAGAATCAAATATTAATTTATTAATATTTGATTCGTATTGAAATACTTCAAAATCATTATTTTCTAATTTATAAAGTGATTTAATTAAAGCTCTTCTATCGTAATTAAGTATTATTTTTGTTTCTTTTAGAAATTCTGGAAGCTTATAAGTATTTAAGTCCTTAATTAAGTTTAAACTTTCTTGATTTGAAATATTAATGAAGATATATTTTGTTGCAAGATCTTCTAAATAATCTGAATAAGTTTTTTGTAATGCCTGAATGATTTTTGATATAGAGAATAATGATTCTACAATCTGAAACTCAAAAGCATCCGCATCTATATTCTTAGCTTCTTGAATATCTCTTATTGATTCCGAACCTCCTATTTGAGAACAGTAATTAAAGTGCTTAACTCTTGAGTAATTTCTAAGCATTAATGTTTCAGAAGAACTTAATAAGAAATAATGTTCACTAGCATGTAGCAGTATATTTTTTTCTTTCATTAATTAAATTAATACATAATATGAAAATTATTCTATAAACTATTTTTTAGTCTCTAATTCTTTTTAACATAAAGTGTCATTTATATTAACTAATAGAACTATTAATTTTCCTGACTTTATAAAAAAGAACTGAAGGTTCTAGACATTCAAAAAATAAGTAGTTTATAAAATATTTATTTAATTTTGCAAGTGCAAAAGAATCTTCTCGAAACTAATTCGATCTTAAAAAACTCTTATTTTTTATCAAAATTGAAAGCAAAATGAATATTAATAATCTTACTGAAATATGCAATAATATAGATAAAATATATATTTAAAGATTAGATATTAATAGAATCTATTTAACATAGATATTCTTTTTTTTCGCAGACAGGAATTATTCATCAAAGTGGCAAAAAATAAAAAAATACCTTGCCAAATAGAAACTAACTTTACTTGAAAGTTTAATAGAAGCTAATCGCACAAGAAGATAAGAACTTAATGATATTTTTGGATTAGTTTAGATGAATTGGTGGGTTTTGTTGCTTGTATCAGAAACATCAATAGGCAAAATACAAACTTAAACTTTGAAATATTTAGACAACTAATGCATAGATATAATCTTGATAAAGTGGTTTTATTATTAGTAGATAAAGAAAGGAGTAAAATTGCATCTAAAGAAATGAGAGTCGTTTTAAATAAATAAAAATATTTAAATAAAATTAATAGATAACACTATAATTCCTCAATAAATTTCTCAGCCTATTGATTAGGATTTGTAGGAAATAGTTCAAGTCCTCCTCCTGTTTCGAGATAATTACTAAACATTAGTTTTGTGCTCGGATGTTTTGATAAAGAATTCAATAAAGAATCTATATTTGCATCTAATCCCAAGCATTCAAATCCAAATTTCTTCAGATATGGAGATAATATTCTCTCAGAAAAAGTTAACTCCTCTGGGTTTAGTCTTTTTTTCCAAGAGTAAATTAAGCTTTGAGGATTATTTATAATTGAGTTTTCATCTTGAGTTGTATTTGACTTCCATGGATTACCATCTGAATCTCTCCAGTTTTCATTATTTATAGTAGACCTTGGCTTTCCTAAAAAATCTTGAATTATATACCTATATTTTTGAGGATTTTCAATTATCTTTTCATAAGAATAATAGATTATTCTCTCTTTATATTTAGAATTTAGTAATGCAGTTAACGTTTGAAAGAATGATAGGTAATTAAATATGGTTCCTAAATATGCAGGAGGAGGAGCACTTGTAAACTTTTTAAAGCTTGCCATAGCTCCTCTAGGATCTCTATAAATAAATATTGCTCTACTATTCGGAAGTTTTTCTAGAAACTCTGAAGTCTTAGTCCAATTAAGTTGAGTTTTTTCTACCCATGTATCAATACTATTATCATTTAGGTACAAACTATTAATTATTGCATGATAAATCTGGCTACGACAGTAGGTGGAATCAGAGGGGAAATCCTCCTTTAAAATACTTATAACTGAATCTTGATTTAATCTAATGTTTGAAGAATCTTTAAGATTAATAGCAATTTTATTTATTGATTTAATTAACTGAGTACCAATATATCTATCATTAGGTAAATACCTGAAAGCATTTACGTTATACATAGTAGTCGAAGTTTCCTTTGTTCCAGAAATTAGTTGCAAAGCAAATTCAGTTCCTGAACGATATGGACCCGTCATTAAAACTGGATATTTTTTCATTTTGGTGCAAAAATCTTTTGAATTTATATCTTAATAATAAATTTTCTAGCAGAATAAGTATATAAATATAAAGCACTTTTAAAAACTCTTTTGAAATATTAAATATATTCCATATAGATAAATTTTAATATTTATTAAGTTGTTGATTAATTACTTATTCATTAAGATATGCAAAAGTGATTTTTTTGAATTTACAAAAAAAGGTTTTACTTTTGTTTCCTCAAAAAATCTTTTCCATAAATTCTTGGAATTTTCAGTTTTATCAAAAATTATATATGGCTTATTAAATAATTCTGATGATTTTAATGCCAATGATGAAAACCCCAGGCTCAAAATAAAATCTTTTTCTTCAAAGTCCTTCATAAAGCCTCTTACAGCATCTGAAAATTGTATTTTATTATTAGGATATTTAGATGCCAAATAATCTTCTAAATAAGAGATTTGTTTTTTCTTTTTTATAGTTATATTTATATTTTTATATTTTGTATCAAGCTGATAAAGAATTAAAGCAAAAAACATCGATTCAAAAATACTTATTTCTCTATACCAATCAGCTACACCTTCCACCACCATTATTTTTAAAAATGGGTTCTTATTATCTGATGACTTAATTGTTTCATTAGTTTTTGAATTAACTAAACTTAAATAACATTTCGAATTTTTGATTGGACCATTGAATAGACTTCTTTTAACTATTTTTTCAAAGCCTATATTTGAAGAGAGAATATAACTATAAGGCCCATTATAAAATGAAAATCCTTTGGTATAGCAACGGCCTAATGAAAAAGATAAAAAACATATATTATCACCTTTATCTTTTAAGAAATAAAAAATTGGGATAATACTATTATGAACAGGGTCAATAGTAAAAATCCTAAGTTGTTTTTTTATTTTTTGCTTTTTTAAGCAAAAATATATAAAATTATCAATTAAAAGTTTTGCGTCTCTAGTGAAATTAAATGAAAAAATGAATTTAATTATTAAGATAACTAAAAAATAAATTAATTTAAAAAAATTAATTATCTTGATATTTAAAGCTATATTTAAAATTAATAAATCAATAAAACTTTTGTAATCTAAAACTTTTTTAACTTTGTAATCCTTAGCAAGTAAATTAATAGCATTATACATAACATCTTGTTTTTGATTCTTTGCTTTTTTTGAGAAAGAGTGAACCACTAATGATGAGAAATTAAATAATTTACTTATTTCTGGTTTATTAAAAATACTTTTAATCTTTTGTATGAAAATATTTTGAATAAAAAATAAAAAGTATTTAATTGTTGATTTTAGGATAGTAAATTTAATTAAATAATTTCTTTCATATGATCTTAATTTAGATAAAAAATTAAATATAAATTTAAAATATTGGTAATCATCTTTATCAATACATTCCGATAAGAAGTAAAATTTAAAAATTTTATCTATTACAACTGATTTCCATAAAGTATCTCTTAGAGTATTTTCGATGAAAATTTGCCCCCCGGTCCTTAATGATTTGTTAAATAAGTTATCAAAATATTTGCCCATTTCATTAAAAGAATTCTGATCTTTTATCCCTATGAATTTATCCCTAAATTTTTTAATTGAGCTAATCTTAAAATTATTTAATGAGATAAAATTAAT
>MDTB01008651.1_pt1 | contig 19301 bp, 17 predicted proteins | sample 811161 | NCBI WGS metagenome assembly MDTB01 (sample SAMN05326650, study PRJNA326480) | marine metagenome | isolation source: seawater | place: Mediterranean Sea | collected 2009 | reverse complement strand
GAATAGAATATAAAATACCGTGGGGTGGAGCAGTCTGGTAGCTCGTCAGGCTCATAACCTGAAGGTCGGCGGTTCAAATCCGTCCCCCGCAACCAAATCTAAATTTGTAAAAAAATAATATTAACTTATCTTAAAATTTCAATTGAGGTTAAAATTACTGATCTTTTTTCTCGATTTAAACCTTTTTTTAAATCATATAAAGAAACAGGATTTTCAATATTTAAATTTATATAATGTCCTTTATCAGGTGTACACTCAAAATTATAGATAATCTCATTTATATTTTTTGTAATTAATATATCTTTACTCTTTTTATTATCTATATAAGTTTTTAAATTAAAACTTTTAAAATCATCTTTATAATATTTTTCAAGGATAAATTTAATTTTTGAATTTTTGTTACATTTTTGTCCATTCACTGAGAATAATATTGAAGCTGAATATCCGTCTAAAATAACTTTATTTGAATTATCTATTTGCTGCCATCCAAATCCAATAGGACTATTAAATGTGTCTTTTAAATTTAAAAAAGAGTTTTTATCAATTTGAAGTTGGTAAAATTTTGATAGTACTTCTTTATTATCATCTTTTATTTTATTGTCTTGAAGAGGTAGTAGTGAAATTAACCATAGATTATCTTCATAATAATAGTGAATTTTATTACCATATAAATAATATAAGTTTCGTACATAATTTATATTATCACTTATAAATAAACTTTTTTTAAATATATTAATATCTTTATCGTTGAATAAATTAACTAATTCATATTTTTTATTAATTAAAGTATCTCTATTAACTCTAGCTAGATAGGCAATATCAGTTGCCTTATAATTTTCTTCAAGAATATAATTATCTAATTTTTTAAAAATATTTGAATTATTTTTTGGCTCTATTAGTCTTATTCTTTCAAATCTATTTGATAAATCTTTCCATATATTACTTTTAAGTTTTATATTGGTATTTGAATTAAGGTATTGTTTTCCAAATTTATAATTCATTAGACCTGGGCTTAAATCAATTATGTGAAAAATAAGTAAAACAAAAAGAATTAAAGTTGGTTTTTTATTTTTTAATAAATCGTATAATAAAATTATTCCAAATATAAATATTAGATAATAAACTGGCCAAATTAATCTCCCACTTGATCTAATCGAACTTAACAAAGCATAAATTAAATTATGTAAAGGTATTGATATAATATTATTGTCTCCAAAATTTATATTATTTGAAATAGCAAGGATTAAAAAAATTAAACTGACAAAAAGAGTTTTGTAATTGTTCAGTCTAAGATCTTTTTTAGAAAGAAAAAAACTAATTAAAAATAAAAATAGGAAAAATATTCCAACTATCCCAAGATATGAAAGGCCTTCTTGTTCCCCATTTTGGAAATTTTGAGTTGGTAAAAAAATTGACCAATTAAAACTTGATGCATTATTAAAGCCAGATGGATTAAAAAAACTATTAAGATTGAAATTATAAAATCCATATCCCCAACCCAAGCCATCATCCAATTTTATAACAAAATAGCCTAGACAATACATTAAGATAAAAATTAGAAAAACAATCGGGAAAAAGCTTAATACTATTTCTTTTATCTTAATTTCTTTTTTGAAAAACTTAAAAACATCATTAAAAAAATAAAAAAAAATTATAATTATTGTAAAATAAAAATTAACCAATACTGACAAAGATAAATTGAAAATTCGATGAAATATTTTATTTTTTTTTTTAAATCCCTCTATATAAAAACTTTGAAGGATTAACCAATGGCCCATCAGTGCTAGATGAATGCCACTTCTATTAATAAAAATAGTTGATATACAAAAAAACAGGGAACCTATTAAAGCATAATTTAAATTACTCGTTAAACCGTGTATAATTTTAAAAGAGAAATATAGTTGAAGATAAATACATACTAATATCCAAAGTGAAAAATATTGAAAATTTAAAGGTAATAAAAATTTAATAAGTTTAAAAAATATAGCAAATAAAGGAATTGAGTCTGAAAATATAATACTTGTATTATAGTACATTCCAAAATTTGGATTTTCTCCTAAAGGAAATCTCCAATTATCTGCTCTAAAAAATTTCCACCCTAATTGGTACTGTGTTAAATCTCCTGAACTTAACCATTCTATATTTGATGGATTTATATAATCAAAACCCAACAAGTAAACACTAAAGAAAATAGACGTTAAAATAAAAAATAACTGTTGTTTAAATAAAAAATATTTTTTCACTATTTTAGTCTTTATGAATAATCATCTATTTTTTATAGTATTTGAGAAATAGTTTCTATTAGTTTATAAAAAATTATGTTTAAAAAAAAAATATTTAATGATTTAACATCGAGATATAATAATCATTCATATTCTGGTTTAATGGGATTCTTTATGAATCATTGCCATAAACAACTTGAAAAATTTGAATTCCCAAATAAAATTTCAAAAGTTCTAGAAATAGGAGCTGGAAATTCTCCTCATTATAAATTTATAAAACATGACTACGAAGAGTATCATATAGTTGACACATCTAAGGTTATTTTAGAAAATTACAAAGATAATCCGAAGGTAATTGTTAAAAATTATGATGGTAAAAATTTACCTTATGAAAATGAATGTTTTGATAGAATTATAATATCTCACTGTTTGGAACATATAAACGATCCTGAAAAGTTTTTATTTGAAACAATGAATAAACTTAAAATAGGAGGCATTTTATCAATTTCACTTCCAACTGACCCTGGTCTTCTATTCAGACTTGGAAGACTATATTTGAAAATTTTTTCAATTAAAAAAAGCTATAAAATTTCAAAAGAACAATTTGATTACATGAATGCAACAGAACATGTTAATTCTATATTCGGCCTTTATTCAATAATTAAATATAATTATGGAAATAATTTAAAAGATTTTTTTTTACCATTTAGAATAAGATCTTTTGATTTAAACTTATTCTACAATGTTCATATCACAAAAAAAAATTAAATTTTGAATTTTGATTTTTTACTATCTAACAAAAAACCTCTAACAGTTTCTAATGTCAATTGATTGAATGATTTTCCAAAATTTTCAATTTTTTTAATAATCTCAGGAGGAATTGTAATTATGTGACACCCCAATTGTTTAGCTTGAAGATAATTATATGGTTCTCTAACACTTGCCCATAAAATTTTAACATTTTTAAAATTTTTTGCTAATTTAATACTTTTTTTTAATTCAGGAATTGGGTCTTTTCCTGTATCTCCTGCTCTACCAGCAAAAATTGAAATTATAACTTTAGACTTTTTATTTATTAATTTAAGAATTTTTTTAGTTTGATTTGAGTTATAAACTGCTGTGATATTTAATTTTATATTTTCATTATTGAGTTCATTAATAATTTTGCCCATAAATATACCTTTTGAATTTAAAACTGGTATCTTTACATAAACATTTTTTCCCCATTTGTTTATTTCTAAAGCTTGCTTTTTCATTTGAATATAATTGTCTCCAAAAACTTCTAGAGAAACTGGTTTATGGTTGCAAATTTTTAAAATTTTTTTAGCATAAGATTTATAGTCTTTTGCTCCTGCTTTTCTCATTAAGCTCGGATTAGTAGTAAAACCTTTAACAATTTTTTTTTTATTAAATATTTTAATCTTATTATGTTCAGCAATATCACAAAAAATTTTTATGCTCATTTAACTTTATAGATTCTTAGTTATATCTTCTGTCATTTTTTTTGCATCTGCAAATAACATTAATGTATTTTCTCTGTAGAATAGGTCATTATCTATTCCTGCATACCCTGGTGATAAACTTCTTTTAACGAATAATACTGACTTACATTTTTCTACATCTAAAACAGGCATTCCATAAATTGGGCTTTGTGGATCAGTCTTTGCGATAGGGTTTGTTACATCGTTTGCTCCGATGACAAATGCAACATCTGCATTTGCAAAATCATTATTTATCTCCTCAAGCTCAAAAACTTCATCATACGGAACATTCGCTTCAGCTAATAAGACATTCATATGGCCAGGCATCCTTCCTGCAACAGGGTGTATAGCGTAAGAAACTTTAATATTGTTTTTTTTTAAAGTATCAACCATTTCTCTTAAAGCATGTTGGGCTTGCGCTACTGCCATTCCGTAACCAGGAACTATTATTACTGATGAAGCATTCTTCATTAAAAATGCTGCATCTTCTGCATTTCCACTTTTAACAGGTTTTTTTTCTTTATTTTCTGAACCTAAAGATTGTTCGGTTGCTCCAAATCCACCTAAAATTACATTAAAGAATGAACGATTCATACCTTTACACATAATATAAGATAATATTGCACCTGAAGAACCCACTAAAGCTCCAGTAATTATCAGCGCTGTATTTTCTAAAGTAAATCCAATTCCAGCTGCTGCCCATCCTGAATATGAATTTAACATAGAGATCACGACTGGCATGTCTGCTCCTCCAATTGGAATTATTAATAAAAAACCAATTAAAAAAGAAACAGCTAATAAAATCCAAAATAAATTAGAAGATTGAGTTGAACACAAAAAGTATATTAAAGCTATTATAGAAATTAATATTAAGGCATTTAGAGGATGCTGACCTTTAAAAGTTATAGGTGAACCAGACATTATTCCTTGAAGTTTTAAAAATGCGATTATTGATCCTGAAAAAGTTATTGCCCCAACAGCTGCTCCAATTGACATTTCAATTAAACTTCCAAGCTTTATATTCCCTAAAGTTCCAAGATTAAAAGCTTCTGGATTTAAAAAAGCAGATATTGCTACAAATACTGCAGCTAGACCTACCAAACTATGAAAACCAGCCACAAGTTCTGGCATCGCGGTCATGGGTATTCTATAAGCAATAAAAGCCCCAACCATACCTCCTATTAAAAGAAAAATTAATACGTAAATAAATCCACTTGAAAAATTGCCTATAGATAAAAACGTTACTGTTATTGCTATTACCATTCCTACAATTCCAAAAAAATTACCTTGTCTAGATGTCTCTGGAGATGATAATCCTCTTAAAGCCAAAATAAATAATACTCCAGAAATTAAGTAGAAAATTGCTGATAAATTTGCTGAGATCATTATTTATCTTTCTTTTTTTTTTTGTACATCGCAAGCATTCTTTGGGTAACTAAAAATCCTCCAAAAATATTGATAGCTGCTAAACATATGGCTAGAAATCCAAAAAGACTTGAAATATTAAAGATATTATCTGAATTTCCAGCTAAACCAGCAATGATAGCTCCAACAATAATTACAGATGAGATTGCATTGGTAACAGACATCAAAGGAGTATGAAGAGAGGGAGTGACACTCCATACAACATAATATCCTATAAAAATTGATAGAATAAATATACTAAGTCTGAATATAAAAGGATCTATTTCCATAATTTTATTTGATTAATGTTTTTTCTATTATTTCGTCCTCTAAATTAATATTAATTTTTTTATTCTCTTTATCATATAAGTTTGCCACATAATTAAATACATTTTTTGAATATAAACTCGATGCTGAGATTGGAAGTTTATTCAAAATATTTGTTTCACCTATTATTCTAACACCCTCTTTTTCAATAACTTTATCTACTTCGGTAAATGCAGTATTTCCTCCTTGTATAGCAGCCAAATCATAGATCACTGATCCAGATTGCATATTACTAATCATATTTTCTTTTATTATTATTGGGGCTTTTTTTCCTGGAATTAAAGCAGTGCAGATTACAATATCAATTTTTTTTAAGGTTTCTCCAAGTAGCTCTTCTTGTTTTTTTTTAAAATCTTCTGAAGCTTCTTTTGCATATCCTCCCTCTGTTTCTAAGTTTTCCACCCCTTCAACAGTCAAGAATTTGCCTCCTAAACTTTCTACTTGTTCTTTTGATGCCATTCTAACATCGGTAGCAAAAACTATTGCACCCATTCTTTTTGCAGTAGCTATTGCTTGTAGTCCAGCAACACCTGCTCCAACGATAAGAACTTTTGCAGCTGGAACTGTACCAGCAGCAGTCATCATCATAGGAATGGCCTTCTCAAAACTAGCGAAGGACTCTATAACTGCTTTATAGCCTGCTAAGTTAGCTTGAGAAGAAAGAATATCCATAGATTGAGCTCGAGTAATTCTTGGTAGAAGTTCAAGAGAAAACAAATTAATTTTTCTTTTTGCTAAATTTTGTAATTTTTCTTTGTTATTATAGGGATCTAGAACTCCTATAAATGTTTGATTTTCTTTAATTAAAGAAAGTTTATCATCAGATAAAAGGCCTAGTTGAATAATTAAATCTGAATTATTTATTAATTCTTTTTCATCTTTAAAAATTTTTACTCCCAAATTTTTAAATTCCTCATCAGGTATACCCAGATGCAGTCCATAATTTTCTTGTAAAAATATCTCAAAACCTAAATTAATATATTTTTTGGCAACATCTGGAGTTATAGATATTCTTTTCTCTTTTTTTTTATCTTCTAATAACGATACTATTCTCATAATTGAAGCCTACATTAAGAATTTATTCATTAGAACAAAAACTATGATTACCGCGACAGTTCCCCACAACTCAAATTTTGAAGAATTAAAAAAGATATTCTTATAGGAATTATTTTCCATAAGAGTTATTTTTGTCTAGCTTTAAATTTTGGATTTGTTTTATTAATTATATAGACTCTTCCTCTTCTTCTAACTAATTTAGAATTAAGGTCTCTTTTTTTTAGAGATTTAAGTGAGCTTTTAACTTTCATAATTTTTTTAGCCGGCAACGTCCTACTCTCCCGTGCCTTAAGACAAAGTACCATCAGCGCTGAAGGGCTTGACTTCCGAGTTCGGAATGGGATCGGGTATTACCCCTTCGCAATAATCACCGGCGACTGAGTTATACCTAAATAATAAATATTGTAAACAATGAAATAGACTAATCTTTACAGCTTTTTATGAATTCTTTTACGTATTCTTTCAGCTCAATTTTACCAAAAATCTTATAAACTTTATTAGATAAGTTCATATTTGTTAAAGCCGAAGCGTATCTTTCTCCTTTTCTCATTGGTAAAAATTTTATATTTGAATTAAATAATTTCGCTACTTCTAAAATTGTATAGTTTTTTTTATTAGAAATACTATAATGTCTACATCTATTTTGTCTCCATGCATAAAAACAAACTTTTATTGTATCATATATATGAGTAAATTTTCTTGATTGAGTACCTGGCCTTACTACTGGTAACGGTTTTTTATTTTTGTATGCATCTTCAAATATACCTATAACTGTTGCCATACTTCCTTTTGAAATTTGTTTTGGGCCATATACATTATAAAAATAGACTATTTCGTATTTCATTTTAAACCATTTTTTTAAATTTTCTAATAATTCTAAATTAATTGATTTAGTAAAAGCATATGGAGATAAATCTTTATCTCTTCCTTTATTGCCAAGACTTGCAGAAGTTGCCGAATAGACTAATTTAATTTTATTAGTTAAACAAAAGTTAAATACCGCATGAGAACCAACAGAATTAGAATCAATACACTCATCCATCTTTAAAAAACTTTGATATATTCTTGCAAATTCACCAAAATGAAAAATAACCTTTATATTTTTTTTGTGGAATTTTAATATTTGAGAAATATTTTTTGTATTTCCATTTATATATTTAACTCTTATGTCTTTTATTTGATTTTTTTTAGAACCAGATGAATAATTATCAAGACTAAGTATTTTGTATTTTGATTCTTTTAATAAAAAAGAAATAAGGTTTGATCCAACAAATCCTGCTCCACCAGTTACAACTATAAGATTTTTCATTTATCTATAATTTTTATCTTTATATGATTGATAAGTTTGTAAAACTTGTCTTTTTAAATCAAAATTAGGTTTCCAACCATATTTTTTTGCCAGAGAAATATCTAATACTTTCCTGGGTGTTCCATCAGGTTTTGAAAGATCATACTTAATATCTATCTTTTTATTTGGTGCTATAATTTTTAAAAATAACTTAGCATACTCTTTAATTGTGAAATCTTTGCCGCTTCCAATATTTATTAATAAATGTTTAGTTTTTTTATTCATAAAATAAATACATGCTTTAGCTAATTCCTCTACATATAAAATTTCTCTTTTTGCTTTCCCGCTTCCCCATAAAATTATATTTTTTTTGTTCTTTATTTTTGCATCATGAATCTTTTTAATCAAAGATGGTATAAAATGAGAGTTTAAAGGATGATAGTTATCATTAGGTCCAAATGTATTTGTGGGCATTAAACACTTATAATTAGTTTTGTACTGTTCGTTATAACTGCCACACATCTTAATACCTGCTATTTTTGCAATTGCATATGCATCGTTTGTTTTTTCTAATTTACCATCTAGCAAGTATTCCTCTTTTATTGGCTGCTTACTTTTTTTAGGATATATACAGCTAGAGCCTAAAAAAATTAAATTTTTAATTTTACATAAAAATGCTGAATGAATTAGATTAGACTGAATCATTAAATTTTCGTATATAAATTGCCCCTTATATTTATTATTTGAGTAAATTCCTCCAACTTTTGCCGCAGCAATAATAATAAAATTAGGTTTTTTTCTTCTTAAAAATTTGAGAACTTTTTCTTGATTAATTAAATCTAATTGTTTCCTTGAGGCTGTAATTATTTTTCTATAACCGTTTTTTTTTAATTCTCTTATAATTGCACTTCCTACTAGTCCAGTATGTCCTGCAACATAAATCTTAGATTTATAATTCATTTTTATCTAAAATTTTTAATTCTGAAGTAACCATATCTCTGACGAGTTCTTGAATACTAGTTTTTGCTTTCCAATTTAGCTCTTTTTTGGCTTTTCTAGAATTTCCTAACAATGTATCTACTTCAAGAGGTCTATAATATTCTTTACTACATGCAACAATACATTTTCCATCATTAGTAAAGCATTTAGAATTCATCCCTTTACCTTTCCATTTGAACTGGATCTTTAATTCTTTTAAAACTAAGTTTACAAATTGTTTTACCGAATATTGTTTTCCTGTTGCAATAACATAGTCACTGGGTGTCTTTTTTTGTAACATTTTCCACATTGCTTCTACATAATCTTTAGCATGCCCCCAATCACGTTTAGCCTCTAAGTTTCCTAAATACAGTCTGTCTTGAACTCCTTTTTTAATTTTACATAAAGCTATAACAATTTTACGTGTAACAAATGTTTCACCTCTTCTTGGACTTTCGTGATTAAATAAAATTCCATTACATGCAAAAATATTATAGGCCTCTCGATAATTAACAGTAATCCAGTGAGCATAAACTTTTGCAACACCATAAGGGCTTCTAGGATAAAATGGTGTATTTTCATTCTGAGGAGTTTGTTGAACTTTTCCAAACATCTCAGATGTACCTGCTTGATAAAATTTTGTTAACTTTTCAAAACCATGAAATTTAATAGCTTCAAGAATTCTTAATGCACCTATCGCGTCAGCATTTGCTGTATATTCTGGAACTTCAAAAGATACTGAAACATGAGATTGAGCAGCTAAATTATATATTTCAGTAGGCTTAATCTTTTTTATTAAAGATGAAACTGAAATAGCATCTGTCACATCTCCATAATGTAAAAAAAAATTCCTTTTGTTTTCAAATGGATCTTGATAAATATGATCTATTCTTCCAGTATTAAACGAAGATGACCTTCTTTTGACTCCATGAACCAAATAACCTTTCTTAATCAAAAGTTCTGATAAATAGGATCCATCCTGACCTGTAATACCAAAAATAAGAGCAATTTTTTTTTTCATAAGTACTTCTTATACCTTTTTTAAAATATATATATAGTCAAAAGATAATTTAAAGAATATTTTAATTTATTCATTTACTTTCTTTATAATAAACATAATAACCATTTAAAATCTTTACCTTAATATTATCATCAGAACATGAAGAAAGTTCTTTTTTAATATTACATTTGTTAATATTATTAATTCTTTTAAAAATTTGAAAATTTTTTTCATCTTTTCTAAAATAAGTATTATTAAATACATTATAATTATAAATTTCATATTCATCAATTAGCCTAAAAGTATTTCTACCTAAAAATATAATCATTGTAAGAACTATCAAAAAATAAACTTTCTTTTTAAACAAATCAGGTTTAACTAAAAACTTCTCTAAAATTAATGAGAATGGAATAAAAAATAACAAGGCTATTAAATGATAGCCTCCATATCTTAAAGTGGGTAAAAAATAAAACCACTGAAATGTTAAAAAAATTAAAATGAAATATATAATCAAAAATTTAGATTTTTTAACTTTTCTAATTTTTTTTGAATAAAAAACTAAAAATATAAAAAAAGTTAAAAATAATAAGCCAAATAAAAAGTCGGATACTTTGTTGAAGAAATAGTTGTCCATCCAATTGTTAACCCAATTAAAATTTTTAATATAATTTTCTGGATTATCTACTCGATAATTTGGATTTGCCCCCGCTTTTGCCCATTGTTGATACCAATTATTCATTTGTTCAACCTCATTTAAGGGGATTGACCAACTAAAATTTTCAAAACACAAAATTTTTACAGGATATAACAGACATCCAGTATTAAAAAAATTTACGGTTAATAATGAAAAAAATAAAATAAGACAAAGATATAGAACTTTATTCTTGAATAAAAATAGTAAAAGTGTCTTTTTATCTAAAACATAAAAGATCACTGGAAACAATAGTAAAACATATAAAATATAAAATGTTTTCAAAGAAATTATAAGAGTAATTAGTATAAGAAGTCTTAAAAAGTAATCTTTATTTATATTGTTTTTTTGATTGATCAAATAAAGTATTTCAATAACAGCAACAATAATCAATATCATTGCAGATCGATCAGTGCCATGTTCAGCTAAACGGTAAAAAAATATGTTTATAAAGATCAAAGATAAAAGAGATAAATATAATATAAATGACTTTTCTTTAGACTTTAGGCTCAAAAATATTCTGTTATAAAAAATCAAATTTGCAAAACCTATAAAATATACTGGTGAAAGATGTAATAGGTATAAATCTGAAAAAGGTAAATTAAATAATGAGGATAAATAAAAAATTGATGAATGTGTTCTAAAGCCATGATTGAAATTTCCTAATCCAATCATGTTTGAATATTCTGTTAAAAGATGTGTATAGGGAAAATGATAATAAGAAAAATCATCATGATTCTTACTTACTAAAATAAATATATTAAAAATTAAAAAAATAATTATCAAATTTTTAATATTTTTATTTACAACTATTTCGCCTCTATTAACTATTAAATTGATAAGACCAATTAAAATTAAAATAGAATTAAACAATTCTGAATGAGGTATAAAGAAACTTGAAACATAAGAAATCAATATAAGAACAAAAATTCCATAAATTCCTAAATATCCAATATTTTTCTCAGAAGATTTTAGAAAAATTTGATTAAATAATAATCCGAAACCCAAAATAGAAAATGTTATAATCCAGTAATAAAATGATAAAGTTAAAAAAGAATGCATTACTTATTTATTCTTATATTTAATAGATAAACAATTATTTTGGTTAAATAAAAATCATAATTTTTTTTATGAAAAACATGATTTTTTTTACAAAGGTCGTTTATAAAATAATGTGCATCCAAACGTTTAATCCACCATTTTCTTGAAAATTTTTTTATATTTGACATTATGCCATCTGTTACTTTTCTATAAATTGTAAGCTTTTCACTAGTAATAAAAAAATTTTTATAAATCATCGTGGACATACATGTGATTCTAAAATCTATTTCAAGAAGAGGATAGATGCTTATGTCTATTTCTTTGAAAAATTTTTCAAAAAAAGATCTTTTAAAACTGATTGAACTTGTTTGAAAAGATGTTGGCCAAATATGATTAGAAAATTTTTTTTTAATTTTAAAATCTGTGAAATTATTATTAAATAAAACTCTAGGTTTTTCAAAAACTACATATTTATCTTCATTTTTTAAAAAAATTTTGTTTATAGTTTCTAATTTATTATTTTCAAAATAATCATCTGCATCGAGTAAACAAATTATTTCTCCTGTAGAAATAGAAAATGCTTTTTGTAATATGCTCATTTGATTAATCGCAGGATAATTACTGATTCTTTCTTGCTTTTTTATAATAAGCTTTGTTTTATATTTCTCTAATATCAAATCTGTATTGTCTGTAGAGTAATTATCTAATAAAATAATTTCAAAGTTTTTATAGGTCTGATTTAAACAAGATTTAATACATTCCTCTAAATAATTACCTTTATTATAGCTGCTAATAAGGATCGAAGTTTTCATAAAAATTATTTATTAATTAATTATGACCCATGTCACTTAAAATCATAAAACTTTGAACATATTTAGAAAATTTTTGATTTCTTAAATTAAAATTTAAATCGTACATTTTTTCTCTTACGTATTTGCTGTCTATATTTGAATATTTAAATTCTAATATATTATTGTTTAATTGCGCAAAATTTCTTATAAATTTTTTATCATAATTTTTATTTGTTGTAATTTGTTCATCAAAAGTAATTCTTAACTTATTTTTTGTATCTATGTAATAATCTCTATTATAAGAAACATTTAAAACTTGAAATAAATTTAAAGTAGTGATTTTATTAATCTCATTAATAAAATTATTAGACTTTAAAAATTTATTCAATTCTGAATAATCTTTAAATTTTCCTAAGCTAATTTTTTCTTTTTGAGTTATTTGATTTTTTTTACTTTTTTTTTCGAAAAAAACTTCGGAATTATTAATATTATTATACCACCTTACTCTATATTTATTTCTGCTTGAAAACCCATTAATATTATCCCACAAGCAATTAAGATCTATAGTGTCATAATAAATTGAATTTACTTTTCTATTAAAATAAATTTTCCTAAAAAAACCCTCAATTTTTAATAAATCAATTTTCTTTTTATCTCCCGGTAAAAATACAAATTTTTTTTCTATTCTGGTGTCGTTTATTTCCATTATTTTAATTACTTGTTTTATTTTTAAACATTCAATTAATAAAGTATTGATTTAATATATGCATTGCTTTGTTCACCAAAAATTGTTTTTTCATCTATAACTAGTTTCGAATTTTTTGATTGTAATATTTTTTTATTTTTTTTTTGAAAATTTTTTATTTTTAAATTAGGTATATCGAATTCATTTTTTTTATTAAATACGGCTAAATCATATTCGTTATTCTGAGATACAATGTTTTCTAAATAAACATTCGAACCATCTTTTACAGCAACACCTAATCTACTATTTTTTAAAATTAAGTTTTTAATATTTACATTTGAGTTTTCTCCTATACTTAGAGCTTTATCATATGACCCATCAATATTAAGTTTATATCCCGAAGTGTTAGAACCAGAAATATCAAGACAATCATTTCTAATATTTAAGCAATTAATCTCATTAAATTTAACTGTTCCAAAATCAATATCAATTCCATCAGATTGAATATTTTGTAATTCTACATCTTTTAATGTAACAATAGAATTTACTAGATTTATAGCATCCTCACTATTGGAAGATTTAATTAAAAGATTATTAATAGTTGCATTAGAGTCTATAATGTTTAGTCCCCCATACAAAATATACTCTGGAATTTTTGGAGATCCCAAATTTTCTAAAACAGTATTGTTGATTAATACTTGATTTTTTTTTAATATAATTGAACCAGTTCCATCAGACTTGATATTTATTTTATTTTCTTTTGAACCATTAAACTCTATATTTCCTTCCACAAATAAGATTGCTTTATTCAAAAGATTAATTTGAATACCCTCATCTACAAAAAAAGTTTGTTTTTTTGGAATGAATGTATTTCTGAGTATATTCAGATTTTTTGATACTAAAAATTCATCTTTAGAAATTTTTGTAATGTTAGGATTATTTTCAAGGCTATCAAAATTATCAATGGATGTTGGGATGGTATTTTTGCTTATAGTTATTTCTTCAGCTAATTTAAAATTTTTTGTTTGATTTTTGTGGTTTTTTAATAAAATTTGATCACAATCGTATTTCCATTTAATTGTCATGTTGCCTGATAAAAAAAATTCATTTTTTAGATCATTTTTACAATTTACAGTTTTAATTTTAACAGGAAATTTCGAAAAATGGTCTTTAAATATTAGATAATTATTTTCTAAAGAAAATTTAAAGTTTACGAAATTTACTGAATCTAGTCTTTTTTGAATTAATTCTGATCTTTTAAATAATAATTCATCATCATAAATGAAAGGAGCAATTCCTTTCCATAAAACTTTATCTGCTTTTGAATTTTCTGAATATATTAAATAATTTATTTTCTCTATTTCTTTATTGTTCTCCTCTAAAAATTTTTTAATGAACTCATTGTTTGAGTATTTTTTTAGATAAAATATATATTTTTCGATAAATTTAGTATTTAACTCTCCATTATTTAATTTAAAAAATTTTAGATACCAGTCTTTTTCTTCACATATATAACTACAATTTATTTGATCTTCTTGTAAAAAGTCTGCTAGTATAAAATCATCAAAATTACCTGTACCATAATGTCCATCAAACCCAATTGGCTCAAACTTAGCTTTTACTGGATTAAAAAATAATTTTACACTTTTAGATATAGAGCCGTGATAAGCACCAGTTAAATCAATAATCGCAAAATAACTCGCCCATCTATCTAGGTCAAAATGATCCCCCAAATTAAAATTTTGATTATCATCTTTTAAGTTATTTAAAGTAGAATATGCAGATTTTATAAGTTTAGGATATTGACTAACCCAATATTGACTAGAGTACAAATCATAAGATACATTTGGATAGTAAGAACTAATGGGTTCATTTATTCCAAAAATAGGGCCATTTCTTTTTTTTTGCCTCTCTACTAATTCCTTAGAAAAACTTTCTTCAACTGCATACAATCCTCTATCTTCATTGTTAAAAAAAAGATTTACAAAAAAATACTTAAGATAAATATGATCTGTATACTGTAAAAATTTATGAAACAAATATTCATAAGTATAATTTCTTGCTATAGGTTTCTGAACAGAAAATTCTTCTAGCCCCCAAATTCGATCATCATTTCTCATATCAATTTTATAAGATGACGTATTTCGATTAGACCAATGAATAGATCTATCTCCTTTTATTCTTATTTTTGCTTTTAATTTTTTTTCATCAAAATTAATAGTCATATTATGCATTGAAAATTTTTCAGTAATCAAAGTTTTTTGTAACTTTATTTGTCTTTGTCTCTCAAGATGAAGTACTGTTTTTTGATTAAGATCTAATTTTAAAGTGTCAATTTTAGGTTTATTTATTATATATCTTATCTTTATCTTTCCAATATTTACATAATCATCCAATTTTAAAAAATTAATACCTAAATATCTATCAAATATTAAAGTATTAATTTTTAGTAAAGAAGTTTTAATACCAAATCTTTGATTCAAACCACTTGAGTAATAATAAGTTATTAAAATAAAAAAAAATGTAAAAAAAACTATTCCTCCTAGTTGTAAAATTTTACTTACAATTTTTTTAAGACTTGATAAAAATTTTAAGTTGATAATATTATTTTTGATTAACAAGATTTACCTCATTACTCATATATTCCAGTTCTTGAGTAGACGTGAATAGAAATGTTTTCTTGTTCTTTTTTTAGGTTTTCAGTAATCTTAATAAAACTATTTATATCATTTTTTTTAACATCAAACCAAAAAACATATTGAGAAATATTTTTTTCAATTCTGTAAGATTTCAACTTTAAGTACAATGTTTTTGGTTTCAATACATTGATTATTTCTTCTATATTTTTATTCTTATCAGCAATTTCTATCTGCAGAACATTAACAGAACTATCACTCAGATTTTGTTCATTTTTTTTATTATCAAAAAATTTTTTAATAAAAAGTACAATAACTATAAAAAAAGTACAAATTATCGATACCAAGAATTGATTTGCACCGTTTGCTAATCCAATACCAATTATAAAAAATAAATAAACTAATTCCTCTGGCTCTTTTATGGCTGCTCTAAATCTAACTATTGAAAGTGCTCCCACTAGTCCAAGAGACAAGGCTAAAGAAAATTTAATTACAGTAATTACTAAAGTTGTAATAATAGCAAGAGGTATAAAGGTGTCTGAAAAATATTCTCTGTCATTAAGAGTTCTCGAAAGTTTCATATAAGTTGCTTTAATAACAAGGGCTAAAAAAGCAGAAATTAAAATTGCTATAATGAAATTTCCATAGCTAATATCTGGTGAAGAATTTAGCAAGAAAGTCTCTAGGTTTCTTAAATTAGTATCGAATAAGCTTTTATCCATAAAATTTTTATGTAAATTTATTAATAATATAATAATGATTTAAATCAATGACGAAAATATGACTAAAAAAAAATTTGATGATTTGACCCTAATTGTACCTGCAAAAGAAGATACGGATTGTCTTTTTTATGTATTAAAAGAACTTGAAGATTTTGATATAAAAAAAATTATAGTAATTCCAAAAGATGACCGTCTTCCTGATAATTGGAAATTTGATAAAATGAGAGTTATTAACCAAAATTATAGTGGTTATGGCAATGCTCTTATTGAAGGAATTCAAAAAGTTGAAACAAAGTTTTTTTGCATATTTAACGCTGACGGATCTTTTAAACCATCCGAATTAGAAGAAATGTTAAACCTAGCTAAAGACTATGATTTTATTTTTGGGTCTAGATATCTAAAAAATGCCAAAAGTGATGATGATACAATAATCACTTCTATAGGAAATTTTATATTTTCTAAAATTGGAAGAATATTTTTCAAAGTAAAATTATCAGATATTTTATATACTTTTGTTTTGTGTGATACAGAAAAAACAAAAACTTTAGATTTAATAAGTAAAGATTTTGGGTTTTGTGTTGAACTGCCTATAAAAGTTGAAAGGAAAAAGTATAAATATATAGATATACCTTCGCATGAAAGAAAAAGGATTTCAGGTAAGAAAAACGTAAATGAATTTATTGATGGATTAAAAATACTACTAAGAATGATTAATTTTTTTTTTAATAAAAAAATATAAAAACAAGTATACGAAAATATTTAATAGAATGAATAATGCTAAATATTCTGTATAAAGGTAGTATTTGTATGAAACAATAAATATTAGAAAATTAAAAAAATTAATTAATATACCAGTTGTTGAGTTTAAATATTTTTCTTGGAAAAAACTTTTATCTTTTAAAAATTTAAATATTATTTGATGCAAATGACCTTGGTCAGCTTCATCTAATTTTTTTCTGAAAAGAATTCTTCTTAGTATAGAAAATAAGTTTTCAAATGCAGGGTACCATAAAAGTAAACAAAAAAAATAAGGTGATACTAAATTATTTTTTGAAACAAAATCTAGTATAAAAAAAGCAGTAAGAAAAGCTATGAGATACGATCCAGAATCTCCAAGATAAACCTTATTAAAGAGGTTAAATAAAAAAACTATAATTAAAATCGATAATAAATAAAAAATATTATAATTAATATATAAATCAAATTTACTAGAAGTAACTATAATTGTCCCTAGGACTAAAATATAATAACCAATGACTAATGTATTAATTCCATCTAAAAAATTAGTACCATTCATTAATATTAGAATACAAAAAATTGTAAATAATACTGAAGCTATTTGATATTTTAGCACATCATTTAAAAGATCAATTCTTAAATCTGTTATCAAAAAATTTTGATAAAATAGTAATAAAAACAAAACTATTAAGAATTGAAAAAAAATTCTTATCTTTGGAGAATTTAATTTATTCATATCTGAAAGAGTTCCAATTATTACAATTAATGCTGAAAGAATTTTTAATAAAACTAGTTGATTATCAAAAAAAAATAGGCAATTTAAAAAAATTATTATTCCTCCAGCTAAAATTGCCCTATTGGATAAATTATTACCCGTAAGCTGTTTATGTTTTGATGAAAATGTTTGATCTATTAAAAGATTTTTTGTTTTAAGAAAATAAAATACAGTAAAGGAAGTGATTATTGAAAAAACTACTGAAAGTAAAAAACTTTGACTTGAAATCATAAATATCTTTTTCTTAAAAAATTTAAAGATAAAAGAACCACATGATATATAGATTTAATAAAATTAAATTTCAAATGCTTATTGTAAATTGAAAAAGCATCCTTCAATTTTTGAATGGTTGAATTTGAAAGTGAATTGTCAGTTTTTCTCCAAGATACTAGGGTTTTATTGAAACCCAACATCTTAATTCTTTTTTTTGATATTTTTAACCAAAGCAAATAATCCTCTTTAGTTTTTAGTGATGGAAATTTATTATTTTTTAATAAATCTGATTTCAAAATAACTGATGAAAGACCAATATCACAAGAATAAAGAAGCTTTTGAAAAGTAATATTTTTTGGAGCAATAATCTTTTTTATAAATCTGTTATTTTTATTAATTATTTTATAATTACAAAATGAAAAACTGATTTTTTTTTGCCTCATAAAACTGATTTGATTTTTCATTTTATCTTTATTCCATAAATCATCAGCATCGAGAAACGCAATATATTTACCCTTGGCTTTTTTAATTCCTATATTTCTTGAAATACCTGCTCCTAAATTTTTTTTATTTATGATTATTTTTTTTTTTTTTATTTTTTTAAGAATATACTTTGCGTATTCAAGTTCTGATTTATCTATATCGTCGTAAATCAAAATTACCTCATAATTTTTGTAAGTTTGATTGTATACCGAATTTATAGTCTCTTTAAAAAAAGACTTCTTTTTAAAATATGGAATTATTATTGTAATTAAATCTTTCATTTTTTACAGATAATAATAAAAAAAAGAACCTAAATACATAAAAGAAAAATATAAATACAAATATTTTATGTTTTCTTTTAAATTATTAATAAAATTATTCATTATCTCACTTTTAAATAAACCAAAAATTAAGATTAAACTAAGAGGATCTAAATATTTTTGAAAAATATAATTTAATTGAATCATCATGATAACTAAAAATAAAATTAAAATATTTTCTTTTATTTCAGATCTTAAAAAATGAAAAATAAATAAGTAAGAAATTAATACAGCTAAATAAAATAAAAAAGGGAAATTTACACTATGAAAAATTTTGAAAATAACACCTCCCCCAACTTCTACTGAATAGTCAAAAAAATAAATAAAAATTAAAACAAGAATTAAAATTTTTAATAAAATTAGTAAGTTTTTTTTATAAAAAATAAATATATTCTTTAAATTTTTTTTATTACAATAGAAAGGCAACAGGTATATAAAAAAAATACTAGG
>MDTB01149368.1_pt1 | contig 19304 bp, 22 predicted proteins | sample 811161 | NCBI WGS metagenome assembly MDTB01 (sample SAMN05326650, study PRJNA326480) | marine metagenome | isolation source: seawater | place: Mediterranean Sea | collected 2009 | reverse complement strand
TAGAAAAAGAAAATATTTAGATGAAATTTGTTACTTGTATCGAATTAATTCTAACTCTCTTAAAATTAGAGAATGGAAAGAAAACGATCAACTAAAGACAGTTAAACTGGTTAGAGCTAGAGGTTTTGTCAAATGAAACCGAAAAAAATAGAAAAACCTTGGGGCTATGAAGAAATATGGGGAGACGTACCTGGCAAGTATCTTGGGAAAACACTTCACATTAATATGAAAAACAGGTTATCATTGCAATATCACCAAGAAAAAGAAGAAACTATTTACGTAATCAGAGGTGTATTAACTTTAATAATTGGAGAATGGCAAGAAGTCGATGATAGAATGCCTAACGAGCAACTTGTTCAAGTAAAGCACAAATTAGGCCCAGGTGAATGCTATCACATAAAGCCGGGTACTGTGCACCGTTTTTGCGCAGAAAAAGGAGACGTAGTACTGGCAGAAGTTAGTACATATTATCCTGATGATGTTGTAAGATTAAAGGATGATTACAATAGATGAAAATATTTGCACATAATTTTAACAGTCAGTCAAACAGCGGTCCAAATAAATTTACACGGCAATTGTTCGGTCAGCTTGAAAAAAACTATAACGTAAGTTATACAAATCAGCAACAGGAATCTGACGTTGAATTCTGCTTAATACAACAAACAGCACACAAGGTTAAACCAATGATATTGCGTTTAGACGGTATCTGGTTTAATTCTGAACAAAATTACAAAGAACAAAATAGAATTATAGAGTTTTCATATAAGAATTCTGACGCTGTAGTGTTTCAATCTAATTTTAATAAAACATTAACTGAAATCTGGTTTGGTGCTCACAAAAACGCACATGTCATACACAACGCAGCTGATAAAGATTTATTAAGCAAAGCAAATCCTAATTATTGGAATGATAAGCTAGGTAAAGATACTGAAGTTTGGTCTTGTGCTTCTAAATGGCGACCACATAAAAGACTCAAGGATAATGTCAAATATTTCTTAAAGTATGCACCTAAAGATTCAATATTAGCAATTGCCGGTGCATTACATATGGATGAAGCAAAAGAAATATTGTCTATGGATAAAAGAATTCACCTACTAGGTGACTTAGATTATATGAGTCTTTTATCACTTTATAAAAAATCTAGTACTTTTATTCATCTTGCCTATCTTGATCACTGTCCAAATGTTGTCGTTGACGCACAGGCAGCAGGATGCAACATAATATGCAGTTCTTCAGGTGGAACACAAGAAATAGTTGAGAAAGGAATTGTCATAATTGAACCGGAATGGAATTTTAAACCTTGCGAACTGTATAAGCCACCTGCACTTGATTTTGATCACTGTAAACACAAAGACACTTCTATAAACAGGAATATTAAAAAATGCACTGAACGTTATTATAGTGTCATGAAAGGAATAATGTGAAAATATTTGTACTTGCACCAAAAGAGGATTGGATATGTGATCGATTAGTTAAGGAATTTACTAATGAGTTTAAAAAATACTGTGTTGACAACCCAGAAGATGCAGACGTTATATGGCTTCTAGCAGGATGGTGCTGGAATCATTTGCCAATTAACATACTAAAAAGCAAAAAAATAGTTGTAACAGAACACCACATCGTGCCAGAAAAGTTTACACAGCAAAAGTATCAAAATTTTTTATTTAGAGATCAATTTGTTGATTGTTATCACGTTCCTAATGCTAAGACTGCAAATTTGTTAAAACAGATAACAAGAAAAGAAATAAAGGTTATAAGTTATTGGTTGAATGATATGCTGTGGTTACCAGAAGATCAATTAGAAGCACAGAAAGAATTAGGTTTAGATAATAATAACTTTTATGTTGGGAGCTTCCAGAGAGATACAGAGGGAAACGACTTGATTACTCCTAAGCTTGAAAAAGGGCCTGATCTTTTTTGTGATTATTTAGAAAAGCATAGGTTGAAATTTGATAATCTTCATGTATTGTTGGCCGGCTGGAGAAGACAATATGTTCAAAAAAGGTTAGAAGCTGCTAATATTCCATACACTCTTTTTGAAAAAACATCGATAAATACAATAAAAAAATTGTATAATTGTTTAAATTTATATATTGTTTCTTCAAGATATGAAGGAGGGCCACAAGCTTTGATTGAAGCAGCGAGCATGAAAATACCAATAATAACAACAGATGTTGGAATTGCTAGAGACGTCATTGCTAAAAATTGTATTATTGATTTGCAAAAAGAGTATTACATGCCTACTAAAGAAGACATAGAAGAAAATTATGAAAATGTCAAAAAGTTAACATTAAAAAAACACGGTAATGAATTTATTGCCTTATTTTCGGAATTAACATGAAAAAAGCATTAATAACAGGTATAAATGGTATGGATGGTTCACACCTAGCTGATTTATTACTGTTAAAGAATTATAAAGTATTTGGCGTCGAAAGAAGATCATCTGTTAAAAATAGAACAAATACAAAACACTTAGAAGGAAAAATAACGTTTTTAACAGGTGATTTAACAGATCAAAATTCATTAATGAGAGCTTTAAAACAAAGTAATCCTGATGAAGTATATAATTTAGCAGCACAATCATTTGTAGGAGAAAGTTGGAATACACCTGAGCAAACATCTGATGTAACAGGATTAGGCGCACTAAGAATGTTAGAAGCAATTAGAGAATTTAATCCATCAATAAGGTTTTATCAAGCAAGTTCATCTGAAATGTTTGGAAGAATGGTAGAAAATCCTGCTAAGGAAACCACACCGTTTTATCCCAGAAGTCCTTATGGGGTATCAAAACTTTATGCACATTGGATAACAAAAAATTACAGAGAATCATACGGTATGTTTAACTGTTCAGGAATATTATTTAATCATGAATCTGAAAGAAGAGGATTGGAATTTGTAACAAGAAAAATAACCGACGGTGTTGCAAAAATCGCACTAGGTATTTCTAATCACATAACATTAGGCAACCTGGAAGCAAAAAGAGATTGGGGATATGCACCTGATTATGTTGAGGCAATGTGGTTAATGTTACAGCAAGAACACCCTGATGATTATGTAATTGCAACAGGTGAAACACATTCAATTAAAGATTTTCTTACTTTAGCATTTAAAGAAGTAGGAATAAATGATTGGTCGAAATACGTAAAACAAGATCCTAAATTTATGAGGCCTGCAGAAGTCGATGTTCTCAGAGGCAATAGTGATAAAGCAAAAAAAGATTTTGGTTGGACTCCAAAAACTAGTTTTGAAGAATTAGTGAGTATAATGATAGAGAAAGATTTAAAGAGGTTAAGCAATGGATAAAATTTTCATAAAGGAATTTTTAGAAGATCAAGTAGGTGTTAAAATTGAAGATATTAAATTAGGTGATTTTGACATAATAGGTGAATATACAGCTAAGAAAAATAGAGGACAAAACAGTGACCTGTATCGAGAAGTCGGTTGCTTTTTTAGGCCTAATTATGAGAGAGGAATATTGATGTACCACCTCATAAAAAAGCATAGAATAGAATCTGTACTAGAAATAGGATTTGGGAGAGGCTATAGTGCTTTTTGTATGGCAAAAGCAATGTGTGACTTTGGCATAGATGGAAAAATCACAACAGTTGATCCGAACTTTAACAAAGATTTACTAAATCAATTAACCAATATTTTTCCAAAAGTATGGTTTGAAAAAATTGAATTTGTGAGCGGCACTTCTGATCAATTTTTTAACACAAGGAATGCAGATAAATATGATTTTATTTACATAGACGGAGATCACAGGTATGAATATGTAAAAAATGATTGGGAAAACTGCAAAGATAAATTTAATAAATTCTTATTATTTGATGACTATATTGATAAAAAAAGAGCAGTCAAAGACATAGAATGCTCACAACTAATTGATAAAATAAGCGAAGAAGAATTTGATAAAAATTTAATAATAATGGACAGAAGAATATTTTTTGACGATAGAAGAATAAGCGATGATGAAATTGACTATGGTCAAGTATTAATTGCCAGAAAGGAGTAACAATGAAAATAGTGGGTTTGTACAATTGGCATGATGGAGGTTATTGTGTTTTAGAAGATGGTAAAATTATAGAACACATAGAAATAGAAAGATACACTAGAGTAAAGGAAGACGGCGGAGACTCACTACAATACCTAACAAATATTTTTCTTGAAAATCAAGGTATTAAGCTTGACGACATTGATTATTGGGTTTCTCCATGTCCTAATACTAACCTCGAAGCAGGCGCAGGAAAAAAGTTCAATACTCATGAAAAATTACCGAAGAATAAAATAAAATTCTACTCTCATCATTTGTGTCATGCATCTCACGCTTTCTTCTCTTCTAATTTCAAGAATAGTTTAATATTGACAATAGACAGTGCAGGACTTGAAGAAACAGGTGAAGCTGTTTCAACTTGCGGGTATTACGGTTCAGGCAATAAGATAGAGAAGCTTTTTCAAGTCAGTAATAGTGTTTTAAGCCTAGGTGCATTATGGGGAAGGTGTACTCGATTTATATTTAAATTGTCTTCTGGTTACCCGAGAGGACATCAAGCAGGATCAGTCATGGCTATGGCAGCGCTAGGTGATCATAGTAAATATTACGATGACTTTATGAACATGGCAACATCAGACTTTCAAAAAGTAGCGTATACGCCGCCAGGTTACAAAAGAGGGGTTTATGTAAAACCAGAAGATGATGTTGTTCATCCATATTTAAATAAGTATAGGGAGATGGCAGCCACTTATGAAAGCGAAAAATTTAACATGGCAGCTTCATTGCAAAAAGTTACCGAAGATATATTATTAGATATCATAGAGCAGACAGTTGATATCGCAAAACAAAAAGGATATGAATTTGAAAACATTTGCCTAGCAGGCGGTGTATCGCTCAACTCAGTTTTTACAGGAAAAATTTTAAACTTACTAAAAGGAAAAATTAAAAAAGTTTTTATCCCACCAGTCCCATATGATGGAGGTCTATCTATAGGAGCATGCCAATACTTGTGGTATTCAGAACTTAACAACAAAAGAGATTATAATCAATTTGTTTCACCCTACCTAGGTGAAAATTACAGTATTGCTGATATAGAAAAGGCAATAAATAAACGTGAAAATAAATTAAATATTGTGAGTAATTATTCTTTGGAAAATTGTGTAGATTTATTAATAGATAATAAAATAATAAGTTTATTCAGCGGAAGTTCAGAATCAGGTCGTCGCGCTCTTGGAAATAGAAGTATCATCGCTAGCCCAAGAGATGAAAAAATGAAGTCTTTAATTAACAAAAAAGTAAAACACAGACAATGGTATCGGCCTTTTGCACCTTCGGTTTTAGAAGAAATTGGTGAAGAATGGTTTGAAAATTATTTTCCTTCTCCATACATGGGTTTTGTTTTTAAAGTAAAAAAAGAAAAGTTAGGAAAGGCACCAGCAATTGAACATTTTGATGGTACTGCAAGAATACAATCAGTTAATATCGATCAAAATAAAAATTATTATAAACTTATAAAGCTATTCTTTGAAAAGACAGGCATACCTATGGTTCTTAACACTAGCTTTAATGATAGAGAACCAATATGTGAAACACCAACACACGCTATTGATTGCTTCCTAAGAACAGATATTGATTATTTATACTTTTATGATCACAAAATTTTACTTAGCAAAAAGAGTGAAAATGAGTAACATTTTTATTAATCGTTTTCCTGTAGCTGGACCTTGGGGTGGCGGTAATAATTTAGTAAAGTCACTTTACAATTTTCTACCACAGTTAAATTATAGAATAGTGAAAAATCCTTTTTTGGAAAAAGTTGATTACATATTTTTACAAAGCCCTAAGCCTGACAGTAACTGTAATTTTTCAATTAATGATGCAATTTATTTAAAACATTTAAATAGTAACATCAAAATAATTCTTCGCGTCAATGAATGTGATGCTAGAAAAGGAACAGAAAACGTAGATCAATTATGGATAGAGTGTAGTAGGCATGTAGACAAAACTATATTTGTTTCAAATTGGATGAAAGAATATTTTCAAAAGAAAGGATGGTTTTGCAAAGATAATTCTGTTATTTACAACGGAGTAAACTTAGATCATTTTTGTGAGAGAAAAAAAATAGACAATGGAAAAATAAATATAGTGACTCATCACTGGTCAAATAACAGATTAAAAGGTTTTGACATATATGAATCGCTAGATCGATTTGTAAAAGAATATTCTGATTTGTTTACTTTTACTTACATCGGTAGAGAATTAGGAACATTTAAGAGTACAAATATAGTTGCTCCTTTGTTTGGTGAAGAATTAGGTAGAGAACTGTCAAAATATGATGTTTACATTAGCGGTTCTAGGTGGGACCCAGGACCTAACCATATTTTAGAAAGTATTGCTTGTCAAATTCCTACATATGCATACGTAGACGGCGGTGGATCAGTTGAATTTGTAGGCGAAAATCACACATTTGATAAGGTTCTTGATTTATTAACAATGTTAAAAACAAAATCATTTAAAAAAAATAAAATGAAAGTACAATCTTGGCATGATTGTATTAAACAATATGATAATTTTTTAAAACGTAGAGAAAAATAAATGCACGATGAAAATAAAGTAATATTAGTTTGTGGGTTAAAAAGATCAGGTAATCACGTAATTATCGATTGGTTGACTAACAACTTGAAAAAGGACCACGTTAATTGGGTTAACTACAGAAATCAGCACAGTAATTTTGAAGCAAGTGCAGTTTTTCAAGCCGATGATAAAGGAGATGAATACGGAAGAAATTGTTTGCCTTTTTTAAAAGAAAACATTTATTCTTTTGAAGACATTTATTATCAACAGTTTGATTGTTACGCAAAAATTGCCAACGTAAATGCATTAAAGGTATGCATAACAAGATCACAGGATAATCTGATAGCATCAAGGGTTAGAGGTATACCTACTTTCAAAGACTATGAGAGATATTTCGTAACATACAGGTACGATAAGTGGATTGAAAATGAAAGTGAATTAATTTATAAGTTTAATTTGACAAAAAATAACTTTGATTTGGAAATAAAATATGATGAATTTATAACAAGCAAAGAATACAGGCAAAAAATTGGTGAAATCTTTAAAATAAAATCTATTGATGATTCTACGTTAAAGTCAGTCAATAAAAACGGGGGAGGAAGTTCATTCAGCGGTTATGAGGTAGACGATATAGACAATTATTTGAATAGGAAAAAGTCGCTTAACGAAAGAGAAACAAAAATGTTTGAATCTATTTCGAAAGCCATAAAAAACTACCCTTATATATTTTTAATTGCACATAGAGGCAATGTAAACGGCAAGAATGAAAAAATGGAAAATGACCCTGAATATATTATGAAAGCAAGCAGAGACGGTTACAGAGTTGAAGCAGACGTTTGGTATGTAAAAGGTGTATGGTGGTTTGGTCATGACAAACCTGAATACCCTGTAGCTTGGGAGTCAATAGAGAAATCTGCATATGAAACTAGTCGCTTAATATTACATGCTAAGAATTATACTGCCCTTGCTGAATTAACAAGGCGCAATGTGCATTGTTTTTGGCATCAAGAAGACAAATATACACTAACATCAGCCGGCTATGTTTGGATATATCCGGGTGTAAAAGATGCAGCTTATACTAAAAACTCAATAATCAACTTGAGGAAAGATGATGATGTAACAGCGAGCGAGTTATTAGGTTCAGGAGGTATATGTTCAGATTTTCCTGCAAAGATAAGATCTTGGATTATTTCTCCGTACTTCCATCAAATTTCATTTCAATCTTACGTTAGGCATCATGAAACTAAATAATAAAACATTCTTATACTATGTTCACATACCTAGTACTGGTGGCGTTTTTCTAAAAAAAAAATTATTAGCCAATGAAAAAAAAGTCCAATGGTATGGGAAAGGATCATTTAAATATGACCATCATCCTTGTGCATTAAAAAACCCTATTGTCTTCAAGGGATCTAGGAATCATGCAGATTCTTATTTGAAAGATGAAAATTACACAAATGAAAACTCTTTGTCATTCGCTGCAGTCAGAAATCCTTTTGATCAATATGTCACTTCATATTTAATCTCAAAAAAAAATAAAGAGTTTGACAATGATTTTGATTATTTTATAAAGATGACATGTTGCCCTGCCTTTAAAGTGGATAAAAATTTAGGTGAATCTTTTTATTTGTCTAGGAACTTTTTATTTTATCAAATTTTTAAAGACGATCACAATTGCGCTGTTGACATTATTCTAAGGAGGGAAAAACTTAATGACGGTTTAATGAGGTTATTTATTGCAACTGGTATTCACAAAAATTATGACTTGGACGTAGAAAAAAATTATGTTAGAGACTACAGAACATTTTATAAAGATGACTTAGTTGACATTGTCATGAGAAAAAGATATCAAGAATTGAAAAAATTTGGATATACTTTTGAAAATTTAAACAATTACAATCACATTATTGATACAAAAAATTTGAGGCATGAAGTAAATGAGCAAATTTAAAAATATCAAAGCAGTTTTATTTGATTTAGATGGTGTACTAGTAGATGCTTGTGACTGGCATTATCATGCCTTAAATATGTCATTAGAAAAGCATGCCGGTTTTAAAATAGAAAAAAAAGATCATATAGACAATTTTAACGGCTTGCCTACAATAAAAAAATTAAAGATGCTTGAAAAGAAAAAAATGCTAAAAGAAGAAAATTTTGAAAAAATATGGAAAGATAAACAAAATTTTACTGTTGATGCTATTAATAAGCATGGCAAAAAAGACCAAATAAAAATTAGTTTACATCAAAAATTAATTAAAAGCAAATTAGACGTATGTTGTGTCACTAATAGCATAAGGAAGACTGCAGAACTGATGCTCAAAAAAACAGGACAAATCAAATTTATGAAATTTATTATAACAAACGAGGATGTTGTCAATCCAAAACCTGATCCTGAATGTTATATAAGCGCCATAGCAAAATTAAACCTAGACAAAGAAAACGTTTTAATAATCGAAGATTCAGAAAAAGGTTACGCAGCAGCTGTGCAATCAGGTGCAAATGTTATAAAAGTAAAAAATCCTAACGAAGTAAACATTGATCTTTTTAAAAAAGTAGGAATAATTTAGATGAAAAAAAATCAAGCAGATCTTTATATGGAAGCAATTGATAAAAAAAACCTTTATAGGGATTCAATAAGTACTAAACTGCAAAGAAAAACAGATCAATTAATGTTTAATACTTTCATAACTAAGTCAATGTATAAGGTTTTGTTAAGCAAGAAACCCTCAAGAATCATTGAAATTGGCAGAGGCTATGGTATGACTAATGTAATGTTTTGTCATGCAATAGCTGATAAAGGCACAATATATTCAATAGATGTGAGAGGTAAAAATGATTATATAGTAAAAGATTTGCTTCAAAAATTTCCTGTGGCTGGTAAGCAATTCGAAAATATTTTTATAAATGAAGATTCAACAAGTATTCGTGCTGCTGAAGCTTTAAAAAAAGAATGCAAAGGAAAAATTGATTGTATTTATTTTGATGGCAAAATAAACAGCTGGTCATCTTTGAAAAAAGACTTAGAAAACTGGATACCTTTTTTATCAAAAAACTGCGTTATGTTTTTTACATCTCCGATAAGAGCACACGATTGTATTACAGTCATGATCGACGAGATGTTAAGTAATTACGAAGTATACAGGTTTTGCACAAATAAAGATATTGAATCTTTTCCAAACAAAATTACTGATTTTCAATCACCCTGCAGAAAAAACATAGTAGGAATTGACAAACAGACAATGCGACCTTTTGAACAGATAGAATTTGAAAATGATATACCTGATTATGCAAAAAATGTAAAAATTAATCTTGCAATGTATAAAGATGATATTACTGATGACACGCGCAATTTTCATTTCATTTGTCGCCTCTATCTGCATTGGCCAGGTTTATTGCAAATATCATTAGGAGAAAAAGGCAGCTGGGACATGCTTTTAAAAAATAACTTAACAAGGAATTAAACAACATGAAAATATTAATACCGATGGCAGGAGAGGGAAGCAGGTTTAAAAAAGAAGGTTATACTTTTCCAAAGCCATTAATCGACGTAAATGGAAAACCAATGATACAGTGTGTCATAGAAAATTTAGATTTTGATGCGCATTATGTATTTTTAGTTAGGAAGAGTCATATAGAGAAATACAACATTGAAGAATTGTTAAGTGTAGCGACCAATGGCAAGTATGACATTGTCGTAGTTGACGAACTAACAGAAGGCGCGGCATGTACTGCATTACTAGCAGAAAATTTAATCGACAACGATGAAGAATTATTAATAGCAAACTCAGATCAAATTATCGAATATTCAAAATACAATTTCAATACTTTTAGGAGATTCACTAAATTTGATGGCATCGTTTTTTGTTTTAATGCTATACATCCTAAATGGAGTTTCGTTAAGACAAATTCAAGAGGCATTGCAACAGAATTTGCAGAAAAAAAACCGATATCAAATATTGCAACGTGTGGAATATATTATTACAGAAAAGGATCAGATTTTGTAAGTTGCGCAAAATCAATGATAGAAAAAAATATTAGAGTCAACAATGAATTCTATATATGTCCAGTATATAATGAATTGATAGCAGATGGTAAATTAATCACTCCTTTCTTTGTTAATGAAATGTGTGGCCTAGGAACGCCTGAAGATTTAAGAAACTATTTAAAAAAATGATATTACTACCAGGAAATAGTGGTTGCTCTGTTTCACTAATACAATCAAACAATTTTTCAATAATTAGAAAAAGTACTGATGATCCTGATTACATTACACGCCTAAGACAACAATGTGAAAAACAAAAGCAACACCAGGAAATAATTGAAAAGTCAGGGGCGTTTGTCCCTGATGTCATTACATTTTTTGAAAACGGGAAAAATGCTTACTTTGACATGGAATACATCAAATCTAGAGATATGATAACATATTTTAAAACATGTTCAAAAGAAAAAATTGATAACATCGCTAGCGTTTTAATAAAAATAATTAGTACTTACATTGATCAATCTAAAAATGAAAATATAGTAAAAGACTTTTGCGCAAAAACAGAATTAGTAATACATCAAATAAAAGAAAACAGAACTATTGATAAGAAAGTCATGATGAAGATCGAAAAAAAATTGCGCAATATCGATGAAATGATATTACCGGTCGGTTTTTGTCATGGAGATTTAACTTTTTCTAATGTTCTAATGTCTAACAATGAAATTCATATCATAGATATGCTTGATAACTTTGTTGAAACTCCTATTCAAGATATGGTGAAAATAAGGCAAGATACAAAATATGCCTGGTCACTTCAGAAATATGTTGCAAAAATTGATATTATCAGACTTAAAATCATATTTGAATATCTTGATAATAAATTTCACGATTTTTTTTCATCATTTGATTTTTACAAAAAACATTATAATCATTTTCAAATCTTAAACATAATGAGGATATATCGTTATACTAAGAATAAAAAAACAATAGATTATTTAAATAGTTGCTTAGAGGGATTAATTTGAAGAACTTAATAATACCAGCCGCAGGCAAATCAACAAGGTTTCCAGGTATGAAACCAAAATGGTTACTAAAGCATCCAGATGGCGATTTGATGGTTGCAAAATCAATTAAAGGTATAAACTACAATGATGCAGAGAATATTTTTTTAATTGTATTAGAAGAACACATAAGGAACTTTTGCAACAATTCAACTGACGTTATTATGAAATCGTTTAAAGAATTAGGTATTGACAAAAAGCTAAAGATAGTAATTTTAAATGAATACACGAATAGCCAACCAGAAACAGTTAAAACTGCAATAGAGCGAGAAAACATAAGAGGAAGTATCTTCATCAAAGACGTTGATAGTTATTTTGAATGTTTTGTTAGCGATAAAAATGCTGTTTACACTTTTGATTTAAATAAAATGGATTTAGTACACGCTAAAAATAAAAGCTATGTGCAGATAGACGATAAAAATTTTATTACAAATATTGTTGAAAAAAAAGTGATAAGTTCTAAATTTTGTGTAGGCGGTTACGGTTTCAATAGCGCGCAAGAATTTTTAAAGTGTTATAGTACGTTTGATCCAAAAAAAGAGTTCTATATTTCACATATGATATTCAAAATGTTATTAAGCCAATTACAATTTATCAGCGTTAATGTTGAAAATTACATAGACTGGGGCACTGCAAAAGAGTGGAATAATTTTAGAAACAACTATGCAAATGTATTTATTGAAATAGACGGGATATTGAGAAAAAAATCAGAAACAGGAATAGGAAATAGTTTACCTATTCAAAAAAACATTGATAAAATAAATTGGTTGTATAAAACAGGCAATGTTAAGGTCATTTTAACAACTTCTAAAAGCAAGCAAGAAGCTACTTTACTTAAATCACAATTAGATAAATTAGGTATTTACTATCATTCAATTATTTTTGACTTGTTTTACGCAAAAAAAATTATCATAAGCGATTACAACAACACCAATCCTTATAAGAATTGTGATGCAATAAACATTAAAACAAATTCGATAGAACTAAGCGATATGCTTGACCATTGCATGAGGTGTGAATGAAATTAGAACCGGTAAATTATGCTCTTTTTGAGTTAACAAATTATTGCAATCTTGCATGTTCATTTTGCAATAGGTCTGAGTTGATGGGAAAAGGAAAAAGATATCCGTTAAAACACATGGATATTATAACCTGGAAAAGAATATTGAAAAAATTTAGTAAACATCCGCTACAAGAAGTAAAGTTCACAGGGTTAGGCGAACCTTTTTTGCATAGAAAATTTGATATTTTACTTGAGATGTTCAAGCAACAATTTCCTAATTGCAAAACAATAGTCGCAACCAATTGTCAGTATAGGATCAATGATAGCTTTAAAAATAGTTTAAATTTTATTGACGTTCTTTATTTGTCAATAGACGGTTATGAAAAGTCTTATGAACGAGATAGAGCACCTGCAAAATGGAGAAAGTTAATAGCTTTTTTAGATGATTTAAAAAATGTTGATAGAAAATCTTGCGAAATTGTTGTCAATTATGTTGTAAACAAAGATAACATACAAGATATTGAAAAAATAAAAAAATTGGCAAAAGATTACGATTTAGGTGAATTAAGATTAAATATTGCTCAAGAGTGGGATGAAGAAAAAGAAATGGGATCGGGCTATTCTAAAGATGACATTAATCTATTAAAATCAAAGCATGGCAATTTAATAAAAGGGGTCTCTCCTTGGACGTGGAGTGATTGTTTTTGGCCTACTAGGGGTATATACGTAAATGTCACTGGAGATATACTAATGTGTGCCCTGAATACATCAACCGAACCTTTTGGTAATGTTTTACATAAAGAAGTTGATGAAATAAGAAATGGAATAAGGTGGCAAAAAATAGCAAAAAATTGCATAACAGATAAACCAGGTGATCATTGTAAAAATTGTTCTTACAAGGAAATGTCACCGTTGTTAGAAAAATTAGGAATTAATAATGGAAGAAATAAAAATAAATAAATGGTTGCAAGAAGTTGAAAGAAGATGCGCATACAGGAAAAATAACAAACCGAACTGTAGATTCGACATGTCTGAGCGATCAATCAACTTTAAGGATGAATTTTTTCAAGAATTCATATCTTCATTACGCCAAGAAGATATAATCTGTTACCCGAGCAGATACAAGTTTGACCACCTAAAGAAACTATTATCAAATTATCATAATCTTAATTTTGATAATGTAATGTTGACACCAGGCTCAGATATAGGGATAAAAAGTGTTTTTGATACGGTGCTCAAGAAAGGAAAAAATGTAGTAACATCTGAGCCTTGTTTTCCAATGTATAATGTATACGCAGCAATATCTAATGCAAATATTAAATATGTTAAATATGATAGTAGTTTAACTTTACCAACTGACAACATCTTAAAAGCTGTAGACGATGACACGCGACTAGTCGTGTTGGCAAATCCGAATAGCCCTATAGGTGACTGGAAGAGTCCTGGCGCAATTGAAAAAATAGCAAAATTTTTACAAGAGGAAGGAATCATACTCTTGATAGACGAAGCGTACAGTGATTTTGCACCTGGTAGTTCCGATTTTCTTGTTAAAAAATATAATAACATCATAATTTCTAGAACATTTTCAAAATCAATGGGTGCAGCAGGTCTTAGAATAGGCTATTTATTAGGTGACTCATCTCTTATTAAAACAATATCTAATCTAAAGCTTACATTTGAACTGACAAGTGTTTCAACTAAGTTTGCAATAAAATTAATGGAAAACGTAAATATTTTCAAAGAATACGCTGCAGAAGTAGTAACGCAACGCAATGAATTATTCAAAATGTTTTCGGAGTCAGGTAGGTATGATGTAATTAATAGTCATTGCAATTGGATTCACTTTAATGACAGTAATGACAACGCTAAGGCTGACAAAATATTCTCGAGTTTTGGTATTGCCTACAAAAACAAAGCAAAAATACCAGGAGACAGCAGAAATAACTGGATCCGTTTAGCAGTTGGAGCCAACATGACAACGATGCCATTTATTAAAAAATTATTTTGAAAAACAACATTGAATAATGTATACTTTGTTTTATAACAAGAAGGAAAATAAATGAAAAAAGCCGTAGCAATTTTAAATAGAAATATGCCTGAAATAACAGATAAACTCGTGGAATCTTTAATTGAGCAAGATATAGATGCAGATCTTTTTGTCTTAGAGAATGGATCTGATAAAGACAAATATTCCAAGTACGCAAATCTATTCGCAGAAGAGTCTAACGGAGTTGCTTGGGGCGTCAATAGATTATTACAGCATTGTCTTGATAATGGCTATGATTATATCTGGTTAAATTTTAATGATGCAAGAGTCAATAAACCAAAAGAATTTTTTGATTGGGCTATAGCAACCATGGAAATAGACAACAATGTTGGAATATGCACCCCTGTTTGGGGTAGTATGTGGGGAGAAGAAGGTTTAAAAGTAAATGCTAGCCATTGGGAAACAAGCAAAAACAATATTTGCACTTTTTTTGATGACTTAACTTATGTTGTCTCTAGGAAAGCCTTAGAAGCAACAAGTAAACAAAACAGACTAACACCTTTTTTTGATCAATCAAACTACTCAAATCACTACAACATGGTTGCTGTTTCATACGAATTAGCAAAGAGTGGAATGTACATAGTAACAAATAAAAATTTTAAAGCAGAAGAATTAAATGATGCAGATAATGATTCTGAAGTTGCAAGAGGATATAGTAATGATGAGTGGAAAAATGTAAAAGGTGCCAAAGATATTGACAGGTGGATAAATTCATATTTTAAGAAATTTAAAGATTTGGAAGGTACAAATAAGCAAAAAAGAGATATTGTCATACAAGTAATAACACACACCTTGAAGGAACAAGGAATAATATGATAAATAGAAAAAAAACTGTAATATGTGACATTGATGGTACATTAATTGGTCACTACACAAAACCTTTCGATGTTTTTAAGGCTGATCCTGTTTTACTACCAGGTGTAAGAGACCGTATGAATGAATGGGATTTAAAATGCTACAATATAATATTATTGACAGGCAGAAAAGAATCCATGCGAAAGCAAACTGAAGCACAACTGGCTGACTTAGGGATATTTTATGACCAGCTGGTCATGGGTGTAGGCGGCGGCCAAAGAATACTAATTAATGATTTAAAACCTGACCCAAGCGATCCAGCAAATCCAACAGCAATAGCCATAAACATTGAAAGAAATAAAGGCTTAAAGGGCGTCGAGATATAAAAAGGAAATATATGAAAAAATGTTGTACAATTTTACTGCAGCGTAACTTACCAGACATTACTAATAAAATAGGTGACAAGATTATAAAGAACAGCAGTCACTTAACTGATTTTTATGTAGTGGAAAGCGGATCTGATGATGATAAACTATCAAAATTTAAAAACAATACTTTTCATGCTAATTGGCCAGAAGCAAAAAGAATGGGTCTAAGGACAGGAAGAGGATTTAATTACGGTTTGTCGGAGTTAGAGAAACTTGGAAAGAAATACAAGTATTACTTTATGATAACAGGCGATACAGTTTTTGAAACTGATGATTTTGTAAATGTTTTAGTATCTGAAATGGAAAAACATGGAAAAATGGGCATACTTTCTCCTTTGTCAAGGGGATGGACAGAATTCAAAGGAATGTGGGGTAGTAATAGAACAATGGCGTGCACGCTTATACCTCATGTTTCTTGGATAGTAAGAAGAGAGTTAATAGAAGTTATTGGAAAAGATTATAATAAAGATTACATGGGTTATCTTTACGACGGTGAAAACTTTAGATGTTATGATGCTGATACTGAAATATTAGTAAAGTGTTATAACAACAATTTTTTTCCTGCTGTAACATCTAAAGTTTTCATGACAGAAGATAGTTTTTTAACAGACAGAAATGTTGATGTAATGAAAACAGAAAGAAGAGAATTGCATAGAAAGTTAATGTGGGATGAAGGAATGGCATGGCTTAAGAAGAAATATGGATTCGACGGTAAAATACCTATGAGAAATTTGCTTAATAATAGTTGCGCAAATTTCTTTAAACGCAATCAAGATTTGATAGGGGTAGTAACATGAAAGATATCAAAAAAATAGGAGTTGCACTATCTGTCTATAATAAAATTGATCACTTACAAACAAACATCAATATAATAAGAAGTCACTGGAATGAAAAAAATGCATTTATTAGTGTTTGTTGCAACGATGAAAATAGCTTTGAAACTGTTAAAAATCTAAATATTGATGCATTTACAACAGGTAATTATAAGATACAAGCATCACCTAAGCCTTTTAGGCGCCTGAGAATATTTGATTGTACAAGGAATTCAATTTTGAATTGTAATGCCACTTACATCATTCACTATCACGCTGATGCTTACGCTTTATGTAGTGAAAAAATAGAATTGATAATCAATGAAATGGAAAAAAATAATTATCATGTTGCATTTCGAGGAAGGGGCCTAGATTATAGGAACAATAAAAATATTTGTGGTGATGTTGATGATCATTTTTGTATTTTTAATAGAGAGGCATTGTTAAGGTCAAGAATGTTTGACGTTAATTATAATGATGTGTTGCAATTTTTGCATGTAGGTAATCCTGAAACGCTTTTAAGTAAATTAATTCAAGACAATTTTGCAAGAGAAAAAATATTACACTACAGTAAAATGGAAAATAATGAAGTAGGGACTAAAGAAGAGGATGATTTTTATTCTGATAACTTGATGCATAGAGCAATGACACCTTACAATTTTGATAATAATCGTAAATTTTTACACTTTGGAAATGTTGAAAAAAACTTTATTGTCAACAGTTTAACAAACAGAGGGATTGACAGTAAATTAATATGTCTATAAATAAAAGAGATTAAATTATGAATAAATTTATTGTAACAACAACAATTAATCCTTTGACATTGGCTCTTAAAAAATTTGACGAGATGCCAGATTGGACTCTAGTTGTAATTGGAGATAAAAAAACACCGCCAATTGATTTAAAGAACGGAATATACATACCCGCAGCGGAACAAAAAAACTTAGGATTTAAATCAGTAAGTCATATTCCTTGGAATTTAATTCAGCGAAGAAATATTGGTTATTTAGTGGCACTAAAAGAAGGCGCCGATGTAATTGCAACAATCGATGATGATAATATTCCATATGATAACTGGGGACAAGATCTATACGTCGGACAAACAATAACTAGGAAGAGTATAAGTGCCGAACTAGTTTGTGATTCTTTGTTTGAGCACAGTAATGTAACTGATAAAAAATTATGGCACCGTGGATTTCCAGTTCAACTACTTGAAGACAGACATAAAAGAAAAGAATCAATTAATATTGCCATGATTGATGTTCAGGCAGGGTTATGGGATGGAGATCCGGATGTCGATGCAGTCTGTAGGATCGCAGGAGGTCCTTTTGATTTAAAATTCTCAGATAATGAGTTTTTAATTGACAGTGAAACTTTTTCTCCCTATAATACTCAAAATACTTTCTTTTCTAGAGGTATTGCTCCTTGCATGTGTTTACCGTTTGACATAGGTAGGATGGATGACATATGGGCCAGTTACATGTCTCAAAGAGTCATGAGAGAAAGACAAACGAGGTTATTGTTTACCGGTCCGACTGTATATCAAGATAGAAATGATCATGACTTGTCAAAAGACCTGGAAAAAGAAATGATAGGTTACAAAAACACAATGTCCTTTCTTAAAAAATTAAACCAAATAGAATTTGGAAGTGAATTTACTGATGCCACGACAATCGACATGTATTCAAAAATAGTAGAAGAGATAAAAGAACTTCCTTTTATTAGCGATAAAATGACAAATTTTCAAAGAGCATGGCTCGATGATGTGAGTAGAATATCATGAAAGACGTATATGAAGACTTAATAAATGAACAAAAGAGAATACATATAGCAGGATCATTAAATCAATGGGATGACATAAGAAGTGATGAAAATTACGAAGACGTAGCATTAGAGTTTAGCTTTGGTACCAGAAATTGCAAAAAAAGAAAATCATTTGAAAAATACGAACTTCTTCAAGCTTCTAGAGGTGGTGTAGAAAACAACATCCCAGTACAAGAAACATTGGAAAACCTTAAAAAAAAAATAAGTGAAGTGACAAATGCAGATAATGTGAGAATAAATGAACTAAACATGATTGATGAAACAGTTGAAAAGGTAAATTTATTTTCAAAAGAAGATAACAATTTTGCAGAATTAGGATTTAGAATACCAAGATTGCAGCATTATTATGCCCATAATTATAATTTCAAAAAAACAATCGGATATGACGTAGTAAGGCTTAATGTAAATGCGTCAAAATTACTAGGTTATGACGTCCGATTTTTTGATTTTGATAAGCTGGAAGGTGTCCTAGATTTATCAGATATCGATTTAGTTGTATCATATCACATGCTAGAACATGTTACTAACCCGCTTAAGGCAATTAAAAAAATATATAGTTCTATGAAAAATAAATCATATTTTCATGTTGAAATTCCTGTTGAGCCTGATGGTCCTAGGCTGCGTTATGGTCACCTCTTTCCGTTTTTTCCTCATGATTGTTTTTATATGCTTCAAGAAGCAGGTTTTGAAATAATAACAGGTTCCAATGACACGCATAAGGGTGGCCCTTGGGTAGAAAGATATTTGTGTAGAAAGGTTGAGAAATGAACGTATTAATAACAGG
>MDTB01141535.1_pt1 | contig 19305 bp, 22 predicted proteins | sample 811161 | NCBI WGS metagenome assembly MDTB01 (sample SAMN05326650, study PRJNA326480) | marine metagenome | isolation source: seawater | place: Mediterranean Sea | collected 2009 | reverse complement strand
GGCAGATAACAAAACACGTTATACTGCAGTCGATGGTATTGCAGAGTTAAAACAGGCTATCTGTGATAAATTCAAAAAAGATAATAATATTTCATGCACCCCTGACATGGTAACTGTTGGCACTGGCGGGAAACAAGTCCTTTATAATGCGCTTATGGCATCAATAAATTTAGGAGATGAAGTAGTAATACCTGCACCGTTTTGGGTGTCCTATCCAGATATGGTACTTCTAGCTGAAGGTACTCCAGTAATAGTAGAATGTGGACAGAACAAAAATTTCAAGATAACTGCTAACACGCTTGAAAATGCCATCACTGATAAGACGAAGTGGGTTATTTTGAATAGCCCTTCAAACCCCGCTGGTGTTGGATATACCAAAGCAGACCTCGAAGCTCTAGCAGAGGTTCTGCGTAGATATCCCCACGTAAATATTATGACAGATGATATGTATGAATATCTTGTGTATGATAATTTTAAATTCACGACAATGGTAGAAATTGCTCCTGACCTGCAGGATAGAACCTTAACATGTAATGGGGTATCTAAAGCCTATTGCATGACAGGTTGGCGCATTGGTTATGCAACTGGCCCCAAACCGCTTATCAAAGGGATTGCAAAAATCCAGTCTCAGTCAACAACTAATCCAAATACTATTGCACAATACGCTGCACTCGCAGCACTCAACGGCCCGGTGGATTTTCTTGAAGATAATAATGCTGCTTTTGCGCGAAGGCGGAATTTAGTCGTCTCAAGATTAAACGCGATTGTTGGTTTACAATGTAGTATGCCAAATGGCGCCTTCTATGTTTACCCGAGCTGCGCTGGTGTGATTGGGAAAAAAACACCAGATGGAAAATTAATAGAAACAGATTCTGATTACGTAACCTATCTCTTAGAAGCGGAGGGTGTTGCATGTGTTCAAGGGACTGCATTTGGTCTATCACCCTATTTTAGAATATCTTATGCCACAAATGATACACTTCTAGACGATGCATTAAACCGAATTGAGCGTGCTACAATAAAATTACATTAACATTAACAATAATCAACATTGCCATATTCTGGCATATTTCGGTTACAAGCCTGAAATTTTAGAACAAAAGGGAACAGGATGTACATTAAGCAAAAAAAATCATGGGAGGTTTCTGAAAATGAGGTTACCTCCGAATCGCTCTATTTAAACAGACGAAAATTTCTTCAGGTAGTAGGTCTAGCAGGATCCGGATTAATGATAGGCGGTAAACCGTCTTTTGCTGCTCCTATTAGCGGTTTTCCGCCAGCGCGGAATCCCGAATATACACTAGACAGAGCCCTCACTTCTGAACAAGATGCAACTACTTATACAAATTTCTATGAATTTGGTTCCTCCAAAAATATCTGGCGGAAAGCAAAAAATCTTAGTACAGACCCTTGGCTTGTCACAATTGATGGGCTTGTCGACTACCCTATTCAAATTGATGCGAGCGAGCTCGTCAAAAAGCTTGGCGGCATGGAAGAAAGATTATATCGACACCGTTGTGTGGAAGCATGGTCAATGGCCGTGCCTTGGTCTGGTTTTTCCTTCTCAAACTTTGTTAAATTTGCTCGCCCAAAATCTAGTGCAAAATATATTCGCATGGAAACTTTTTTTGACCCTGATGTTGCGCCTGGTCAAAAACAAAGCTGGTACCCGTGGCCATATGTCGAAGGATTGACGCTAAATGAAGCGAGGAACGAGCTTGCCTTCCTTGCGGTAGGGCTATATGGAAAAGCTCTGCAAAATCAGAATGGAGCCCCTATTAGGTTAGTTGTTCCCTGGAAATACGGCTTTAAATCAATTAAATCAATTACACGCTTTACCTTTACAAATGAGCGTCCTGTGAGTTTCTGGGAGGAATTGAGCCCGAAAGAATATGGTTTTTGGGCAAATGTAAGCCCATGGGTTCCTCATCCTAGATGGCCTCAAGATAGAGAGCGTGTACTAGGGGGCGGTTATGTTAAAACACAACTCTATAATGGGTATGAGGAAGAGGTCAGCTACCTTTATAAAAATAAATATAAGGAAGATAAAAGAGAACTTTTTTACTAAAAAAGGCCATCTGAACTATGATAGGCCTTTATGTTAAAATAATCTCAAAATAGCAAAATCATCAGCGGTCTCTAATTAGCTGAAACTGGCTTCGGTAGTATCTGAGTTAGATGAGCTAACACCATCATCATTAGAAACACCAAGAACCAAACCGCTAAAATTAGTTGATATATAAGTAAGTGTGTTATCATCAGGGATAATTAAAAAATGGTCACTAACCAAAGTTGATAAAAACATTGTCGCTGTTGTTAATAGCGTTTTCAATACCAATTTAGAGTCAACTCCCAATAACATTGTTCTAAGCAACAATAGGAACGTTTTCAGTAGAGTCTTAGAATTTTTCATACCTCCAATTAAAAGGGTGCCACAATCGGACTATGAATGAAACAAATTCAGCATTGCCACAGACTCTAATTCCATTCTCAACGCGGCATATTGTCTCTGACACTGCTTAATTTGCCAAACCAAATGAGACAAGAATAGTTATTGTTAATAAAATTTAACGCGCAATACGCACCCAAAAAAGTTAATTTTCAGACACACCGTTTTACAGTAGCTTATTTTTAGGAGATATTAATCTAGAGGCGCTAATATTATAGATATGTGCGGTTTTTGTGTTTTTTATTAACTTTAGTTTTTAAGATGTTGCAAATTTGTATCTATTCAGATTTGTGTAAATTAGTATTTTTTTAAATTCAGAAAAATACCATAGATATTCTATTAATAATTGATAACTATTTCGATTCTCCTGTTTTTTGCGCGACCTGCTGCTGTGTCGTTAGGCTCTATTGGCTGGGACTCACCAAAGCTAACTGCCTGCATTCTGTCTGCAGTGACGAGGGCCGTTGCTTCTATCGCCTGAACAACACTTGACGCGCGAGCAGCAGCCAGATCCCAATTGTCCCTAAATCTAGAGCCAAATATTAACGGCACATTATCAGTATGTCCTGACACATCTATCATGCTTGTACCTTCTTCGCTAACAGCTGCGATTTGAGACATGATCTGTTTTGCTTCATCAGTAAGTTCGGCAGAACCTGATGGGAATGCTCCGCCAGACCCAACTGTTACAATTACCTTATCATCAATTCGTTCAACGGCGACAAGCCCCTGACCTATTTCCTGTTTTAAAGCTACCTGCAAGGCTTGTTCTGCCAACTCTGCTTTTTGTTCTTTTTCTTGTTGTTGTTTGCCGTCTTGGTCACTATCTGATGTTTCTTTGTTCTCTGCTGAGCGCTGAGCTGCTAACGCTAATTTTTCGAGCTTTTCCTCTAAACCACCAAAAAGTACTTCTTGATCTGCTTTACCTGTAGCCTGTTTTACCTGCTCAATCGCATCTAACGTTTCCTGCAGCATCTGTGGTAAGTTTTCATCCGTATCCGATGTTGATTTAAAGTTAACTACTACATTCTCCCCAAGTGCTTCGATTTCAACATCACCACTGTCTATTGCTGATTGTAATTGAGCTGCTAGTTCTGCTGTTTCCAGCATTTTGCCAGACCGATTGCTCTCACCGCCGGCTTCACCACCTTCAGAACCCTCGCCCTTCTCCACTTTTGTTTCAAGTTCTGGCCTCAGTGTTTCAGTCGTTTGCTGCGTTATTTCTTTAGTAAGTGCAGGTTCAGGGGATGGACTGAAATTCAATGAAAGCACGGTGGTTCCCTTAGGTGGTTCCATAACAGGAACAACGCGCTGTACACCAAAAGCATTTTTAAGAGAGCCCGAAATTTGTTTGAATTTAGGTACGTTAAATTCCGCAAACGACAAAATTAGAACGAAAAAAGCCATCAGAAGTGTAGCCATGTCTGCAAATGTGGCCATCCATGCAGGTGCTCCCACAGGAGGGCATTTAGGACATTCTTCTTCTTCTTCTTCTTTGTCGTCTTCGTTTTCAGAGGCCTCTGCCATGCTACCCTCGCGTAATCAGCTTTACGAACATCCTATCAAAAATTGTCACCAGCGGCTTTTAAGCTGCTTCCAACGCCTCTTGTACTTTCGGTGATAAGTTTGCTGCCATTATGTCCTGAATATTTCTTGGAGACTCACCGCGAGAAATATTTCTTAGCCCAAGCACTACCATATCACGATAGACCACTTCATATGCGGTATAATTTTCCAGTTTTGTAACCATTGGTCCAAACAACACGTTTGCTATAAAAGCTCCATATAAGGTGGTTAGAAGCGCAACAGCCATTGCAGGTCCAATCGCTTTTGGATCAGCCATATTTCCCAGCATCAACACCAGTCCGATAAGTGTTCCAATCATTCCCATAGCTGGCGCAGTATCTACCCATGCCTTAACAACACCCTGACTTTCTTCATGGCGTATTTTCATCGCTTTTATTTCCTGGTTTAACTGCGTGGTTAGCTTGGACTCGTCAGCACCATCGACAAGCATCTGCAAGCCTTTCGCAAAAAACTTATCCGGTACGTCCTGACCCTCAAGTGCCATCATGCCATCCTTACGCGCAATACCCGCCAGTTCTACCATGCGTGTAATTAAATCTTCCTGTTTTCCAAGTCCTGGCATAAAAGCCTTTGCCATTGCCCCAAAACTTCCAAGAAACACGCCCATTGGGGCCATATACATCACTGCGAAAAATGTTCCACCAAATACAATAGTTACTGATGGAGCGTTCCAGAATGGGCCGACACCACCGCCACTAATCATCGCATAAACGATCATACCGACCGCGCCTAGAAGTCCAATGAGTGAAGCTAAATCCATAATAATTATCAACCTAATTTAAATAATTTGGTACCAAAGTTGCAAGATTGATACCAAATTTCGACTCAAGTGACGATTTTTAGTATCATTTATAATTACGACATAGAATATGTTTTATTAAATTATGATAGTTTTCTGAAAAGGATGCAAGTATGCCTGTTCTCTACAAGATAAAATTTATTTTCCGATTAATTTGGATTTTTTGCCTACTTTTTTTAGCTCCACCTACTTTTGCAAATAATGCCCAGTTTGTAGCTAAGGATCATATTGTAATTGACCTTCGATCCGGCGTGGAATGGCTTAGATGCAGTGTTGGTCAAAGATGGAACGGTATTGAATGTGTTGGTGATATTGTAAAGCTTAATCAAGAGATGTCCATGCAGGCCATCAATATTGCTAATGAACAATTGGGAGGCAATTGGCGCCTACCGACAAGAGAAGAGCTAGAAAATATTGTATGTCACAAATGCAACAGGCCCAAGATAGATTCATCTATTTTTCCAAATACTCCAGCAGAGCCGTTCTGGACAGGGGAGCAAAACAAGTATTCTCCTCGCCATGTATGGTCAGTCAATTTTTTTACAGGCCACACATATGGCAGGTTTATGCCATTCCAAGATTTAGTGATTAGACTTGTTCGGGACCGTTAGAATTATTTTTCGATTTATCCAACAACCAAAAAGAGAACTTTATCAAAAATAATAATCCGCCAGCCATGCAGATTGCCACAGCTATTTCCTCTTCAGTAACCAAACTCAGAAAACGTAATTTATCCCCGCCTACCAAGCCCAATATCACAATAAACATCGTAGCTATTATAAACATTCTAATTATTCTGCATCGTTTACAGACCACTCCCCTTTGAGCAGTATTTCTGCTTAATGTAATCATATAAAAAACCTAAATATTTCTATTTTAAAATTATAAATGCTTAAAGAAGATTGTTATTTTATGTTGGATAATATCACAAATCAAATTTTGTGCCAAATCGCATTATCCTAGCGAAATTGAGTGTCTATTATTTGACGTGAATAAATTATAGCTAGCAGCAAAAAAACGTAAAAAACTGTTTTAAAACATTTTTTTTGTCAAAAAACTAACTATGGACAATGTCAAATTAAGATTTTGCTTTTTCATATATTGCTTATTTAATGTGGTTGCATAAACAGGAGGTTCCTATGCAACTTATTCCATCATTAGGCCAAAGACAAAAACAATCATTGGTCATGACGCCTCAACTGCAACAAGCGATCAAGCTTTTACAGATGACAAATCTCGATATAAAAAACTATTTGGAAAATGAGGTTCTCGAAAATCCTTTTCTTGAGGTTCAAACGGAGGAAACACTTTTCCAATCTCTCCCATCTTCAGAACATTCAAAAGTCTCTAACCCACAGACGGAAATTCAACCGGTAGATTCCCATTCCACAGCTATGAGTAACGATCCGACAGAACATACAGATTTTGATAATCGCTACAGTTCTTCCTCTCTTGATTTAGGAAATAGCCGACCCAAAAATCATGTTGCTGATTCTAATTGGGATGACATTATATCAAATGTAGCAGGGCAACCGGATAATTTAAACACACACATTTTGCGCCAAATTGATCTGAATATTAAGGATACGCGAGAAAAGTTCATCGCCTGCATGCTTGCTGATGCGATAGAGGCATCTGGATGGCTTGGTCAATCTTGCTCTGAAATTGCCTCTCAATGTAATTGTGAGGTGGAACAAATAGAAGAAGTGCTAAGTAAGATGCAAACTTTTGAGCCAGTAGGAATATTTGCAAGAAACTTATCAGAGTGCTTGACACTGCAGGCAAAAGAATTAGGAAGCTATGATAGCATAATGGCAACTATTCTTCAAAATCTTGAATTGCTAGGCAAAGGAGAGCTAGCAATCTTAGCAAGAAAAGCTAACTCAGAAATCGCAGACATCTCCAAAAGATTACAAATCATCAGGAGCTTAAATCCCAAACCAACTGCCTCGTTTGATACCGAATATCTGGCTATCAATGCACCAGACATTATTGTGCGTGAAAGCTCTGATGGATTTGTTGTAGATCTTAATCGCTCCACCTTACCTTCGCTTGTGATTAATGAAGACTATGTGAAGGAAATAAATAAAGGTGCGAGAAGTAAAAAGGATGAGGAGACAAAATCTTTTACGTCTGACTCAGTTGGCTCTGCACGCTGGCTAAAGCGCTCACTTGAGCAACGTAATAACACCACGTTAAAAATCGCAGGCGAAATTATAAATCAGCAATCAGACTTTTTCAAAGAAGGTTTATCTGGGTTAAAGCCGCTCTCTCTGAAAGATGTTGCAACAGCTGTAAACATGCATGAAAGCACTGTTAGCCGGGTTACGAGCGGGCTTCTTATGGCAACACCGAAGGGGTGTTTTACCCTAAAGTCGTTCTTTAGTGTATCAATTGCTACAACGGAATCTGGTGATGGAACAGCTGCTGCTGCGGTTCGCGATCTAATCAAAACAATTATTTTAAATGAACCACCAAAAAAGCCATTAAGCGATGATGCGATAGCTGTCTTGGTCAGTCAAAAAGGGATTAAGCTAGCACGTCGAACGGTTGCAAAATATAGAGAGATGATGCGCATACCATCTTCCTCTGAGCGCAGGCGTCAAGCAAAATTAAACATGGTTGTCTGAATTTAGTTTATGGAATTTGACGAAAAATTGGATTTCTAATAGTAAAACCATTAATCGAAATCGGCTCTAAAATACTAAAGGTTAATGGCAGGAGTTTAATGGGTGATGCGAATTCTAATTACCCATATTTACAAAATGTGTTTCGGGTAACAAAAAAAACAATGCGTGGCAATCAAATCTGCATTAAGTTGACCTTATTAATAAACCTTATTTTTTTATACAAAAATTGTTCTCGATTTTTTACAAGGAGCCAAGAAAGGCGCGATAGAAACTTGCATCGATGATTCTTCATTGTCCTCATCATCGAACCTCACCAACTCAATTCCCATAAGCGCTTGTTCTGCATGCAAAATATTAAAGTTGATTTTAGAATCTTTTTTATGATTTTCCGAGATTATAATCCCGTGTATTTGACTTTGCATATTCGGGGTTCCTGTGAACGTTATAATACAGGAAAGGTTGCATTTTTCATGCCACTACCGACTACAATATTTAACTTTTTCGCCCAAATTTTTATATTTGTAATAATTCAAAGTAGAAAAGTAATATTTGTATGATTAGGGTGTATCTTTTAACACATCCTCTGCCATCTCGACCGTATCAATACACCTACCAACAAACGCCATTGTCTCTGCCCGACCATAAAGCTGGCACATGCGCATAATTCCAAATCTAGCTGAGGATAGCGCCACCGCTTCTGGGTCTTTGCGAATGCCTGAGATCAGGGTAAGCATTGATTCCACCCCGTCCCTTATCGATTCAAGACGCTCTTGTTCGGCTGAGTTATCAGATAATGGTAAAACTTCAATTTCATCTATAAGCTCTTCTTTTCGTCTATTTAAATAAATAACAGAACCCATTATCTAACCCCGCTTAATTCGTTCTTTGGACAATTGTTAACACCCTACGCAACCAAAAGTTCTTATTGTTAACTGTTGTCTTATATCAACGGCAAGTTTAGTATTTTTATTAGCAAAGTTTGTGCAAAATTTAATTAAATAAATAGTTTGTTGGAATAACGGGATTGCTATTATTGGTAGGCAGTAAGCCTCAAGCTACTTGGGCTTAATAAAGATTGTCCGACATCAAAAAACAGTTTGGGGTTTTTCGATTCCTTATTCACTCGAATTTCGTAGTGAAGATGGGCTCCATCTGATCTACCGCTTGATCCCATAGAACCAACAACATCACCAGAGGTAACATAATCTCCTTTCTTGACACTCAACCTTGCAAGGTGGGCATAAACTGTGTGAATTCCAAATCGGTGCTCCACTCTTATAACACGGCCGAAAGAGCCTTCCCAACCAGAAAAAACTACTGTTCCATCCGCAGTTGCTCTTACTTTTTCCTGCCAAGTACCAGCTAGGTCTATCCCATGATGCATAGCCCACTTTTTAGTCACCGGATGCTTTCTTTTACCGTATTTACTAGAAATATAGTAATATTTCATGGGCGAATGAAGAGGAAGAGATGCTAATGCGTCTCTATAAATATCAAGTTCGATAAATTGTTGTCTCATATATTCTAAATAATCTGCTGAGCCTGGCTCCATTGGCCATTTCAGATCAACTCTTGATATCTCTGCAGATTTTGGCTTTTTTAACTCGATACCTAACTGCTCAAACACATTTTCTATTACCCTTAATTCGCGATCAATTGATTTTAAAAACCGTGCGCCCCGAACTGTTTCATTCATAATTAAAGGCACATCGCTTGTTATGCTCATATTAGCAGCAATTCTGTCAATCTTATTAGTTTCTCGGGAAACAACAGTTTCATCTATACTCTTCACAGGATGTGGCAGACCCCCAGAAAATTGCTTTTCAGCTTCATTTGTAAATTTATGTTCATCTTGAACCTCTGTCACCAGCGACGTAGGTTTTGCTTCGGTGCGTTCTTTGTCTACTTGGTTTGGAATAACCAGTGACGATTTCTGCGCTGTACTTGTCTGAGTCTGACTCAATCGTTCAATGTTAGTATTTTTATTTTGGTCTGGAACCAGTACAAAACTTTTCTCATATTTAGGCAAATCAAATAGAATTTGGATTTCTTCTATCTCCAAATTTGAATTCTTCATATCAAATGAAGACAGCATCTGCTCCCGCAATATCATTATTTCATTTAATTTCTCGCTTAAGTTGATGCCATCATTTGCAAATTCTAACGGTTGTTCATGCCAATCATCATCCTGTTGAGGGAGATTATTTGTTTTAGTGGCATTTCGTATATCTCTAACCTTCATTGAAAAAAGATAGCTGGAGATAGTTTTTTCGTTAGCACGGGGGCCTAAATTTGGAACTGTTTGAATACCTGATATTTTGTCTTCTATTCTATCTAATTCCTTGGAAGGCTTATGACTTGTTATAAGGCTTGCATCAGCAGGGCTAATTAATTCCTTATTTGCAACAGTAAAGGCCGTGTTTAATGTTTGGACAGATAAATAGCCCAACGCAAAAATGGATCCTGATAAAAGCATCGCGCATGCACCAACATGGGGTGGCTTGATAACAAGTTCCCAAGGTCCCCGTTTCCCAAAAACAAGAAATCTTCTTTCTGAGAAATACCAGGGTTTATCCTGTGCAACCATGGCATGATTAACCTGCGTGCTATCAACAATCCGCGGTAAACGTTTTTTAATTTTGGACCAAATCCAACTTCTCATTATAGGGCCATTCTATACATCAAAAAGATTAGTGCGATGTTGGTCAATATTTGAATTGCAAGCATTGCATATAATCCCAGATTGCGAGACTGATTGCTTATATCGAGTTTAATAGACGGATAAGATGATTGCTGCTTTGCAAGACTCGATGATTGTATTTGCGGCTGAATTTCAATTTTAGATGATTGCAGCATCTCTGTGTTGACGTCTGCTTTCAATTGCCTTTGATTTTCGGCCACAATGGTGTCTAGTTCAATGGTGCTTGAAGCAGGCACGATTGTGTCTGTACCCGTCTGACCTATCGGATTATTTTCAACTGCTTCGCGTATTTTCTCAATCCGTTCACGAATATCTATCACATCATTAACCACGACTACCACCTTCTGTCTTTCAGAGGACTGTTTCCAAACAAATATACCGTCCTTTGTGTTTGGCATAATCGTTGCAACGCTCATTGAAGTTTCTGGCGTACAAGTTTTATGTTAGAAACAAATTAATATTATATTATTTATGTTCTATGTTAAATAACGACCAGTATAATTATTTATTTATAATAAAGGTGTCACTTTTATAGGTTAAAAATGTAATGGCAAAATTAGACAAAAAAACGCCTGCCGGCATGAGTTCTGAATCAGTTATCGGTTCCGAAATGGAAATTGTAGGTGATATAAAATGCAATGGAATCATGCGGGTGGTCGGAAAACTTGACGGAACTATTAACTGCAGCGAACTCATCGTGGAAGAAAACGCTGTAATTACTGGCACGATTTCTGCTGGTTCAGTAAGTATCGATGGGGATGTCGCAGGAACAATTAAAACAGAAGCAATAGAGATTAGTAGCAATGCTTCTTTCAGTGGCGAGGTGTTTTACGCGCGAATCGCGATTGATACCGGAGCGAATTTAGAAGCAAAACTCTACCATGACCCCTCGGGTGAGAAAGCACGCAAATCTGTAAAACCAGCCAATAACGAAATTGACACGAAACCGGCTAAAACCGGAAATCCATCCAGTGATGGCACTATTTAATATCTCTTGTAGTTTGCTAGAATACTATTTCAAATTAAGCTAATTAAAACGAAAGAAGAATAGAAATGGCAGAAAAAATGACCACGATTGGCGCAGGTGCGCATTTTAAGGGCAAAATATCAAACGCCTCTACAATAGAGGTTAGTGGTATTGTAGAAGCAGATGTTGCTACCGAAAAATTAACCATCAATGAGTCTGGTAAATTTGGTGGTTCAATCCATTCTAAACTAGTAGTTGTGTCTGGTAGTTATGATGGTAATATGGTTGCCGATAGTGTATGGCTGATGCCTTCTTCACGTGTAAGTGGAGAGATAAAATACAAATCATTACAGCTAGATAGAGGAGCTGCTCTAAATTGTAGAGTAATACAGAATTGGGACGAAAAAACCCCATCTGATACAGTAGCTAGTGCCTCTGAAGAAGGAAAAACAGCTACAACTGGTAACAAAGACAACTCAGAAGTGAAGGCTTAAATCATGGCAGACGTAACATATATTTCACCTGAAATTATGATGGAGGGAACATTAGATGTAACCTCCGCAAAGGGCTCAACAGTTGTTTTAGCTGGGCATTATAAAGGCGAGATGCGTGCCGTTGATGTTAAACTCGAAACAGGCAGCACGTTTAATGGCAAAATTTTCGCACATTCTACCGAAGTTGGAGGAAAAGTTAGCGGTGATATTCAAACTAAAAGTCTTAAGCTCACTAGTTCAGCTAGATTTGAAGGTTCGATTTTAACTGATGAGCTTGCGATTGACGTTGGCGCCGAAGTCAGTGGAAGCATCTCAAAGCTACAAAAAAGTTAACTTAGAAGACAACAAAATTTTTGGTAAAATAGATGAAAAAAGCTGGTATCCTTTTCCTCATTATAATGTTGGTCAGCATATCAGCTTTTTTGTTATGGGAATTTGTACTAAAGCCAACACCGCCTGAAACGATTTTCGTAACAGTAAAGCTAGATAATGGGTGTGAGTTTGACGAAAACACTTTTGCAGTGGAAGTTTATGAAACAGGTTTTGTATCTTCATTTAAAAATGGAGTTGCCTATCTCTCTGCTCGTTCTGACCATAGACTTCGCCTTATCGCTAATTCCGCATTCCCTGAAGTGGAATATAATGGGGACCTTGAAGCTGTTACGGGTTCAATAACACTTAAATCATATTGCGATGTATCAGAGCGTATGATGAATATATTCAAATCAATGAATGAAACATTCAAATAGCACTTGCTACTTGAATAGGCTTAATCAGAAACTTCTATGAGAGTGTATTAGAAACCAATATTGGCATGCTGTTTGCTAGTAATTGTATATGATTAACATAATATATAATTCAAGCACAATCCTGCGACTCTTAAGCAGGCAAAATGCAAAATGGCTAGCGTCATTTATGTTACTTTCTTTATTTATTAGCACTATATGTTCAAAATCGAACGCAAGCACTGATTACACAGCTGAGGATTCTTGCGAGGCAGTTGCATCAGAAGCCGAGGAAGCATTTAGTCTGCCTGAGGGAATTCTTGCCTCTATTGCAAGGGTAGAGTCTGGTCGCAAAATGCAAAATGGCTTTTACATGGCTTGGCCTTGGACCATAAATGATAATGGTAAGGGGCTCTTCTTTGATACACGGCAATCCGCTATTGACCATATTAACAAGCAAGAGGAGCTGAATAATACAGCGATTGATATTGGGTGTATGCAAATTAGCGTAAAATGGCATGCGCATGCATTTAGCTCACCAGCATCCATGCTAGACCCTTACACTAACATAGCATATGCCGCTATTTTCTTAGAAGAGTTATACCAAATTCACGGTGAGTGGGATTTAGCAATAAAACATTATCATTCAGCCGATAAAGAAAAAAACGTGCCTTATCTGCAAAAAGTAAATGCCGTGTGGAAAAACCAAGCCGAACCTGAAACAGAGCCGTCAACCGCCTCTGCTAGCTATGCATCTGCAAATCAACAACACAAGAATTCTGAATCGGAAATAAATCATAGCAATGGCTCAACCCTGTCATTTAATATTGAGAACAAGAATGACACTATTGAAACAATAATGCCTTCAGTCAAAATAGATACAACAATTCCAGAGGAAACTATCTTTTCTCCTTCAAAAGAAATTATTAAAAAAAATAGTGATAAACAGCCCACTGTAAAATTTGCCCAAAAACAGCCCTACCTCGCGAAAGAATGGGAAAAGGTAATTCATTTCAGAAAGCTATTTTCGGCAAAGTAAAAGTTAACTTGAGCTTGCTTCCTTCAACGCGTCGGATTCTTCATAATGAGGATAAGTATTTACCATGTACCAGTTATAAAAATCCCAGTAGGATTGAGACGGATATTTTGACGGATTTTCTTTTGAAACACAGCTTTCTATCGGATGGCAAACAGGCTCGAATGAAGGGTTAATAAAGGCCGCTATGGAAAACCTGTGCCTGTTTTTAGGAGGGATAACCCTATGCGGACTTGCTCTAAACTTCTCATTAGTCCAGCGCTCAAGGAATTGCCCTGTATTTACAAGGATTGCATCATCCATTTTAGGAGGCCTAATCCAACTGCCATCAGTAAGTAACACCTCTAGACCTTCCACATCTGCTTGCGGCAGGAATGTCATAAAGCCAGTATCAGCATGCGGCCCTAATCCAAATTCATTGTCGCCAAGTTCTGGCACTGGCGGATAATGAGCAAGACGCAAATAATTGTGCGGCTTATGGAAATAAGGTATGAAGTAATCCGTATCCAAACCAAGAGCAAGAGCCCAAATTGGCAGTAATTTTTTGCCTAGTTGTTCTATCTCTGACATAAATTCTTGCACTGCCGGCTTTAATTCAGGCATATTTTCTGGCCATTGATTTTCCCCATAAAAGCGTTTGCCAGCTTTAACAAACTCGTCCTCTAGGCCATAATCTGTTGCAAAGACAAGTGTTTCGTTACTGTCATATTTGGTATTTTTATTATAAGTTGAATGCGAAACAAGCGTAGCACCTGGCTTAATATAGCCACGCTGGTTTTTATTAATTGTTATTGCGAGTTTTTCTTCCATGGACAAATCATGGAAAGCTCTTGTTTTAGAGAACATATCCTCAATAATGGATTGTGGTACTTGGTGGTTTTTTAAAAAGAAAAAACCGATAGTCTCACACACCTCTTTCAATTGCTCGGCAAGCTTTATTTCTGCATCTTTTTGCCCATTAAAATATGGCGCTAAATCTAACACCGGAAACTCTACTTCTGACATATTCTTCTCCTCTTTATTGACTGTACTCAATTACCTTTTATTCTTCTAATGCGGCTGCCATTATCCTATCTGGGTTAAATGGCATTTCTCGCACTCTAAGCCCTGTCGCATCTTTCAATGCATTTCCTATTGCTGCAGCAGTTGGTCCAGCCGCACCCTCTCCTGCCCCAAGATATGGCATTCCAGGGTTCGCAATCAGATGAGTATGCATCTGTGGTATGTTATCGAATGTGATGATTGGATATGTATCCCAATCACGGCTTACTATTCCATCACGGTCATATAAAACCTGCTCATACAACGTCCAGCTTGCTGCTTGAATAAATCCACCTTCAAGTTGAGCAATCACCCCTGCTGCATCAACAATTTCACCAGCGTCGCAAACTATGTAAGCGTCATGTAATTTTACTTCTGCAACCTCATTAACTGATAACGACACCCCTATTGCGCAATATGCGGCCGAATTCTTATATCTAGCAAATCCAATGCCATGTCCTAATTGCTCCTCATCCCCTCTATTATCTTCCATTACCTGCTGTAATTTAGAAAGTACAGCCGTGGCTCGCTCGTCTTTGAGATGGTTTAATCTAAAGATAAATGGGTCTAGGTTTGCAACTTCAGCAAGTTCGTCTATCATGGATTCATTAGCGAATACATTGCCATACGCCCCTAATGTGCGTAGCGCTGATGTACGTAAGGGTAAATCATATACTCTATTTTTTACAAGACGGGGTTCTGGCATTTCATATAGCATTTCCATGTTGCGATGAATGCCACCATGAGGAACCATCATAGGTTCAGCTACAGGCCATGGAAGGGCATCCTCTATGTAATGAGCAGATACCATCCTACTAGAGGGCTGTTTTCCTGTTATCGGACGCGTAAGAAAGGTATCAGCATAAGTCTCATGAGACCATGAACTGATCTTTCCATTTTTATCTATGCTTGCCTGAATTTCGCACTGCATCGCAGAACCATAAGGCTCCCAGCTATGCTCGTCATCGCGTGTCCATTTAAGTAGAATCGGATGGCCTGGTATGTGCCGTGCGATTATAGCAGCATCAAATGCGGCATCGTCGGCGCCGTTATGCCCATATACGCCTGCACCAGGAACAAATTGAACAGTAACTTTGTTTGTTGCCATATCAAACGCCTCAGTAAGGGCAGATCGAAGTGGATAAACACCCTGATTATGCGTCCAAACAATCAATGCTTCGCCATCAAAACTTGCACATCCAGCTGAGGGCCCAATGGAAGCGTGCATATGGTACGGTTTTCTGTAAGTCGCTTTTACCTTATAATTCTTATCTTCATCAATTTTCTCAAGCTTTGGGATTCTTCTTGTGGCAGAGGGGATGCATCCTTTTTCAACAAAAAAGCTATCTTTATTATTTGAGGTAAGCTGAGAATATATACTCTCTTCTGATAGGTGTTTAACAAATTTCCATTTAGCGGCTAGCGAGATCCGTCTCGCTGCCTTTACCGCCTGATATTCTTGCAATGCGGCAACGGCCAGGAAACTTCCATCCTGCACCAAAAAAACATTTTCTTGTTTTAGACGACTAAGAACATCTGAATCTAAACTTTCCAACTCACAATGATAATGGGGTGGCCTTACTATTCTTGCATGCAGCATGTTATCAAGCTTTAGATCATGCAAAAATTGGTATTTTCCAGTCATAATTTCAGCCATACCCTTGGCAATATGCGGTTTATTCTGAGTAGAATAATCAGCAGGATTTTTAGTTTCGACTTCTTCATCGACATCAACATCTAAAATAACATCAGACATTAATTCCCAATAGGTAATTGACCTGTTCGTTCCAGCAACGCGAAACTGGCCTTCGCTAATTTCAAGCTCTTCCTCTAAAACATTCAGCTTCTCAGACGCTTTTTTTGTGAATATGTAGCGTGCTGTAGCACTCGCTTTTTTTATAGCATATCCGGAATGCTGCATCGAAAAACTACCCGCAGTGTAGCCTTCGTTTGGGTCGATGTCAGTTCTAGTTTTCCTAACTTTAATGTCATCAAACGGTATGCTTAATTCCTCTGCTGCAATTAATGCAAGAGCTGTTGTAATACGCTGGCCTATATCAACTTTACCTGTATGTAAAATAAGCTCACCAAGAGAGGAAAAATCAAGCCAATCACTTACCTTAGAACTATTGGAAAGACTAGAGTGCTTGCTCATAATGTATCTCCGGCACGAATTCGATTAACAGCATCCAGTATGCGAGAATGAGAGCCACACCGACATAAGTGACGATTAAGAGTTTCTTTGATTTGTTCATCTGAAGGATTGCCCGTTTTTCGGAACATTGCTGTGACACTGCACACAATCCCAGCAGTGCAATAACCACATTGTGCAACATTCTCTTCTGCAAAAACTTGTTGCACTTCGCTCATCTTATCAGGAGCCCCGAAACCTTCGACTGTTTCTATATGCATTCCTTCGAATTCAGCTACTGCCCGCACGCAGCTATTTGTTGGCTCACCATCCACCAACACCATGCAAGCACCGCATTGCTCCAACGCACATCCAAGTTTTGCACCTGTGTAGTTCAAATCATTTCTTAACACATAAATTAGTGGAGTATCAGGGTCTGTATCAACCGAAACATGATTTCCATTAACTGATAGATTTATTGCCGTCATATCTTACACCTCTATCCACTCATCTCCCACTCTCAGACGATGTCCCACTAAATTAGGCCGAATCAAGGTCTGTTCAACAAAACAACCTTTTTTTGCTGCTTCTATAAGTTCTATTCGCTGTCCAGTTGAGGCAGTCCCTTCCATATCAATATCTATTTTAAAACTGACTGGTTCAGTTACATATGGCTCACGTCCTTTCTGGATACCTTGCCAGTGAAGACGAGTTGCGAGTTTAATTTCACCAACATCCACTTTTAATCTTTTCGAAAATGCCCTTAGTTGTGTCATAAGACACGCCGAGAGACCCCCAGCAAACAGCATAAGCGGCGTTGGAGCTGACCCATCACCTCCATGAAATCCCATTTCATCGGTAGCAAGATCGCATTCAAACGGATCTGGCTCAAGCATACGAACTTTCATATCTGTTCTCATTCTGCCAGGGTTTATCGCATCGCATTCAAATATTACGTCGAACCTCTTAGTTTCTTCACTCATTAGTTTTTCTTACCGCTAAAAGTTAACTTTATCGCTGCCTTTTAATTGTAGCATCTCACGTGCTTCTTCAGGGCTGGCTATTTCAAGTCCAATCCCTTCTATAATCTGTCGTGCACTTTTTACCTGTTCGGCATTAGATGTCGCGAGTTTGCCAGGCCCAGCCCAAAGTGAATCCTCAAGACCCACGCGAACATTAGCACCCATAGAGGCAGCTTGTGCAGCTATTCTCATTTGAGCAGAACCTGCACCTAACACAGACCATTCATATTGATCTCCAAATAGTCGGTCGGCAGTTCTCTTCATATGCGCTACATCTTCTGCATGAGTTCCAATACCGCCCAGAATGCCGAAAACAGATTGAATGAATAATGGTGGCTTTACAAGACCCCTATCAAGAAAATGCTTTAAATTATATAAATGCGCAATGTCGTAGCATTCAAACTCAAATCTGGTATTATTTTCATAGCAGGTGGTCAGAATATATTCTATGTCTTTAAATGAGTTTCTAAAAACAAGGTCTCTCGTACTTTCGAGAAATTCTGGCTCCCAATCATGTTTAAATTCTTTGTATCTGTTCAACATCATGTAAAGACCAAAATTGATAGAGCCCATATTTAGCGAGGCAACCTCCGGCTTGAACATTTCTGCAGGTTTTACACGCTCTTCTACTCGCATGTACGGGCTGCCGCCAGTTGTTATATTAATAGCAGCACTAGTTGCCTGTTTTACCTGAGGCAAAAAGCGCCCAAACGCTTCAGGAGTCTGGTCTGGTCTTCCAGTTTCTGGGTCTCTGGCATGCAGATGCAGAACTGCGGCACCCGCCTCTGCCGCATTTAGAGCATCATCGATTATCTCACTTGGTGTAATTGGCAAGTAAGGAGACATACTCGGGGTATGAATTGCACCCGTGACTGCGCAGGTAATTATTACTTTTTTTGGTTTTGCCATGCATTCCTCCGAGATAAAATCTTTTACGGTTTGGAAAAGATTCGTTTTATCGATATTTTTGCTATTACAACCTTAATGTTTCTGTTGACTCTTGAAAAGAATAATTTTTTATAATGATTTTGGAATCATTAGTTTTGTGTTAACCAACTAAGAAGTTTCACATGTGAAAAAATTAAGAGGTTTAAAAAATGGAAGGCCTGATACGTCGTTCTACAGAAATTCTTCAAGCAATAGCTGCTATCTGGCTCATTTTTGTTGCTTTAACAATCTTCGCTGAAGTTGCCTTCCGTAATATGGGACTATTCTTGGGCGCAGACCAGATTGTTCAGAATTCGGTCCCAGCCATTGTTTTCTTGCAAGTTCCGTTCGCAATAGCTGCAGGAACAATGCTTAGAACAACATTGGTATTCGGTCTTGTTCAAAGGCGTTTAAGGCTAAGTATCAACTTTGTGTCATATTTGATAGGCATTGCACTTTTTATTGGTATAGCAGTTGGCGGTTGGACTGATATGATACGAGGCTGGGAAATCAAAGAATACCAGGGAATCGGCGCTATTGAATTTCCTGTATATATTATCAGAACAGTTATTGTTTTCTGTTCTATAATTGTTGCATTCATTTATCTGAATTTGGCCTTTAGAGCGATTGCCGGAACAGACACAACACCGATGGCACAAGATTGAACAATTATAAGTTTTAAATCTAAATAAAATACAATGGCTAAAGAACAAAGTTGAAGGAACGAAAGATGGATTTAGATACCCTCATGCTTCTTACATTATTAGGGATGCTTGGAGCCATAGTACTGGGTGTT
>MDTB01120125.1_pt1 | contig 19308 bp, 15 predicted proteins | sample 811161 | NCBI WGS metagenome assembly MDTB01 (sample SAMN05326650, study PRJNA326480) | marine metagenome | isolation source: seawater | place: Mediterranean Sea | collected 2009 | reverse complement strand
GACATCAAATGTGCCGCCGCCCAAATCATAAACCGCGATTGTCTGGCCGTCATTTTTGTCGAGACCATAGGCGAGCGAGGCTGCCGTCGGCTCGTTAATAATCCGCAAAACCTCAAGCCCGGCAATTTTGCCCGCATCTTTTGTGGCTTGGCGCTGCGCGTCGTTAAAATAAGCCGGCACGGTGATGACGGCCTGTTCGACTTTTTCGCCAAGATAGCTCTCGGCGGTTTCTTTCATTTTTTGCAAAATAAAGGCAGAAATTTGCGACGGCGAATATTTCTCATCGGCTGCGTTCACCCACGCATCGCCATTATCGGCGGCAACAATTTCATACGGCACCATATCCATGTCTTTTTTGGTCGCCGGATCGTTGAATGTACGCCCGATCAGGCGCTTAATGGCAAATAATGTGTTGCGCGGATTGGTTACGGCTTGGCGTTTGGCGGGTTGACCGATCAAGCGCTCATTTTCATCCGTAAAAGCCACCATAGAGGGCGTCGTGCGTGCGCCTTCCGCATTTTCAATAACCTTCGGCGTGCTGCCATCCATGACCGACACACATGAATTCGTTGTGCCCAAGTCAATTCCGATTACTTTACCCATTTTGCGCCTCTTTTGCTTATCCGCTCACATACACGTCATTCAGGGCTTGCGCGTTTCAAGCTGCGCGCCTTTCCAACCCCGGCTAAAAATGTATATAGGAATGAGACATTGGTGCTGCAAGGCTGGAGGCACAATATTCATGCGTGAAAATAAAGTCGCTGATGCGCTGGGCCCGGGCACGGTTTATCATGCCGAATATTGGGACGAAGCCGCGCAAAACGACATTTTGGCGGCGCTCGGCCAAATTATCGACGCCGCGCCGCTATTTGTGCCGCGTATGCCGCGCACCAATCAACCATGGTCGATCACCATGACCAATGCCGGTGCGCTGGGTTGGGTGTCGGATCGCCAAGGCTATCGCTATCAGCCGCACCACCCTGAAACCGGTGAAAACTGGCCGAAAATCCCGAATTCTTTGCTGCAATTATGGGATGATGTTACGGGCTATCCGGCGCCGCCTGAATGTTGTCTGATAAATTATTACGCCGCGCCCAAAGCCAAAATGGGCTTGCACCAAGATCGCGATGAACAAGCGCTGGATGCGCCTGTTGTGTCCATTTCGTTGGGGGATACGGGGGTTTTTCGCATGGGTGGGGAAGAACGGCGTGGGCCAACGCGCTCCATCCGCCTGCACAGCGGCGATGTATTTGTGTTTGGCGGGCCGTCGCGCATGAATTTTCATGGAATTGACCGGGTTTTGCACGGCTCGTCGCAACGCCTGGCCGCAACGCGCCATTTTGCCCAAGGGGGACGGATAAACCTGACGTTACGCCGTGTTAACCCGCAACAGGCGGGGTGAGCCTCTAATCGTCTTTGGCAATGCCCACTTTGGCGGGGCGCAACAGACGCTCATCCATCACATAACCGGTTTCGATGACCTTGATAATCGTGCCCGCGGGCTGGCCGGTGCCGGGTGCCTCGAACATGGCTTCGTGCTGGTTTGGGTCGAATTTTTCGCCCATTGGCGATAGTGGCTGCACTTTATGACGGCCCAAGCTGGCAATCAGATCGCGTTCGGTCGCCGCGACGCCCTCGAGCAGCGATTTTGCTGCGTCGGGCAGGGTTTCTTGGTCTAATTCGGCGACGGCGCCAAGGGCGCGCTGCAAATTATCGGCAACCCCCAGCATGTCGCGGGCAAAGCTTGCGGCACCATATTTGAGAGCCTCGGCGCGGTCGCGGTCGGCGCGGCGTCGGGTGTTTTCCAATTCGGCCAGCGCCCGCAATAATTGGTCATTGGTCTCCGCGAGACGGTCTTCAAGTGACGGCTCGGCCACCTCCTCTTGTGCCGGTTCGCTGCTTTCAGAGGTTGCATCTTGTGCCTCGTCCGGGCTTGCAGTATCAGCCGACGGCCCGGCTTCGGCGCGTGCATCTTTTTCGAGCTCAGGCTTGTGATCAGACTTGGCGTCAGGCTTGGCGTCAGGTTTTTCGTCTTCGGTCATGGTGTCTTCCTAATCTGGTTTTGGCCCCTCGGTCAACTGAGCAATTTGGTCACCACTTGTGCCGTGTGGTCGACCATGGGAATGAGGCGCGCATAATTGCTGCGCGTCGGCGCAATAACGCCCAAAACCCCGACAATATGGCTGTCGCTATTGCGGTAGGAACTGATGATCAGCGAGGAGCCGGACAAAGAAAATAGCGGCGTTTCAGAACCGATAAAAATACGTATGCCCTCGCTGTCCTCAGCTTCTGACAAAAGATTTATCAACTCTTCCTTGCGTTCGAGATCCTCGAATAAAAGCCGCACGCGCTCAAGGTCTTCCATTGCGCCAATATTGTTCAGAAGATGCGCCTCGCCGCGCACGATTAGCGATTTTGCCAGCGTATCTTGTGCCGCGCGCTCGCCCTCGTCAGTGCCCGCCCAAGACGCCAGACCCGCCGTGACGATTTGCGCGGTCAATGCGCCCAGTTCAGCGCGCAAATGTTCCAACTCGCTTTGCGCTTCGCGGCGCAATTCTTCCAACGTGCGCCCTTTCAGCCGCGCGTTAAGATAATTACTGACCTCGGTGAGCGTGGCGGGCAGCAGGTCGCGCGGCTTCGGGATCACACGGTTTTCAACCTGATTGGCGTCGTCGACCAGAATGACCAGAATTTGGTCATCGGAAATTGGCGTGAACTCAATATGTTTGATAATCGGGTCGGCCCCCGGCGACAACACCAGGCCGGCACATTGGCTGAGGCCCGAAAGACTGTCGACGGCTTGGCGCAGCAAATGTTCGGCACCCAGATCGGCCTGCGTGTCGGCGGCGATCATATCGCGTTCTTCGGCCGTTAATTCGCTGACCTGCAACAGGCCGTCGATAAACAGACGCAACCCGCTTTGCGTCGGCATGCGCCCGGCCGAGACATGCGGCGCGTATAAAAGACCTGAACGCTCCAGCTCGGCCATGGTCGCGCGGATCGAGGCGGGCGAGAGTTGCGGTTCGAGAACCTTCGACAACACGCGCGACCCTACCGGAGCACCTGTTTCCAGATAACTTTCCACAATCTGGCGAAAAATCAGTCGCGCGCGTTCATTGAGCGAAGCAAGATTACTCATAATGTTTTATTTAAGCGTCCAACTGCCGCTTGTGAAGGCTTTGTGTACACGCTAAATATGTGCCGAAGCACAGAGGAAATTTTATGAGTTTTTCACGCCCCTCGGGTCGCGCGCCCGATGCCATGCGCACCGTTAGCCTGACACGCAATGTGTCCAAGCATGCAGAAGGTTCCTGTCTGGTCAAATTTGGCGACACACATGTATTGTGCACCGCCAGCCTTGAGGAGCGCGTGCCACCATGGTTGCGCGGCAAAGGACAGGGCTGGGTGACGGCGGAATACGGCATGCTGCCGCGCGCGACTGGCGACCGCATGCGCCGCGAAGCCAGCGCCGGCAAACAATCGGGCCGCACGCAGGAAATTCAACGCCTGATCGGGCGCTCGCTGCGCGCCGTCGTGAATATGAAGGCGCTGGGCGAAAACCAGATCAGCCTTGATTGCGATGTCATTCAGGCTGATGGCGGCACGCGCACCGCGTCGATCACGGGCGCGTGGGTGGCTTTGCATGATTGCATTGAGGTGATGCGCGCGCGCGGGCTGGTTTCCGGCGATGTCTTGACGGACCAGGTGGCTGCCATTTCGTGCGGCATTTATAACGGCGTGCCGGTCGCCGATCTTGATTATGCCGAAGACAGCGTGGCCGATACGGACGCCAATTTTGTCATGACCGGCTCCGGCGATATTGTGGAAATTCAGGCGACCGCTGAAAGCGTGGCGTTTGACGAAGCCGCGTTTATGGAACTGATGCGCTTGGCGCGCCAGAGCATTGAGGCGCTGGTGGTGCAGCAAAAACAGGCCGTGGCGCAATGACCCAGACGCGCCGCCGTTTCGACGCCACCGAGCTTATCGTCGCCAGCCACAATAAGGGTAAAATTTCCGAAATTGGCGACTTGCTCGAACCGTTCGGCGTGACGTCAGTCGGGGCCGATGCGCTGGGCCTGCCTGAACCGGAAGAAACCGGGTCTGATTTTATTGCCAATGCCGAGTTAAAGGCGCGCGCCGCCGCCATGGCAACCGGACGCCCGGCGCTGGCCGATGATAGCGGGCTGGCGGTCGATGCGTTGGATGGGGCGCCGGGCATATATTCGGCGCGCTGGGCACAAACGCCCGATGGCGTGCGCGATTTTGATTTTGCCATGCGGAAGCTCGAAGTGGCGCTGTCGCAAAAGCCGGATTCCCCGCGAACGGCGCAGTTCATCTGTGCGTTGAGCCTTGTTTGGCCCGACGGCCATGCGGAAAGTTTTGAAGGCCAAGTTGCCGGTACGCTGGTTTGGCCGATGCGCGGGGCGAACGGGTTTGGGTATGATCCGATTTTTCTGCCGCTTGGCGGTGACCTGACATTTGGCGAAATGGACCCGCAAGCCAAACATGCCATTTCGCACCGCGCCGATGCTTTCGCTCAGCTTGTGGCCGGGTGTTTTGGTGGCTGAAGCCCCCCAGCTTGGGGTTTACATCCATTGGCCGTTTTGCGCGGCCATCTGCCCCTATTGCGATTTCAACGTCCATCCGGTGCGCGACATGCAGACCGCCGATTGGCGTGTCGGCTATTTTCGCGCGCTTGAGCACGCGCAACATTTGCGCGCGCATGGCCCGGTCGAAACGGTGTTTTTCGGCGGCGGCACGCCCTCGCTCATGCCGCCCGAATTGATCGGGGATCTATTGGCTGACATTGACCGGCGCTGGGGGCTGGCGGCGGATGCGGAAGTTTCGCTGGAAGCCAATCCGGTTTCGGCCCCGCAAAGCCATTTGCAAGCGCTGAGGGCGGCGGGCATTAACCGCCTGTCTCTGGGCGTTCAGGCTTTCGACGCGGCGGCGTTGAAATTTCTGGGGCGTACCCATTCGGTCGCGCAAGCCCGCACGGCGTTTGAGGCTGCGGGCGGGATTTTTGACCGCGTGTCGCTCGACCTGATTTATGCGCGCCCGGGGCAAACTTTGGCAGAATGGGCCGACGAATTGGCGCGCGCCTTGGCGCTGGCGCCAGCCCATATGTCGCTCTATCAGTTGACGATTGAGCCCGATACGCCGTTTTTCAAACGCCACGCCGCCGGCAAATTTATCATGCCGGACGAAGCCTGGGCAGCGGATATGTACGAACTCACACAAGCAAGCTGCGCCGCTGCGGGTCTGCCGGCTTATGAGGTTTCCAATCACGCGCGGGCGGGCCATGCGTGTCGCCACAATATGGCAAGCTGGCGCGGTGGCGATTATCTGGGCATCGGGCCGGGCGCGCATGGGCGCGTGAGCACGGGCCGCGGGCGGGTGGCGACCCGCGCGCTTGCCAAGCCTGCGGCGTGGCTTGAAAGCCTTGCCGATGGTGTCGATGGTGCCGATGGCATGGCCGAGACGCGCTTATTGGGGCACGAAGACGTGCATGCCGAAACCGTGTTGCTGGGTCTGCGCCTTGTCGAGGGTGTGCCCATGTCGCGCCTTGAGGCGTTGGGCGTGCCGCTCGATGCGGGCCGCATTGCAGATTTGCGCGCCGCAGGACTGCTTGAGGCGAACCCGCAAAACCTTGCCGTCACGCAGGCAGGCCGTCTGCTGCTCGACCGGATTACTGACGCGGTATTGGCAGATTGATCGGCGTCGCGCCACCCAAGGCCGCGCCGTCGCTCTCTTCGGGACGCGTCGCGCGCTGGGTTTGCAAGGTCGCCGCCAGCGCCAAGGCTGCTTGCATGCGCCGGTCGCGCTCGACAAAACTGGTCGGGGCCGGACTGATGAGAACCGTTTTTTTGCGCCGTATTTCATGCACCGCCAGACCCCGCTCGGCCAGCCCGCCCGGGGTCAGCCGCAAAATACCGTCAATGCCGGCGAACCCGTTGGGGTCGGTCAGTGTTTGTGGGCGAAATGGCGCGTTCCGGTGAACCGCCGACAACCGCGCTGCCAGCGCTACGGCGTCATAGGCAATGCTCGCCAAGCGCGCGGGCTGGGTCTGGAATTTGTCGACATAATGGTCTGAAAATTTGCGCCACAAGCCGGCTTCGGGGGCAGCATACCAGCCTCCATGCAAGGGCGGTTCTTGGCCCAGTTCCGGGTCATCCCACAAGCCTGTGCCGACAAATTTTACGCGCCGCGGGTCAACATCGAAATACGGCAAAAGCGGCGCAAGATTACGCAGCGCCAGCCCGCCCTCCGGCATAAACACGGCATCATAGGGAATTTCGCCCAGCGTTTCGACGCGCTTGAGCGCTTCGTAATTCGACACAAGTTCGGGCGCGATGTCGCGAATGGCGTCAAATAATTTCTCGGGCGCGGTGCCGGGCGGCGCCAGCAGCGTGGCTTCTTCTTCCAGCCGCGCCATTTCTGCCCCATGCGCGGCGCGGCGGGTTTCATATTGCGCCAGACGTTTGACGGGCTCGAACATGCCCGGTGCGTCGGGCGGGTAAATCTCGACCTGCACCAATTCGCCGCCATAGCGGGTGATGCGCTCATTCAGCGTGCGCCCCAAGCGCTCGCCATAGGCGCCTTCAGGCAATAATGCGCCAAAGCGCGTCAGCCCTTGGCCGATTGTTTGGGCGATGGCACGCTCGATATTGTCTTCCGGTATGAAGCCGAGAAGCCAGATATTTTTGCTGGCAACCGAGCGGTCATTTGAAAATGCCAGTGCCGGCACATTGGTGCCCGCCAGCACAGGCGTGACGGCTTGAACCGAGGTTGCAAATAATGGCCCGATAATCAAATCCGTGCCCGCCGCCAATGCCGTGCGCGCGGCAATTTGCGCGCCGGTCGGTGTGCCGGCCGTGTCCTGCACGCGCAGCAAAATCTCGGGGCGGGCGACATCAAACAGCGCAAGCTGGGCCGCTTGCAACAGCGTGGTCGCCAGCGCACGCACATTTTCATCAGCGCTGCTCATGGGCAATAATAAGGTGATGGTGACGGCACCCGCCGGGCGCGGCGGCACATTTGGCATTGGCAGGTCGTAAGGGTCAAAGGCATTGGGCGCAAAAATGTCCGACTGTGCGGGTGCGCCGGAAAAAGCGTCGGTCGCCGTTTGCGCCCGGGATACGGGCTGCGGCGGTGTTTGCGGATTGGTCGGCGTGCGCGCCGTCGCCGCGCCGGAAGCTGTTGTGAGCCTGTCCGTGCTTGCCCGCTCTTGCGGTGCGGCGCAGCCAGCCAAAACCAGGCCCAGCATCACCAGCGCAAGGCCGCGGCGCGGGTTCGGCGTTGAAAACAAAGCGGTAAAAATATTGGCTGTTGGCATGCTTGCTACCTTGAAGTTTAGCGTGTGGCCGCGTCGATATTTGTACAGCTATCGCTGCCGTCCGCGCAAGTAAACAGCTTGCGGTTTTTGCGCGTATCGCGCGCCGGCTCGGATTGGGGCTTGCCATCGGGCAAAAACAGGCTTTTGCTTGAGCCATGGAAACGCCGACCTCCGCTGCCGCGCCGCTTGCGCCGGGCCTTTATGTCGTCGCCACGCCCATCGGCAATGCGCGCGACATTACCTTACGTGCGCTCGATGTGCTGCACGGCGTCGATGTCATTTACTGCGAAGATACCCGGGTGACGGGCAAGCTGGCAGCGCTGCACGCGATAAAAACCAGACGGCGCGCGTATCACGAACATAATGCAAGCGCGATGCGCCCCAAAATTCTGGCTGAATTGGCCGCCGGTAAAAGTTTGGCGCTGGTGAGCGATGCCGGCACGCCGCTGATTTCCGATCCCGGCCAGCCGCTTATTCGCGCCGCACGCGCTGCCGGTCATGGCGTTTATGCCGTGCCGGGCGCATCGGCCCCGATTGCTGCGTTGAGCGTGGCGGGTCAGGCCACCGACCGATTTACCTTTGTCGGATTTTTGCCGACCAAATCCGGGCGGCGGCGGCAAGCCTTGGCCGAGCTTGGCGACCAGAGCGGCACGCTGGTTTTGTTTGAAGCGCCGCGTCGCCTGCGCGCGCTATTGGCCGATATTGTCGACCAATTTGGTGACCGCGAGGTTTCGCTGGCGCGTGAATTGACCAAGAAATTCGAGACCGTCATCAGCGCCCCGGCCAGCGCGCTGGCGGATCAGCTGGATGATGACATGTTGCGCGGCGAGTGCGTGGTGCTTGTGGCCGCAGCGCCGCGCCCGACCCTGCCCGATGGCGATCGGCTGGATGCGCTACTGGAACCGGCGCTTGAGGCTTTGTCGCTGCGCGATGCTGTCAGCGAGGTTGCCAGCGCCACCGGTCTGGCGCGGCGCAGCGTTTATGACCGCGCGCTGGTACTCAATAAAAAGAAGAAAAACCCACATGCGACAAGCCAAAAACAGACAACGCGGCAAGATACGTAATGCCCTGCGCCGCCGCCGACAGCGCGCCTTCAAACACGGGCGCTGGGCCGAGACCTATGCGCGCTGGGCGCTGTTTGCCAAAGGATATCGTTTGCTGGCGAAAAACTTTCGCCACCCGCTGGGTGAGGTTGACCTTATCTTGCGCCGCGGCGGGGTTTTGGTTTTCGTCGAAGTTAAATTTCGCGACGACCACAAGGCGGGCGCCTATGCCGTGTCGCCGACGCAGTGGCGGCGCATTGCGGCAGGTGCCAGCGGCTTTGTGGCGCGCCACCCCCAATTTGCGGGTTTTGCTTGGCGGTTTGATCTGTTTATCGTGAGCCGCACCGCGCGCTGCCAGCACAAGAAAAATTTCTGGCGCCCTTGAGCCAACACGCGATTTCGGGGAAAGTGGCGGGCGCGGCGCGCATTTGTGCGCCGTAAGGGAAAGGAATGTTCATGGGCTTAAGTGTTGGTCTGCAAATGGATCCGATTGCCGATATTGATATTGCCGGCGATACAAGTTTCGCCTTGGCGCTCGAGGCACAGGCGCGTGGTCATGAGCTTTTTTTCTACGAGCCCGATCGCCTGGCGATGCGCGACGGCACGGTCAGCGCCGCCCTTCAACCCCTGAAAGTGGCCGACCAGCTTGGCGCGCACTATGAATTAGGCGCCCCCCTACTGACTGATTTGCGCGATCTTGACGTGATTTTAATGCGTCAGGACCCGCCCTTCGACATGCATTATATTTCGGCCACGCACATGCTGGAGCGCGTGCATCCCGAAACGCTTGTGGTCAATGATCCGGTCGCCGTCCGCAATGCGCCGGAAAAAATATTTCCCGTGCGCTTTGCCGGTTTGCTGCCCGACACGCTGATCACCCGCGATGTTGAGGCGTTGAAAGCGTTTCGCGCCGAGTTTGGAGACATTATTTTAAAGCCGGTATTTGGCAATGGCGGCGCGGGCATTTTTCGCATCGGGCCGGAAGATGAAAATTTCGGCGCGCTGATCGAGATGTTTTTGCACACCGATCGCGAGCCGATTATCGCGCAGCGTTATTTGCCGCAAGTGCGCGCGGGCGACAAGCGCGTCATCCTTGTCGAAGGCGAGGCGGTGGGCGCGCTGAACCGTGTGCCGGCGGCAGGCGACGCGCGCGCCAATGTGCATGTGGGGGGCACGCCGGAAGCGGCGGGCCTCACCGACCGCGACCTTGAGATTGCCCATGAGATTGGGCCGGTTTTGCGTGATTTGGGCATTGTGTTTGCCGGGATCGATATTATCGGTACGCATTTGACCGAAATAAACGTGACCTCGCCGACATGTATTCGCGAAATCAAAGCCTTTGGCGGTCCCGATATCGCGGTGATGATATGGGATGCCATCGAGACGCGGCGCGCGCGCTAGGCTTTTTGTTTTAGATAGTTTTCCTGACGCGCCAGCGTGTCCACCGAGATGGTGCGGGTGATGCCGCTTTCGCTGTTGATGATGCGCGCATGGGGGAGATTATTGAACTGGGTAATTTCCGTGACCTGCCAGGTCGAAACAAAGGCTTCCGCAGAAGCTTTCTCGGCAATGCCGAGTGCCCGAAAAATCCGTTTTTTCCCCGCCAGCGGCTCGACGAAATAATCGCCGACCTCGACACTCACTTCTTTTTTGCCAAACATCTATGGCCCCTTACGCAACACAACATACTGTATATGGGTAAATTATGTTACGTAAGTATATATAAATGTACAAGCCGCACGCGGGCCCAGCAAAAAAATAAAAAGAATGGAGCGCCACATGGTTGCACATATCAAGACGGTCGCTTTTCTCGGCGTTGACGCGGTCACGGTCGACGTTCAGGTGCATTTGGCGCCGGGCCATAACGCTTTCACCGTTGTTGGCTTGCCCGACAAGTCCGTGGCCGAAAGCCGCGAGCGTGTGCGTGCGGCACTGTCGGCCATGGGGCTGGCACTGCCTTATGAACGCATTACCATAAATCTTTCGCCGGCGGATCTGCCCAAGGAGGGCAGTCATTACGATCTGCCTATTGCGCTTGGCCTGTTGGTGGCGATGGGCGGGCTGACCGCCGAACAGGTGGCACCGTTTGTTGTCATGGGCGAATTGGCGCTTGATGGTGCCTGCACGCCCGTGCCCGTGGCGCTGCCCGCGGCGATGGCGGCACTGGAAAATAAATGCGGTTTGATTTGCCCTGCCGCGTGCGGGCCGGAGGCGGCGTGGTCAGGTCTGGCGCGACCCGGTCAGCCGGGTATCGTGGCGGGTGATTCCTTGCTGCAAATCGTCAATCATTTGCGCGGTACGCATCTTATAAGCCCGCCCGAATTTGTCGTCGAGCAGGCTTCCGTCGAGGCGCTCGATATGGCTGATATTCGCGGCCAAGGCGAGACCCGCATGGCGTTGGAGGTCGCCGCGGCAGGCGGGCATAATTTGTTGATGAACGGCCCACCCGGCGCGGGCAAGTCGATGCTCGCCTCGCGTTGGCCCGGTTTTCTGCCAAGGCTGACGCCGCGCGAGCGCCTTGAAATCAGCTTGATCGAGAGCCTTGGCGCGCAGCGTGGTGGCGTGCGCTTGGCGCATCAACGCCCGTTTCGCGCGCCGCATCATTCGGCGAGCATGGCCGCGCTGGTCGGCGGCGGACGCCATGCGCGTCCGGGCGAGATCTCGCTGGCGCATAATGGCGTTCTGTTTCATGACGAGTTGCCGGAATTTCCACGCCAAGCGCTTGATGCCCTGCGCCAGCCGATTGAAACCGGGGCGGTATCACTCGCGCGCGCCGAGGTGCATATTAGTTATCAAGCGCGTTTCCAACTGGTCGCCGCCATGAACCCGTGCCGCTGCGGATACGCCGAGGATCCGGATTTGGCGTGTCATCGGCTGCCGATTTGTCGTCAGGAATATCTCGGGCGCCTGTCGGGGCCGCTTTTGGATCGCTTTGACCTGCGCGTCAATGTGCCGCCCGTGCCGCTATTTGAAATGATGGGCGGTGAAAAGGGTGAAGCAAGCACGGATATTGCCGCGCGGGTCGGCGCGGCGCGCGAAGTTCAGATGGCACGGCAAAACTGCCTGAACGCGCATTTGGACGGCGAGGCTCTGTATCAGCATGGCGCGCCGGATTCTGCGGGTCAGAGCCTACTTGACCGCATTGCCGACACAAAAAAACTAAGCGCGAGAGGGTTTAATCGCATCTTGCGCGTCGCCCGCACGCTGGCAGATCTTGACCATCGCGACAGCCCCAATGCGGAAAATATCGCCACGGCGATACGCTGGCGCGATGTGGCGCTTTAACGCGCTGGTAAGACGAACAGGCTTTGTGTTATATAATGTCACAAAACTGTAAAACGAATAGCTGCATAAAGCGGCTGGTGACACCATGACAGATCAAATTTTCTCGCCCGACCCGCAGATTCCCGGTTGGCTTTTTGACGCAAGCGACCTCCCGGTTTTTGAACAACGCGGGCCCCTGACCGTGCGCCTGGCGCGCAATGCGGTCGAGGTAGAGGCTGTACAAGCATTGCGCTACCAGATTTTCTACGAGGAAATGAGCGCGCGTCCCAGCGCGGCGCAGGCCCGTGCGGCGCGCGATTTCGACGATTACGACGCGATCTGCGATCATTTGATTTTAACCACGCGCGCTGCGACCGAGCATGTCACGCCGGCCGCGCATCTGCCAAGCGGTGAAACCATTGTTGGCTGCTATCGTCTGTTGCGCCAGTCGGTCGCCGAAACCCATGGCGGATTTTACAGCGCCGATGAATTTGATCTTGGCCCGATGCTGGCAAATGCCGGACGCGGCCTCAATATCATGGAATTGGGACGCTCTTGCGTCGCGCCGGAATATCGCACAAAGCATGGCATAGATCTGATGTGGCACGGGCTGGGCGCCATGGTGTCGCATTACGGCATTGACGCCATGATGGGATGCGCGAGTTTTGCGGGCACCGACATAGACGCGCTGGCCGTGCCGCTCAGCTATCTTTATCACACGCGCCGGACGCTGGGCCCGTGGGAGGTGCGTGCGCTGCCCGAGCGCTTTGTCGATATGAATATTGTGCCACCCGATGAGATCAGTGAACGCGCAGCCTTGCGCGCCATGCCGCCCGTATTGCGTGGTTATGTTCGTACCGGCTGCATGATCGGCAATGGCGCGGTGATTGACCATCAGTTCCAGACGGTAGATGTGTTCGTATTGATGCCTTTAACCGCGGTCGAAGACCGCTATATGGCGCGCTACGGGCAGGCCAGTTAAAGTTCGATTTTTTCCAAGCCGTATGCGGCAATCGCCGCCATATTGAGCACTTCCGTTGCGGTTGCCCCAATGCGTGCAATTTGTACCGACTGGTTCAGCCCCATCAAAATCGGCCCAATAAGCGTGGCGTTGCCTAGTTCTTCCAGCATTTTCGTTGAAATAGAGGCCGAGTGAATGGCGGGCATAACCAGAACATTGGCGGGTTCCGACAGGCGGCAGAACGGATAGCGGCTCATGGCTTCGCGGTTCAGCGCGACGTCTGCGGCCATCTCGCCATCATATTCAAAATCCACATTGCGGCTGTCCAAAATGCGTACAGCTTCGCGCACATATACCGAGCGGTCGCCTTCGGGGTGCCCGAATGTCGAATAGGCAAGCATGGCAACGCGGGGTTCATGGCCCAGCGCGCGCGCGGTTGCGGCTGACTGCACGGCAATATCGGCAAGCTCTTCAGCGCTCGGCATGTCGATGACATTTGTATCCGCAACCAAAACCGTGCGCCCGCCGCGCGCAATCAGCATGGAAATGCCCACAACCCGATGCCCCGAGCGCGGGTCGATAACTTGCGAAACTTCTTCCAGCGTAATCGAATAGCTGCGCGTCACACCTGTAACCATGGCATCGGCATCGCCATTAACAAGCGCACAGGCCCCGAAAATATTGCGGTCATTGCTAACCAGCCGGAAGCAGTCGCGGTAAAGGCGCCCCTGCCGCTGTAATTTGCGGAACAAAAACTCAGCATACGCGTCGCATTGTGTGGCGGTGCGCGTGTCGCGGATCTCAATATCGGTGCGTGCCTCAAGGCCCAGTTCAGCCATATTGGCGCGCACAATATCTTGCGTACCAATCAAAATCGGTTCACCCAAGCCGAGGTCTTTATAGGCAATGGCCGCGCGGATGACCTGTTCTTGTTCGCCTTCGGCAAAGATCATGCGTTTGGCGTTCTTGCGCGACTTGTTCATGATGATTTGCAGCGAACTGGCCGCCGGATCAAGGCGCGCCGAAAGCCGGTCACGATAGGCCTCAACATCGACAATCGGCGCGCGTGCCACGCCGCTATCCATTGCTGCGCGCGCAACCGCGGGCGGGATATCACGAATGAGTCGGGGGTCGAACGGCACCGGAATAATGTAACGCGGCCCAAAACGCGGGCGCTCGCCCTGATAGGCGGCGGCGACTTCGTCCGGCACGTCTTCGCGCGCCAGCATGGCCAGCGCCTCGGCGCAGGCAATTTTCATATCGTCATTAATCGTGGTTGCCCGCACATCTAATGCACCGCGGAAAATATACGGAAAGCCCAAAACATTATTGACCTGATTGGGATAATCCGAGCGCCCCGTGGCAATAATTGCATCGTCACGAATGGCGGCCACCTCTTCGGGGGTGATTTCCGGGTCGGGATTTGCCATGGCGAAAATAATCGGATTGTCGGCCATATCGCGCACCATTTCTTCGGTCATGGCCCCCTTCACCGACAGCCCCAGAAAAACATCCGCGCCTTTCAGCGCATCGGCCAGCGTGCGCGCCTCAGTGTCAACCGCGTGCGCTGATTTCCACTGGTTCAGCCCTTCTTTGCGGCCCTTATATATGACGCCTTTGGTGTCGCATAAAATCGCGTTTTCGGCGGGCAGCCCCATGGCCTTGATCAGTTCAAGACAGGCAATGCCAGCCGACCCGGCGCCATTAACGGCAATTTTGATGTCCTTAATATCGCGCCCCGTCAGATGCAGCGCATTAATCAGGCCCGCCGCGCAGATAATGGCGGTGCCGTGCTGGTCGTCGTGGAAAACCGGAATGTCCATCAATTCGCGTAATTGCTGTTCGATGATAAAACAATCGGGCGCGCGAATATCTTCCAGATTAATGCCGCCAAAAGACGGTCCCAAATGTTTGACCGCGTCGATAAAGGCGGTCGGGTCTTCGGTGTCGACCTCAAGATCAATCGAGTCGACATCGGCAAAGCGCTTGAACAAGACGGCCTTGCCTTCCATGACGGGCTTGGCGGCCAACGGGCCGAGATTGCCCAGCCCCAAAATCGCTGTGCCGTTGGAAATCACGGCCACCATATTGCCGCGCGAGGTGTAGTCGTAAGACGTCTCGGGATTGTCGGCAATCGCCTGCACCGGCACGGCAACACCCGGCGAATAGGCCAGCGACAGGTCGCGCTGGGTTGCCATGGGTTTTGTCGGGCTAATTTCGAGCTTGCCCGGCTTGCCACGCGTGTGAAAGCGCAGGGCTTCCTGGTCGGTGAAACTCTTGGTTGTGTCACTCATCGTAATTCCAATTCAGATAAAACGTCTCTTTTGTAGGGCTTTGTTCGTGGCAATACAAGGCGCGCACCGGATAAACCTAAATAATATCGATGGCTAAGCTGCCTGCGGCGTTTTCCTGACGCGGCACCTCTGATAGGGTAGCGCTATGACTGCTTCTGCCAAGCCTGCCAGTGCTTCTGCCGCCACGCCGATGATGGCGCAATATCTCGAAATAAAAGCCGCGCATGAAGATGCGCTGCTGTTTTACCGAATGGGCGATTTTTATGAGCTTTTTTTCGACGATGCCGTTGCCGCCGCGGCCACACTCGACATCACCCTGACCCAGCGCGGCCAGCATTTGGGTCAGGATGTGCCCATGTGCGGGGTGCCCGTGCACGCGGCCGAAACCTATCTGGAGCGGCTCATCCGTCACGGCCACCGCGTTGCCGTGTGCGAGCAGATGGAAGACCCGGCCGAGGCCAAAAAACGCGGGTCCAAAGCCGTCGTGCGCCGCGATGTGGTGCGCCTTGTCACGCCGGGTACATTGAGCGAAGAAGCGCTGCTGGATGCGCGCGAAAGTAATTTTCTCGCCGCGCTGGCGCCCGTGGGCGACGATTTGGCGCTGGCTTGGCTCGAAATGTCTACCGGGGCTTTTTGTGTGTGTCACACCGATGCCGAGGGGCTTGGCGCGCTTCTGGCGCGGCTGTCGCCGAGCGAAATTTTGCTGCCCGGCGATGCCGCGCATTTGGGTGTCGCGCGCCATGACTATCCGGTGCTGGAAACCGAAATTGTCTCGTCTGAGCGTGCCGGACATATTTTGAGCGATTATTTCAATGTCGCCAAACCGGTCATGCTGGGCGATATGTCGCGCGCGCAAATCGCCGCTTGCGGCACCCTGCTGGCCTATTTGCAGCGCACCCAAATCGCGCAAATGCCGCGCCTTGCCCGTCCACTTATCGAAGCCCCGGGGCATCATTTGGGGCTTGATGCGGCCACGCGCGCGAACCTCGAACTCACCCGCACCCAGGCCGGAGAAAAAACCGGCAGCTTGTTGGCCACCATCGACATGACGGTTTCGGCGGCTGGTGCGCGCGAACTGGCCGACCGGCTTGGCGCGCCGCTGGGCAACCGGGACGCGATTTGCGCGCGCCATTTGGCGGTGCGGTTTTTTGTCGAACACAGCCACGCGCGCGACGATATTCGCCAACAGCTTAAAAACCTGCCCGATATGATGCGCGCCTTGAGCCGGTTGGTGCTGGCGCGCGGGGGCCCGCGCGATTTGCAGGCGCTCGCGATTGGTCTGCAAGGCGGCGAAGAAGTGCGCGCGCGGCTGGCGCGCTTGGGCGACCCGCATGTCGATCTGCCGCCCGAAATCAGCGACCTCCTCGACCCGCTGACATGTTTTGGTTCTGCGCAAATATCGGCGCGCATGGGCGAATTGGTTGATACTTTGGAGGCCGCGCTGGATGACACCTTGCCGGTTCTGGCGCGCGATGGCGGTTTCGTGCGCGACGGATATCACGACCCGCTTGATCAGGCGCGCGAATTGAGCCGCGAAAGCCGCCGTGTGATTGCCGGTTTGCAGGCGCGCTACAGCGCACAAACCGAGATCAAAGCGCTGAAGATCAAGCATAATGGAGTGCTGGGCTATCATATCGAAGTGCCCGGGCAGCATGGCGACCGCCTGATGGCGCCGCCGCTCAACGCCCAGTTTATTCACCGCCAGACATTGGCAAATTCGGTGCGTTTTTCGTCCGAAGAGCTTTCCACGCTTGCTGGCAAAATCAGCCGGGCGGGGGAAACCGCTCTGGCGCTGGAGGCCGAAATTTTCGAGCAATTACGCGCGCAGGCCGTTGCTCTGGCCGACCAGATCGAAGCGTGCGCGCGTGCCCTCGCAGCGCTCGATGTCACCACGGCGCTGGCAAGCCTCGCCTTGGCGCGCGACTGGGTGCAGCCCGAAATGCGTGACGATTTGGTGTTCGACATTCAAGGCGGTCGCCATCCGGTGGTCGAGGCCGCTTTGCTGGCCGATGGCAGCGGCCGGTTTATTCCCAATGATTGCGCGCTCGATGGTGACGCGCACGCGCATGCCCGCCTGACCTTGTTGACGGGGCCGAATATGGCCGGCAAATCAACCTATTTGCGCCAGAACGCCCTGATCGCCATTCTCGCGCAGATGGGCAGTTTTGTGCCCGCGCGCGCGGCGCGAATTGGTCTTGTCGACCGCGTGTTCAGCCGCGTCGGGGCCGCCGATGATCTGGCGCGGGGGCGCTCGACCTTTATGGTTGAGATGATGGAAACCGCGACCATTTTGAACCAAGCCAGCCCGCGCGCGCTGGTGATTTTGGACGAGATCGGGCGCGGCACGGCGACGTTTGACGGTTTGTCCATTGCCTGGGCGGCGGTCGAATATCTGCACGATATTGCCGGATGCCGAACTTTGTTCGCCACGCATTATCACGAACTGACAGGACTTGGCGGGCGCCTTGACGGGCTGGCCAATGCCTCGATGCTGGTGCGCGAGCGTGACGGCCAGCTGGTGTTTTTGCACGAAGTGGGCGCGGGCGCTGCCGACAGGTCTTATGGCATACATGTTGCGGAACTGGCGGGGCTGCCCGAAGCGGTTATTGCGCGCGCGCGCGCGGTTTTGGCCTTGCTTGAAGAAAACCGCGCTGCGGCAGACCTGGTGCCCGCGCTTGACGAATTGCCGCTTTTTTCTCCCCAACCCATCGCCCCGCCCGAAACCGACAAATTGCGCGACGCCCTCGCCGCGCTTGACCCTGACCGTCTGACCCCGCGCGAGGCGCTGGATTGGCTGTATCGGCTGCGCGCGCTGATGGCGCCCAACACGGATAATCCTGATACGGATAATCCCGATCGTGAAAATAACGTGCTATAATGGGTCATTCATCAAACACTCGGACATATTGGATCGGCGTATGACGGCGAAAAAGAAAATCCGCAAATTATCACGACGCGAAACATTCCTTGCCGACATGCGCGCGGCGGCGGCGGCGCATCGCGGCCATGATGCCCAAATGCGCGCGGCGGTGTTGGATGTTTTGAAGGATATTTTGCACACCGGCCGTAATGAGGCGCGCGAAAAACTGGAAGCCAACCGCCTCAAAGGCGCGCGCTGCGCGGAATTTTTGTCCGATTTGCAAGACGAAATCATGCGCGCCCTCAGCGATTTTGTAACGCGCGACATGCTGCGCCTGTCCAACCCCACCGATGCCGAAACCGTCACGGTTCTGGCCGTGGGCGGTTACGGGCGCGGGCGCTTGGCCCCGGGCTCCGACATCGACCTTCTGTTTCTGCTTCCCTATAAGCGCAACGCAACCTCGGAAAGTTTTGTTGAACATATTCTTTATTTTCTTTGGGATCTGGGTCTCAAAGTCGGTCATGCCACGCGCACCGTCAAGGATTGCATGAGCCAAGCGCAGGCCGATTACACCGTGCGGACGACCATGCTTGAAAATCGGTTTCTGTCCGGCGCACCTGCCCTGCACGAGGAGTTTATCGCCGCGTTTCAAAAACAGGTCATGCGCGGCACGGCGCGCCAATTCGTCGAAGCCAAACTCACCGAGCGCGACGAGCGCCATATTCGCGCGGGTCAGTCGCGCTATCTGGTTGAGCCGAATATCAAGGAAAGCAAAGGGGGGTTGCGCGACCTCAACACATTGTTCTGGATTGCGCGCTATTGCTATCAGATTGACGCGCTGGAAGAACTGATCGAACTGAAAATTCTAACCGCCGACGAGTTACGCCTGTTTAGAAAATGCGATGCATTTTTGTGGGAAGTGCGCTGCCATTTGCATTTTCTGACCGGTCGCGCCGAAGAACGCCTGAGTTTCGATGTGCAAAAAAATCTGGCGGAGCGGTTCAATACAGCAGGTTCGGCGGGCATGAAATCGGTCGAGAAATTCATGCGGCGTTATTTTCTGGTCGCCAAAAATGTTGGCGATCTGACGGCGATTTTTTGCGCCTCGCTGGAAGAGCAGCAGAAAAAACCCCGCGCCCGCGCGCGTCTGCCGGCACTGTTCCAACGCCAAAAGCAGGTGCATGGATTCAAGCTTGGCAGCGGGCGCTTGACCATGGCGCGTGCGGATTGCTTTCGCGCTGATCCGGTCAATCTCATCCGCGTGTTTCACCTCGCCGACCGTTTCCGGCTCGACATTCACCCCGACACGCTGCGCGAAATTACCCGTTCTCTGGCCCTGATCGGGCCGGATTTGCGTGCCGACCGACAGGCAAATGATCTGTTTCTGGAGATTTTGACGTCCAGACGTGCGCCCGAACGCACGCTGCGCCGCATGAACGAGGCCGGTGTGCTGGGCCGCTTTGTGCCTGATTTCGGGCGTATTGTGGCGATGATGCAGTTCAATATGTACCACCATTACACAGCGGATGAACATTTGCTGCGCGCCATCG
>MDTB01219664.1_pt1 | contig 19309 bp, 19 predicted proteins | sample 811161 | NCBI WGS metagenome assembly MDTB01 (sample SAMN05326650, study PRJNA326480) | marine metagenome | isolation source: seawater | place: Mediterranean Sea | collected 2009 | reverse complement strand
GGCGAGCCTTTCAATACAGCTTTTCTTGATGCTAAATCTGCATCAACTATATCGATATCTAATTTATAAAAAATGTCTGTGACTGCTGTTTTTCCAGATCCAATTCCGCCAGTAACGCCCACAATAAACATATACTAATAATAGCAAAAACGAGTTATAACTATCAGGCTTATATACAAAGATTTAAAGGACCAACTATTTATTGATCCTTTAAAGATTAAGATTGAAGATCAAATCTATCTAAGTTCATAACTTTATTCCATGCCGAAATAAAGTCAGATAGAAATTTTTCTTTAGCGTCGCTACTTGCGTAAACTTCGGCTAAAGCTCTCAACTGAGAATTAGATCCAAATACAAGATCTGCTCTTGTAGCCGTTCTTTTTTTCTCGCCTGAAACTCTATCAATAGCTTCATAAGAATTACCTGTGCCGTTTGGTTTCCATGCAACTGACATGTCTAACAATGTTTCAAAATAGTCATTTGTTAGTTCATCTTTATTTTCAGTAAAAATTCCATAACCGCTTGAACTAATCCCTAGAGATCTCATTCCGCCTAGAAGAACTGTCATTTCTGGAGCTGTTAACCCTAGAAGTTGTGCTTTGTCTAAAAGCATTTCCTCAGGAGTGATATTTATTCCAGATCTATGGAAATTTCTAAACCCATCTGAAGCTGGTTCTAAAACTGCGAATGATTCAACATCAGTTTGCTCTTGAGTCGCGTCTCCTCTTCCAGGATTGAATTCAACAGTTTTACCTGAAGCTTTTTCAATAGCAACGTTTCCAGCCAATACAATTATGTCTGCTACAGAAGCATCTGTTTCTTTAGCTATCGTTTCATAAACATCTAAAACTTTTTGTAATTGATCGGGATTGTTTGCTTCCCAATCTTTTTGAGGAGCAAGACGGATGCGAGAACCATTGGCCCCTCCTCTCATATCAGAACCTCTATATGTCGATGCGCTCGCCCAAGCTGTCTCGACCATTTCTTGTATTGATAAATTAGATTCCAGGATTTTTGCTTTAACAGCATCCACGTCATAATTTGTATTTCCCTTAGGAACTGGATCTTGCCAAATTAATTCTTCTTCAGGAACTTCTGGTCCTGTATATCTTGTTTTAGGACCCATATCTCTATGAAGCAATTTAAACCATGCTCTAGCAAAAGCGTCCGCTAGTTGTTCTGGATTCTCATGGAATCTTTTAGAAATTTCTTTATAACTTGGATCTTCTTTTAATGCCATGTCTGCAGTGGTCATCATGGTTGGAACTCTAACAGAGGCATCTTGAGCATCTGGAGCCTTGTCTTCTTCTTTTTGCCCAACGGCATGCCAAATGTGAGCGCCAGCAGGACTTTTAGTAAGCTCCCAATCATAGCCAAATAAAAGGTCAAAATATCCGTTGTCCCAATGTGTAGGATTAGCAGTCCAAGCTCCCTCAATACCACTGGTAATAGTTTCACTACCAACCCCTGAACGGAAGTCACTAGTCCAACCAAATCCCATTTCTTCCAATTGCGATCCTTCTGGTTCTGTTCCCACGTGATCTTCAGGACCAGCTCCATGAGCTTTTCCAAAAGTATGACCTCCAGCCACTAAAGCTACTGTTTCTTCATCATTCATAGCCATTCGGCCAAATGTTTCTCGAATATCATGGGCGCTAGCTAATGGATCGGGATTTCCATCAGGGCCTTGAGGGTTAACGTAGATAAGACCCATTTGAACTGCTCCCAAAGGATTTGCTAAGTCTCTTTCGCCTGAATATCTTTCGTTAGTAAGCCACTCTTTTTCGGCTCCCCAATCTATATCTTCTTCTGGAGCCCATATATCCGGCCTTCCACCACTAAAGCCAAAAGTTTTTCCACCCATAGATTCTATTGCGACATTACCGGCTAGAATTAATAAATCTGCCCAACTAATCTGTTTTCCATATTTTTGTTTGATCGGCCAAAGCAATCTTCTGGCTTTATCAAGATTTCCATTATCAGGCCAACTATTCAAAGGAGCAAAACGTTGTGCACCTGTTCCTCCACCACCTCTTCCATCTGTGCTTCTATATGTTCCTGCAGCATGCCAAGTCATTCTGATAAAGAATGGGCCATAGTGACCATAGTCTGCTGGCCACCAATCTTGAGAGTCAGTCATCAAGTCGTTAAGATCTTTTTTTAGAGCATCGTAATCTATATTTTCAAATTCTTTTTTGTAATTAAAGTTAGGGTCCATAGGATCAGATTTCTGATCATGTTGATGAAGAATTCCTAGATTTAGTTGATTAGGCCACCAATCTTTGTTTGTTGTACCACTAGAATTGTTGGTGGTGATAGAACCATGCATTACAGGACATTTGCCTTCATTTTCGTTGCTCATTTTTTTAACCCCTAAAGTTAATAAATTTTAATAAAATTTAAACAGAATTACTTCTATAAATAAAGCTCTAAAAAAGAGCAGATAGGCAATTGATATAAGTATTTAAAAAATAATTATATGCTGTTAAATTTTAACTTTCTTCACTATCCATTTCTTTCCAAACCTCATCTAGTACATTGCTTGAGCTCACTGCGTTTGGCCAGCCAGCATAATGTGCTAAATGAAAAATAATCTCTTCAATTTTATCTCTGCTTATTCCGAGGTTTCTAGCTCCTCTAAAATGCAGTCTGAGTTCATTTTCTCTATTCAAAGCTATTAACCCAGCAAGTGTAATCATGCTTCTTTCTTCAATTTCTAGCCCAGGTCTAGTCCAAACCTTACCAAAAAGCATTTCTATTGTGTGTGATCTTAGATCATCAGATATTGCAGATCCTGCATGAGAAAGAAAATTTAATTTATCTACAATTTCCATACCGTCTTTTAAATCTTTTTCGTTGCTTTCATATGACATTTACTTCTCCATTTCTTGTGTTTAATAAAATATAGATTTTCAGTCTATAACAATTTTTTGAAGATTTATTACAAGAAAATAAATTTAAAACTGTTTTAAATATAGTCTTTGGTAAACTTGCGGTTTTTATGACTTAAAAATGCTTACTTTTACCAATGTAACTCTTCGCAGAAGCTCAAAAATTTTATTTGAGGATGTCTCTTTCACAATTCACAAAGATCAAAAAGTTGGTTTAATAGGAGCTAATGGAGCAGGAAAAACAAGTCTATTTAAATTAATTTTAAATGAGTTAGAGTCAGATCAGGGTAGAGTAGAAAAACCAGATAATTTAAGAATTTCTCACCTTGCACAGGAAGTTGCTGGAACAGATGAAATTGCTATTGATTATGTTTTAGGCGGAGATATTGAGTTAGAAAAAATACAACTTCTAATAAAAAATGCTGAATCAAAAAAAGAATATGAGAAAGTAGGCAATCTGTATTCAGAATTTGATGCTATGGATGGATATTCATCAAAAGCAAGAGCTGAACAATTAATGGTTGGTTTAGGCTTCAAAGAAAATGAATTCAATAAGTCCCTTAAAGATTTTTCTGGTGGTTGGCGAGTTCGTCTTAATTTAGCCAGAACGTTGATGAAACCTTCTGATATTTTACTGTTAGATGAACCTACCAATCACTTAGATTTAGATGCAATTTTATGGCTTTCAAGTTGGATTAAATCTTATCAAGGAGCAATCCTCTTAATTTCCCATGACCGAGAGTTTTTAGACGATTGCGTAAACAACATCGCCTATTTGTATGCAAAATCTATAGACTTATTTACTGGAAATTATTCTGCTTTTGAAATTCGTAAGGCTGCTCGGCTAGCCGAACAAGAAGCTAATTATAACAAGCAACAAAGAGAAATTGCTCATATGCAAAATTTTGTTAGACGATTTAAGGCTAAGGCTACTAAAGCCAAACAAGCACAGAGTAGAGTAAAAGCATTAGAAAGAATGGAAATAATTGCTCAAGCGCATGTTGATTCTCCTTTTAGTTTTTCTATCAAGTCAAATGAAAAAATTTCTAACCCGTTATTAGTCATTGAAGAAGCCAGTTTAGGATATGAATCCATCATCCTAAAAAATATTAATTTTAAACTACAACCTGGAGATCGATTTGGTTTATTGGGTCATAACGGTGCTGGAAAATCTACATTAATTAAGAGTTTAATGGGTGAGCTAAAATTGATTGAAGGCGAAAAGAAATCAGGAACTCATTTAAAAATAGGTTATTTCTCTCAACATCAAGTAGATGATCTGGACATTAATCTTTCTGCTTTTGAGCATATAAAAAAATTAGATATTTCTAAATCAGAAACTGAGATTAGATCTTTCTTGGGGGGCTTTGATTTTAAAAATGATAAGGTAAAACAACCCATAAATATCTTTTCTGGCGGTGAAAAAGCAAGATTAGCGCTTGCTAAAATAGCTTATTTAAAACCAAATCTTTTGTTATTAGATGAGCCTACTAATCACCTAGATATGGATATGCGCCATGCTTTGACTATTGCCCTTCAATCTTTTGAAGGTGCGATATTATTAATTTCACACGATCGTCATTTACTTGCTAATAGTGTAGATAGTTTTTATCTGCTGCACAAAGGAGAATTAAATGAATTTCAAGGTGATTTAGAGGACTATAGAAATAAAGTTTTGAAAATAGGTAATGAAAAAAAATCTAAAGAAAAGGTTGCTCCTAAATCTGGACTAGATAAAGAGATTTCTAAGTCGTTAAGGTTAGATTTACAACAAAATGAAAAAAGATCTAAAAGATTGATAAAAAAATTAACTGAAACCGAGGAATTACTTAATTTACCAGATGCATTTAACAGCAAAGAAAATGATTTTCATGATTTATTGAGGTCTCAAGTAGAATTAAAGGCAGAAATTCAAAAAACAGAAGATGAATGGCTAGAACTTACAGATAAATTAGAAGGCCGTTAATTATGGTGGAGCTACGCGGGATCGAACCGCGGACCTCCTGAATGCAAATCAGGCGCTCTCCCAGCTGAGCTATAGCCCCAAGGCGAAAGATTATATCTTATCGAAATAGTTTTGGTTAGAAAATTTTATAATCTAACTTTAAGCACCTGGAGGCCTAGAACCTTCAATGCCTTCTTTTATTTTGGCAACTATGTCTTTTTGGTAGACATCTTTTGTATTTTTATAAAAAGGATGGCCTAAAGTTGCAAGATCAGTAGCTTTTTCTATTGCTTTAGCCATTAATTGATCAGATGGAACTATTTCATCTATGTATCCGGCTGCAACTGCTTCATGCATTGGGTAAACCTCAGCGTGATAAATCGCCTTATAAAAATGTTTTTTATCCAGTCTATCTCTGACTATTTCCATAATTTGAACTGGAATATCCATATTATTCCTAACTTCATTAGCTTGGCATATGAATTTGCCTTCTATTCCTATACGATAATCACAACAGCAAGTAACGAAAATACCTAATGCGACTGCATGGCCTGAGACTGCCGCAACTATTGGTCTGGGGAAAGAATAAAGATCTAAAAGTGTATTGAATCCCAATTTTGTCATTTTAATTGCAGCCTCTACATCTCCAGAAGCTAAAGTTTTTAAATCAAAACCTGCTGAAAAAAGACCTTCTCTTCCTGTGATAACTAAAGAGCCTGAGTCTTTAGGAACATCTGCTAGACAAGCATTTAAGCTTTCCAACATGTCAAATGAAAAGGCGTTAGCTTTTCCATCATCTAATTTAATTATCGATACTTCTCCTTGTTTAGTTAATGTTGCTAAATCTGACATTTTTTCTCCATTATTTATATAAGATCACAAGCCTCAGGTGGCATCCAACGAGAGTCTCTTCCCTCCCATTTTATGCTGCAGCCTATTGGATTGGTTATAGGAATTGATATTAAATCATTAGAAGTAAACTCATCAAGAGCTAATTCCAAATTATTTACCTTGATTTTTGAAGAATCCAAGGGCGAATCTACTCCTCTTCCGGTATAAACAAGATTTCTCTCATGGTTAAAAATGAAAAAATGTGGCGTTTTTAACGCACCGTAATTTAAGGCTGTTATCTGTTCAGGATCATGCAGGTAATGCCAAGGAAAATTCTGCTCTTTCATACGAATTATCATATTTTCAAAACTATCTTCTTCATACGTATTTTTACTATTTGAATTGATCCCGATAAATTGCACATTTTTTTCTTTAAATCTATCCACAGTTTTTCTAGTCTCTTCATCGGAACCAGTAACATAAGGACAATGATTACAAGTAAAAAAAATTACCAAAATATTTGATCTAAAATCATCTAAGGAATAAGTTCTATTGTCTGTGGCTAAAAGCTCAAAAGGAACAGCTTTTTGTCCAATTTCTAAAGTAAATGGCATTTTTCTAAATTATTAAGACCAACTTTTTAGTTATTATCGTTTGATTTAAGTTTTTTATACCATAAAATCTCAACATGGACACTACTATAGGAGCAGCAGATTCCTCAATTCTAATTACTTTGGCAATTCCAATGTTTTTTTTATTGGTTTTTATAGAGCTAGTCTATGGATTGGCGACAGGCAAGAATAACTATAGATTGAACGATGCTTTTACAAGTATGAGTTTAGGACTCATAAGTAGATTTGTTCCTCTGCTTGGAATTGGTTTTCAAGGTGCTGCCTATGCTTACGTAGCAAACTATTATAATTTAACTCTCCTTTCGTCTTCATCTATAATCGTCTGGATATTTGCGTTCTTGCTTTATGACTTATGTTATTACTGGATGCACAGACTGCATCACGAAGTTAAAGTTTTTTGGGCTACTCACGTAGTTCATCATCATGGCGAAGAGTTCAATATGTCTACAGCCATGCGTCAAACTAGTACTGGATTTTTATGGAAATGGATATTTTATCTGCCAGTTTTTATTGTCGGGATTCCACCTGAAGTTTTTGTGTCTGTGGCTGGCGTTAATTTAGTCTATCAATTTTGGGTTCATACCGAACATATTCCAAAATTAGGCTGGTATGAAAAGATCTTCGTTTCACCATCTAATCATCGTGTTCATCATGCTCAAAATAAAGACTATGTAGATGCTAATTATGGCGGTGTCTTTATTCTGTGGGATAGATTTTTTGGAACGTATAAAGCTGAAAAAGAGGAACTTAAACCTATATATGGAACTTCCAAGCCATTGAAGAGTTGGAACCCATTTAAAGCAAATTTAGATATTTTTTCAGAGATGCTTTTTGACTCGACAAAAACAAAATCATTTAGAGATAAAATTAAAGTATGGTTTTCAAGTCCTAAATGGAGACCAGCGGATGTAGAAAAGGAATATCCTGTTTTCAAAAACGATCTTGATAACTTTGAGCCTTACAATCCTGATACTTCTTCCAAAGTAAAAATTTATGGTTGGGTTCAAATGATTTTTTTACTCTCTGCTTCAGCATCCATAACAGCGACTCTTCTATCGCAAACTTATTTAGAAACCTCTATCTTTGCTTTCACTTTGATTATTTCTTGCACCATTGCTTTAATGGCACTAGAAAAATTTGACCTAAAAATCCTTCCTGAATTGATTAAGTCCTTAACTGTACTATTTGTATTTTCTTTTAGCAGTTTGATTGATCCAGGATTATTAGTGACAAAATTATTTATTGCACAGTCTTTAATTAATATTTGTCTGGTGCTATCTCTTTACTATCTTCCAAGTAAACTTATCAGTTCTCCTTTCAAATCTTCAAGCGCTACTTAAGTTTTTTGAACAAATTTAGATCGTAATTTGCACAAATTTAGTGCTAATTATAGATCTCGAGATATCGACACTTAAAATTCTGGAGAGTAAAATTTTCTGATTATTTAATCATTTTTTGAGGGGAATCTTATGGATACTGGTAGTACTGCTTGGATTTTAACGTCCACTGCTTTAGTTTTATTTATGACAATGCCAGGCTTGGCACTTTTTTATGCTGGTTTAGTGCGTTCTGAAAATGTACTTTCGGTTCTTATGCACTGTTTTGGGATAGCTTGTGTTGCCTCCCTAACATGGTTAGCAGTTGGTTATAGCATAGCCTTTACTGAGGGAAATCCATACACCGGAGATTTAAGTCAAATATTCCTTCTTAATATGGCTAGAGATGCTATGTCAGGAGATATACCTGAATCGGTATTTTTTATGTTTCAGATGACCTTTTGTATCATTACTCCTGCACTAATTGTAGGCGCGTATCCTGAAAGAATGAAATTTGAGTTTGTCTTACTGTTTTCTTTTTTATGGATTATATTCGTATATGCACCCGTAACTCATTGGATTTGGGGTGGCGGATGGTTAGCAAGTTTAGGAGTGTTAGATTTTGCTGGCGGGCTCGTGGTCCATTTAACTGCAGGAACTACTGCAGTTGTTTTAGCTTTAATGTCTGGAGCAAGAGATGGTTTTCCTGATCAAATAAAGCCACCTCATAACCCTGGTTTAACGATGATGGGAGCCTGCATGCTTTGGGTAGGATGGTTTGGATTTAATGGTGGAAGCGCTTTAGCTGCTAATGCGGATGCAGGCATGGCAATTTTAGTCACTCATATATCTGCTTCAGTAGCTTCATTAGTTTGGATTGTTATTGAATGGTTAAGATTCGGCAAACCAAGTTTAGTTGGTGTAGTCACTGGAGCCATCGCTGGTCTTGCATCGATTACTCCAGCTTCTGGTTTTGTTGGTCCTCTCGGAGCAGTATTAATTGGATTGATTTCTGGGTACGTTTGCTATGAGGCTGTGGGAATTATTAAAAATAAATTCAAGGTCGATGACTCATTAGATGTTTTTGCTGTCCATGGATTAGGTGGAACGATCGGTATTTTACTTCTGCCGTTTTTAATTTCTGAGAGTTTTGGTGGAGTTGGTTATGGAGATGGAACATTCTCAAGCTTAATGTCAGCACAGGTTATTGGTGTCATAGCAGTATTAGTATTCACACTAGTCTTGAGTTATGTCCTAGCTGTTATCACTAAATCATTAGTAGGAATTAGGGTTTCAGATGATCAGATTGAAGAAGGATTAGATATTTCTTCTCATGGTCAATCTGGATACAAACTTTAGGTAACGTTTATTAAAGGATTATAAGTAACCTGGTCTGGAATTTTTTCTGCACCAGGTACTTTCCTTGCAATCATAAAAGGCTTCAAAGCTTCTATGGCTTTTGGCTCATCGAAGTGTCCAATCCCTGGATGAAGATGATGAATAAAATGTAACTGCATAGAGTGATTAAAAAATCTCGGAATCCAGTGGCTCCAAAATCTTGTATCTTTGTACCTCCCCTCTCCAGTTTCTTGATGTGGATACCAAGAGAAAAATACTGTTGTATAGACTGTTCCGATTTTGGCAGGAAGCCACCAAAGCAGTAAAGTTTCTAATGGAAAAAGTACCACTAAAACCATCATTGAAGCTCGAAAAAGTAAAAGAAGTAGCACAGCATTATTAAAAGACTCTGTGAACGCCTTATCATTTTCAAAAACCTCAAGAAATTTTTGATAGTTTACTGATGTACCATCAAGTGAATTTTTAATTACTGAGAATAAAGGGCCATGGGCATTATCGTAATCAGGGTCTTTGATAGAGTTATTTGTATACGCGTGATGCTTCATATGAGTAACTCTAAGAAGATGATATGGAATAGCAAGGGTAATGAGAGTCAAATGACCAACAAAACCATCAAGCCATTTCATTTTTGGATTGCCTCTAGAATAATTACCATGTTGAGCTTCATGAGATGGTAAATATGCAAAGCACGCACAAATGGTTGCAATTAAAAAACCTGCCCACAAAGGAATTATTGAATAAATTACCATTGGCCAAAGGGTTAGCCACACAGCTACTTGTCCGAGACCAATCGCAATCATCTCCCACTGAAATCTTTTTGAAAAAGACTTAGCTATCTCTTTTTCTTTAGCAAAAGAGAACTCTTCTGAAATTATTTGATTATCTTCCATGACCATGTTTCCCTAAATTTGGCTATCAATCCCAATAGAAGCCCAAATGCATAGCAAGCATAAGAAAAATTTGTATTATTTTCTAAAATGCCAAGTTCAAATGCAATTGCATTAAAAATACTGCCTAAAAAAATTAAGCCAAACCAAGCCATTTTCCAATCTAAAATTAGTTCTAGCAACTTCATGTATTTATATTTTATCTAAATTTAACCAAAGAAAATGATATTTATCAATTAGACCAATAAATGTATTCATCACCTTCTTCATATTCCTGCCCATCATATTTATCTATTAAGATTGGCACATCATAGGCAGCTGGGAATAAAGGTTCTTTTTGTTCAGAGTTAAATTTGTCCAAAGTCTTTTGAATTGAACTTGCTTCATTGGGATGAGTTTTGATTAAATTATTTTTTTCCATTGGGTCTAAAGAAGTATCAAATAGCCAGCGCAGGTTTTCTTTTTTACTGATTATGTATTTCCATTTTCCATGCAAAACTGATTGATGATTTCCTGATCGCCAGAAGAGAGTTTGATGCGGTTTTGAAGCTATTTCCTTTTTTATGTAAGGCAATAAATTCACTCCATCTATTTCTTTATGATTAGATGGTTTAATTTTTGCAGCTGAAGCAATAGTAGAGAAAATGTCAAAATGATGAACTGGGTTGTCTGACTTTTGTCCAGGATTAATCTCATCAGGCCAACTTATTATATAAGGAACTCTTATTCCTCCTTCAAAAAAACTTATTTTCCAACCTCTGTAGGGTTTGTTGATATCTTCTAGTTCAATGTAATTTGCTCCACCATTATCACTGGTGAATATGATCAAAGTTTTCCCATGTATTTCTAAATCTTTAAGCTTTGCAACTACCTTCCCAACGCTTCTATCTAGCGCGGCTATCATTCCCGAATAAACTTGAAGATTATGACCAGGCATATGACTCATTTGTTCTACGTCGCTTTTTAGTGCTTGAAGTGGATTATGAACAGCCCAGTGGCTTAAATATAAAAAGAAGGGTCTATTTTTATTCTTTTCAATGACTTTTAGCGCTTCATCAGTATAGTAATCTGTAACGTATTTGTCTGGTGCAAATAGATCTCCTTCATTAAATCTTGCAGAATACTGACCTAAACCCCAAATCATTTTATCTATTCTAGTATCAAATTTTGCATTTACTATGTCTGGATGGTCTTCTGGCGCATATAAAGGCCCTACTAATGATAGAGAATCGTCAAATCCCTGACTCAAAGGATCCATTCCATTTGCATGTCCTAAATGCCATTTTCCAATGTGAGCCGTGTAATATCCTGCATCCTTTAAAACTTCAGCAATTGTGATTTGCTCGGTAGGCATTCCTTGCTCCATAAAAGAAGGTAAATTTTTTGAAAGTTCGTTGTCAATTCTTGCTTTTAATTCGGAATCATCTTCTTCAGCAATCCAACTCAAAACTAATCTTCCTAGACCTGGGACTGGGGTAAATTCATATCCAAACCCTGTAGGATATCTTCCAGTCATAATTGCAGCTCTAGAAGGAGCACAGGTCGCATTTGCTGCGTAGCCTCTAGAAAATAAAATTCCACTGTTTGCTAAGGCATCAATATGGCTAGTCATTAGAGAACCATCTGCTGCGCCACCATTGTGAGAAGAGATATCGTTGTAACCCATATCATCTGCCAGAATTAAAATTATGTTGGGTCTATCATCTTGACTGGAAACTTCCGGTCCAGTTGCCCAAGTAGTTGGGATATTTTCATGCACTGGCATAATAATGCTACCAATTTTTGGCATAGACCAAAGTAGAATATTTAATTTATATTCCCAAATTAGAATTCCAGAAAAAAATATTACTAGTGAAAAAATTGATAATTTTTTAATCATTTTTACTTCTTAAAGAAAGAATAAATAGCATCAATAAAATAACCCCTAGGAAAGGAGCACCAACTACGCCTGGAGTAACGCCATCGGTATATTGAGCATCAAGCGATGGAAAATAATCTAAGTAACTATGTAAAATTCTTATCCACCATTCCAAGGAGCAAACTAAGAGCATGAGCGGAATTAACCCTCGATATTTGACTAAAACTACAATAACTAAGAAAGTTCTTATAACTTGTTCCAAACCCCAAACTGAAAAAAACATATAGATAAGTCTCATAGGGTCTGGATCACCTTCTATCGGAACCACATTTGCAATGGTATGGAGGCCAAATTCCCAAAAGAGCCAGTGAACTGTGCTTCGCCAGATTAAAAGACCAGTAAAAAGAATCAGCCCATAAAAAGCTATTTTGCTTCCTTGGTAAACTCTAGCATCATCAGGAAATAGGCTTTTAAGTATTTTCATTGTCTAAATTAATGATTATTCCTTCATTAGGATTAATATTTCCATTTACTACTTCTTCATAAGTTTCAACAAAAGCTTCTAAACTAGAAATTTCTTTTATCTTCATCCAATCTCTGCTTTGAATCGCGCGATTCATCATAAATTCTTTAGTTTTTTTGCTGTATCCATCATGCCCCCAATCACCAATACGTTTTTGTATGTGAGCCGGAGCGAAAAAGAATTCTGTACGATCTCTTAACATTGCTTGACCTAATTCATCCTCAGCGGTTGTTTCATTATCCCAATGGGTCATGCCGACGGTTAAACACCTCAACAAGTTATCTCCCAAAGCTTTATGTAATGATCCTAAAATTTCTCTATTCCCTGCCATATCCACCATTACAGAGCGAATGTTTGAATCTACTTTCTCCAATTCATCATATGTCATTACTTCGTCATAACAACCCAAACCTTTTACAAAGTCAGAGTTTTTTGTAGACGTGAGGCCCAAAATTTTTGGTGAATCTTTTTCATCAGTCAGTCCTTGAGCAAGGCCTATTGCCGTTTTACTCGAAGCGCTAATAATAATAACTTGATCTGTTCCATGATAAGTTTCATCCTTCAATGCATCACATAAACAGAAAGCCGTAATATGCAAAGGAAATAATAAAGCTCTTATTGAATCCATAGAAGCATCATAGTTTTCTTCTCCGGAAAGCCTTAAATAGTTATTATAAACTGGAGGCAATTCTGCACGATGTTTTTTCCCATCACTAAAACTTTGAGAATTAACTTTAATCGGACTTAGGCTTAAAATGTTTGCAGGCGGGAAATAGCCAAATAACCTTTCTCCAACTTTTAAATCATCATTTTTAGAATCAATGATTTTTGCAAACCCCCACATTGGAATGCATCCCCACTTATCATCAGTATTTTCAATTGCAGGGAAAAATTGCCAATATCCTATAGTTTCTCCCGCTACACCATAAGTTACATTATTAGCAGTAAAAGAAAACTTTTCTATTTTTACCAAAATCTCATTTTCATCTAAATCTTTTTCTAAATTTAAAGAAATAATACGACTTTGAGTTATATCTGATTTTAAGGTTTGAAATTCTTTCATGAATTTAAAATATCCATACAATTTGTGCCTTCAAAAATTTGTTCTACTTTCTGTTGCGATTGGTTATCTAATTGTTGAAATTCTTCATTAATCCATTTCAAACATTTAACTTGGTATGGAAAAGTTTGCTGAGTCCAATTACAGCCGTCAATTTCAACATTCCATGTTTTACTCCCTTCGCTTTGTGCTTTTGCATTTGCTATCAAGGCGGGTACGTAAACCTTACCAACTTCGCCTAAAATAACTTTAAGTGAATCGGGAATATTATTTATATCTATCCAATCATCATCTGTTGGTTCCAATCCCGAAAGGTCTTCCATAATTCCGACCCAAGCCACTGCTCTTGGAGAAATCTCATGAGCCAAACTTCTAGAGGTTGGATCAAATCCAACCAACTGACTTAACTGTCCGAACAAAGCAAAATCAGCTGAGCTAGGTCTGCTTCCTAATAGATAAGGCAAGTTTTCAAAATGAGCTTCTAACATTCCTAAAAATCTTTTATAGCTAGCTTCAATCATAGGCGCAGTAGTATCACTAGAGCCAACTACTCCTAATCGACTAATTTGCCTATCGGCAATATATGTTTTCATAGAATTAAGGTTTTCCTTAGGTAAATTCAATACAAGATTTAAAGGCAGTAAAGTTCCTGCATTATCGCTGTCTTCATTAAAATGCCATCTATAATGAAACATGTACTTTGTAACCCATTCGTCAGCAAAATCTTCTAATAAATAATTGATAAAATTGAGTACAGAATCCTCAGGCAAGCATTTTCTTTCCTTGTATTCTTCTTCAAATCTTCTTATCAAAGGAGTTGAATCCGTAATTGCTTTCAACTTACCAGTCTCATCAGGAAGGATAAATGTAGGCAATAGACTCGGAGATGGGGGATCTATTTTTAAATCGGCTAATACTCCATTAGTTAAGGTTTCTAGTGGGTCGCTCCACATAGCCTTGTATGGAATTTTTCGATAACGAAGAAGCGCTATCATTTTTCTTGTATAAGGAGAAGGCGGGGTTCCAATTAAAGTAATAGAGTCGGTAGCACTCATTATATTTTTGTTTCTATATTTAATTGGCCCTCTAGTCCAGCTACTCTATGTTGAGCGCTTTTTATATAGTCTGGATCTTGAATCATAGTAAGCATTGCTTTTCTATTAGGATACATTGCGATGGCAACTTGATCCCACAGATCTTCTACCTCTCCAAGCATTAATCTTGTTACTTCTCCCCCAAAAATTGGTTTTCCACCAACTTTCTCTAAATGCTCTACAACTTCTTTTCCATAAATTGCATAAGCTTCCTTTCCAGTAAGATTGTTTTCTCGTTTATCTGGATATTCAGCTTTATCTTTAAACTTTAGTAAATTAACCATAAAAATTGGCTCATCATGACCTTCTTCTAAGAACCCTTTGAGTTGTTCTTCATTAGGCATTACTTTATTTTTAACTTTCATTTTTTCTCCTTATTGCGTTGAAATAGCTTTTTGAAAAGCTGGTCTTGACTTAATTCTCTCAACATAAGCTTTTAAATTAGGCATTTCATCTGTTACACAACCTAAATCTGATAATTTAGTACAACAATGTCCAGTCATAAACTCAACTCCAGAGAAATCACCGATTAGATATTCTTTTCCTTCTAAAGCAGTTTCTATAGCTGCTAAAGATTTAGAAGCCAAACGTTGTGCTTGACCCAAAACGGTTTCATCTCTTCTTTCGGGAGGCAATATGATGGTATGCACAACAATGGTATTCATTGGTTGAGCAATCATGCCTTCACAAAAATGAAACCATTGAAGATAGTACGGGAATTCTGAAGAATCAACTGCTGGCTTAAGACCGCCATTTTTATGTTTTTCTAAAACATAATCTATGATCGCACCTGATTCATAAATACTTATATCACCATCTTCTAAAACAGGAATTCTTCCTAATGGATGTCTTTGACGATGTTCATCAGATTTTAAAGCTTCTGGATGAAATGGCATTGAATTCAATTCATAGGGTAGTTCTAATTCTTCTAAAAGCCAAAGAATTCTTTCTGCTCGTGAATTTGGTGCGTAGTGAAGTTTCAACATAATTATTCTCCTGTTGTGTTAATGAAGTTGATCAATAGATTAGATAATTCTTTTGGACGCGTCCATTGATAAAAATGTCCACCGCCGATGTGCGGAGCGCTTGTAGCATTCGGGCACATGTTTAAAACGTCTCGCTCTATTCCATTCGTCACTGGATCATCACCAGCAAAGACGCTCAGAAATGGTTTGTTCCAATTTTTAAAGACTTCTCTAGCTTCTCTTTGCGCCTCCAATGATTGATCAGGAACTGTTGGAACATGACTTGGCATTGCTCTTGGTCCCATTTTGTAACTTGGATCAGGAAACGGGGCTTCGTATGCTTTAGCAACATTAGATTTAAAAGGGTAAAACTTCTCTAAGCCTAAAGTGATGAATATGTAATGCAGTAAAGAGTTAAATTTTGAATTTTTTTCCATCATTTGAGCCATTAAAAAACCCATTGGCAAATCATTTGTATCCCAACAAAATTTTTGCCAATACATAAATTTCAATGCTGGATGATTTTCTGAATTATCTTTAGATAAACTTTTTCCATCCATTTTATTGAGTTCTTTAGACATTGAAAAAGGTGTCAATTTAAGACTGCTCTCTCTAAAAGTCTTAATTTTTTCCAAGACTTCCTGAGGTGCTTCTGGGTTATAAGGTAATCCAGTATTACCCATGGAAACTTTATCAAACCTATCTGGCTCATTTGCAACTAATCTCAGACCAATTAGACCGCCCCAATCTTGTCCGAAAAAAGTCACATTTTTAAAATCATTAACCACTAGCCATTCTGTCATCCAATCGACTTGTTTCTGATAACTATAATCTTCTCTTAAAGCAGGTTTGTCGGATTTGCCATAACCCGGAAGATCAGGAGCAATTACTCTAATCCCTGCTTCAGTTAAAAAAGGAATCATTCTAGAGTAAAGATAACTCCATACTGGTTGACCATGCATCGCCAAGAGTACTGGTCCATCTTTAGGTCCTTCATCGATGTGATGAATTCTTAAGTCACTTCCATCTTCAGTTTTGATGGTGGTGTAGTTTGGTTCAAAAGGATAATCTTTTAAATTTTTAAAAGAACCATCCGGCGTTCTTAAAATTTTCATTTTCTTTCCCCAGAAATAAATATCAAAATCTATAATTAATATATAGAAAAAAAAGGAAAAGTTAAGAGTTTACTGAGTGTCTTAATTTTATGGTTGTCTGATGTTTTCAACCATTAAATTAATTTCTTCAGGTGGTTTCGATGTAAAGAAAGATACTACAAGAGCAATAACAAAATTAAGAAGCATTCCAACAAAACCTATTCCTTCTGGTGAAATTCCAAAAAGCCAATTAGATGAATTATCCAAATAAGTATAAAGAAATTTAAAATAAACTATGTATGAAGCTGTAAAACAGAGCCCAAATAACATACCCGTTATCGCTCCTTCTTTATTAAGTCTTTTATAGAAAATCCCCATCAATAAAGCTGGGAAAATAGTAGAAGCTGCTAAACCGAAAGCAAAAGCAACGACTTGAGCAACAAAGGCCGGTGGATAAATCCCAAATAAGCCTGCTACTAATATGGCAAACGCTGCGGCAATTCGAGCATAAAGTAGTTCTTGCCGTTCAGTAATTTTTGGCATAAAGGTCTTTTTCAAGAGATCATGAGAAATTGAAGAAGATATAACTAGCAAAAGTCCTGCGGCAGTAGAAAGAGCTGCAGCTAGTCCACCTGCTGCTACTAAAGCAATTACCCAAGCTGGTAATTTTGCAATTTCAGGATTCGCTAAAACCATAATATCTCTATCAATATAAACTTCATTTGAATTTGATTGATTAGGTTCGTTATTCAAAACTCTTTCTCCTGACTCACCTCTTTCATCTGAATAAATGGGTCTTACTCCTTCCAAAGCATGGCCTGCAGAGTACTGAATCTTTCCATCTGTATTTTTATCTTGCCAAGCAATTAATCCAACATTTTCCCAGTTTTTAAACCAGTTAGGAGCTACTGAATATTTAATATCTTGGATTGAGTCGACAAAGTTTATTCTCGCAAAAGCTGCCACAGCGGGAGCAGTTGTATACAACAATGCTATGAAAACTAACGCGTATCCTGCTGATTTTCGTGCATCGCTCACCTTTGGTACAGTAAAAAATCTTACTATGACATGGGGCAATCCTGCAGTTCCGAACATCAGCGCAGCAGTGATACAAAAAATATCTATGTTGGTTTTAGTGTTTTCTGTATAAGCGTTAAATCCTAAATCAGTAGTAACTTGATCTAATTTATCCAAAAGAAAAGTTGAGCTATTGACTAAAGTATCTCCAAAACCTAGTTGAGGAACTGGATTGCCAGTTATTAAAATTGAAATAAAAATAGCGGGAACAAGATATGCAAAAATCATCACGCAATATTGAGCAACTTGCGTATAGGTTATTCCTTTCATGCCGCCCATAACTGCATAGAAAAAAACAATTACCATGCCTATGACGACACCCAAATCTATATCAACTTCTAAAAATCTTGAAAAAACAATTCCCACTCCACGCATTTGGCCTGCGACGTAAGTAAATGAAACGAAGATTAAACAAATGACCGCAACCAATCTGGCTGCATTCGAATAGTATCTAGTGCCAATGAAATCTGGCACTGTGTATTGACCAAATTTCCTTAAATAAGGCGCAAGCAATAGTGCCAATAAAACATAACCCCCAGTCCACCCCATCAAATAGACTGATCCATCTTTTCCAAGGAAAGCTATCAATCCAGCCATTGAAATAAATGAAGCAGCTGACATCCAATCAGCAGCGGTTGCCATTCCATTGGCTACAGGATGAACGCCTTTGCCTGCCACATAAAAATCATTAGTAGATTTAGCGCGTGACCAAAAAGCAATTCCTATGTACAAGGCAAACGATAGCCCGACGAAAAGATAGGTTAACTCTCGTGCTTCCATAATTAGTTATTCGTCATCGATGGATTGGCTAAAGTATTTTTTGTCTAATTTGTTAAGCAGATAAACATAAATAAAAATTAAAACTACAAATACATAAATACTTCCTTGTTGAGCAAACCAAAAGCCAAGTTTAAAACCACCAATTTGAATCTGATCCAAAGCATCTGACCAAAGTATTCCAAACCCAAAGGAAACTAAAAACCAAATAGAAAGAAGCATGGCCAATATCTTTAAATTGGCATTCCAATAAGCTTTATTTGATAAATTACTTTTCATTGAATTGGTTACTTTTATTAGCTAATTTTATTACTGAAAGATAAATTATTGGCGGGAGAATTAGCCAAGGAATCTGTGTCTGCAGCATTACTGTTCGATCATTAAATTCAAACAGCAAGGGATTAAAATAAGGCCCCGATGGGATTAATGGAGCCCAAGACAAAGCTTTTCCTACAGAAAGTTGATCATGATATAGAAACATTTCTACAAGAATATTTTGCCCAACACACCAAGCAAATAAGATAAAAAACGCACCCCAATCCCAACGCTTAAATACCTCTATATTTTTCCCCGCGTATCGCCACATCAACCACAATCCCCCGAGGCAGACAGCTCCAGCATCGCCTAAGGAATTCAACGCCCAATTTATATTTTGAGGGATCCAGATATTTAAGGCTGTTGATCTTCTTAGGTTTACTGGATCGCCATCGATCAAGCCAAATGTCATCCAAATCTCCCAACCTAAAGCACATGTTACAAAAGCACCGAGATAAAATTTTGGAATCCAAACAGGAAATAGATTTCTATAAAAAATAATAAGATAGAGAGGAACAAGAGAGCTTGAATAAACGATGAATATAACTCTGGCTTCTTCAAAAGTCATACATCATGTTACTACAAGATTATAATTTTTGGTGGGTCTGGGAGAACTTGAATCTCCGACCTCACCCTTATCAGGGGTGCGCTCTAACCAACTGAGCTACAGACCCATTCGTAAATG
>MDTB01113196.1_pt1 | contig 19314 bp, 17 predicted proteins | sample 811161 | NCBI WGS metagenome assembly MDTB01 (sample SAMN05326650, study PRJNA326480) | marine metagenome | isolation source: seawater | place: Mediterranean Sea | collected 2009 | reverse complement strand
TCCAGCATGGGGCCAGCGCGCCGGGCATCCATAGCCGCCCGGGCTGCGGACGAAATTGAGCCGGGTTGCGCCGGTGCGGGGGGTGGCGTATCGGACCCCAGGTCGAACGGATCATTTTCCATATTACGTCGTACTCAGTTGATTCTGTCTTCAGTATATCATGTGTTGGATGCTTCACGGCGTTTGTGCCGCCACGCGTCTATATTATGCTAGTATAGTCTCTCTAATTGAATTCAGGGAGGTTTTCGCGATGCGCTTGCGGCTGTTGACATTTTTGTCCGTTATCACGATTACCATTTCAGCCGCGTTTCTTTTGCCATACACGATTGATCTTGACGCCCAGCGCGACCAGATTGCAAAGCAAATTAGCCGCGATACGGGCATGGATGTGACCTTGCAGGGGCCGATCGGGTTGCGCATTTTGCCAAAGCCTGCACTGAAATTCGAAAACGTTTTAACAACCAAATCAGAGCGCAGCACCGGCCAAAACATATCACTTGTAATTGCCGCTGGTACCGTCGAGATGGGTGTATCTCTTTTGGCGCTTCTGGACGGCGAACTGAAGGTGCGGGATGTGGCTTTGGGGCAGGCTAAAGTCCGCGTCGTGGGCCTTGAGGATGCAAGCGGGATCATGAGAGCCTTGCGGCTTTTTCCCGCGCCGGTGGTCATGTTCTCCGACCTGCAGCTCGTTTTAACACAAAGCGAGGGCACAGCATTGCGCTTTGATCACCTGAACGGAAAAATTTCCGCCGATGCCACAGACGGCCCGTTCCGCATAACATTGAACCGGCAAGGGCGCGGTATACAGCCATTATCGCTTGATGCGCGAATCGGCAGTTTTGTAACGAACCGCCTACCGCTCCGGTTGGTGGCGCGTGCAGGCACGAGCAGTGTGGTGAAGTTTAACGGGTTTTTGAACCAGCGCCCGAACGCCATGGTCGAGGGCGAGGTTTCCATAATCGACCGGCGTTTACTCCCCGAATTTCTTGCGAAAATGGCGCTTCAAACAGCCCATCTGCCGTCGCAAGCGGCTAGCATGAATGGCCTCATCCAGATCACCCAGACGGGCTTTTTCGCTGACAATCTGGAAATCGGTGGTCTGAACACAAAGTTCCAGTCTCAGCTGCGTGGGCTATGGCCAAAAGTGAAAGGTCGTGCCGTTCAGGTTAGTGCGCGCCTCAGTGCCGATGAAATCGATCTTGACCTCATCCAGCCTTTCCCAAGCATCAACGCATCTCCTGCCGCTCTCACATCGGGGCCGATCACGCCACCCATGGAGCGGGCGGATGAACAACATGACCAGTTAGCCAGCCTGCTGCCGGCAATCGACATCGATGCGCGGGTGCTGGCCGGTCGGTTCTCGCTCGGTGAGGAGGTCGGGCGCAATCTCGTTATTGATTTCGCAACTCTGAAAAAGGGCATTCGCCTCAACCGGCTCAGTGCCGATTTGCCGTTTAACTCCTCAATATTGGCCGCCGCGGAGATTACCGGCCTCGGGAGGGCTGTCCGACTGTCGGGCGATATGGCTGTACGCAGTTCTGATAGTCTCGCTGCCTTGCTATGGCTCGGCACACAGTTCGGATACGATTTGTCATTTGTCGCGGAAACCGTCGACGAACCCTCGGTACAACGCACCGGGCTTGTAACCGAGTTTGCGGTCGGGCCGGAAGCGATACGCCTCACCGGGCTCGCGGGGCGCATCGGCGATGAGCAGATCGAATTAGATCTGGTGATGTCGCGCACTGAAGCTTTGAGTGGGCATCTTGATTTGCGCCTCTCGCAAGCGAATTTAGCCATTCTGGGGCTAATGGAAGATATGAAGCTGTCGCGCCAGTCGCCGTTTTTCCCGCTCGATTTGCCGGTGAGGAAATGGCTTGAAACCGTGCTGAATCCGACCAGAGATATTCGCGATTTCAGTTTTACGTTGCGCAGCAATGATGTGCGCGCCGAAGATATAAAGCTGGGGCCAATGGTGGTAAGCGGGCGCATCGCTGGCGACCGACTGGATCTACGCCGTCTCCAGTTTGAGAATTATCTGGATTCTCGTGTCGCACTAACCGGCACACTGCATCATGACGGGCAAGCCGTTGACGGGTCGCTGGATGTGACACTGGACACGCTCGACGCATCACAAATATTGGCACCGCTCAAGACAGGGCTGAAGCCCTTTTTCTTCGATATCTCGGGACCGTTGGCGCTGACATCGACATGGTTGTTGACGGCGCGCGACCATCCCGACTGGCCCAATGCTATCATCACCGGCAGCGGGCGTGCGGGGGAACTCAAGGTCGACTTCGATATGCGCACGCCGGTGCGCGATTTTGTTCTGGACGCTGCCGGCACACGCTTTGAACTGGCATTGAAAGGGTCGGGGAGTGAATTGTCCGCGCGCCTTGGTTTACCGATCCCGCGTACATCAGATGAAGAGGCTGTGCTGTCGCTATCGAGCGATGCGCAGCCTGGCTCGGTGTCTGTACTGGAGGCGGGGCTGACGTTGAATGATGACCAGTTTTCGCTGTCTGGTGCCATGCGGCCTGGGCCAACCGGACGGCGCGTTGAGGGACGCTTGATCGGGTCGGGCGCCAATATTCTTCCCTATCTTGGTCTGGTACGCGACACCGGCGATGGCGTGGCGTTTGATGGCGATGCCCAAATCGTATTGCGGCAGGATGGCATTAGTTTTTCGAATATCGATCTGGGTTTAGGTGCAGGGCGTCTAACGGGAGAGGGTGCTGTCGATTTCACCGCATTACGCAGCAATCTGACGGCCAATATGCTCATCGATGCGCTTGACCTTGATCCGTTCCTGCCGCATTTCAGTTCACAGACGGGCTGGTCAGAGAATGAGATTGCGTGGGGGATGCTGGGTGCTAGTGACGCCAATTTGCAAATACGGCTTGCGAATGCGGCTTTTCTCGGCCTGCCGATTGACGATCTGCGCGCCAATATCAGGTTGGTTGAAGGTGTGCTGGAAGCGCCCGATATTATTGCTGATTTTCTAGGCGGGCAGGTTGAGTTTGACTTGCAGGCTGAGGGTGGTGAGCTGACGCCATCTTTTACAGCGGCTGGCAATTTCACAACCTTGCAGCCCGAAGCATTGCTCACGCTAGCTTATGATCGCGCTATAATACGGGCACCCATGTCTGGAAATTTTGCTCTGCAAGGGCGCGGTAAATCAACCCGCGATATTTTCGCTTCGTTGGCAGGCGCGGCGCAAGTGGAGGTCTTGGAAGGGTCGTTTAACCTGTTTAATATGCGCCAACTGCGCAATGCGGTGGCGAATTCTGAAGGTGGGTCACAAAATGTGGTGCCAGAGGCGCTGTTCTGGCAGGGGCAAGAATATTTTAATCGAGGGTTGGGCGTTTTTACTTTTCGCGATGGGCGGCTTGAGACAAGTGCCGCCGAATTACTGCGCAGCAATGACCGGGTTCTAGGAAAAATAGGCGGGCAGTTTGATTTTGTCGAAAGGTGGGTCAGCGCGCGCGCGCAGTTTTATGACGCGGCGGGTAGCGACATGCTCACGATTGATATGTCAGATACCATTGATGCGCCGGCTTTTAATGTTTTGTGGAGCGCGGCGCTTCAATAGCTCAGTTTGGCGGCGCAATTAAACCGGCGGATGAAGCTGTAGAGTTAAGATGCGCGATACCAGTTCAAGATGGCGACCCGCAGCGCACTGGTAAGACTACCACTGCGCTCGCATGCGTCGATCTCGGCAATCATGTCCGTGACCGACATTTCGCGCGTGCGCGCCATATCTGCCAGGGCTGCCCAGAAGCTCGGTTCCAGCGAAATGCTGGTGGCGTGACCGGCAATGTTTATTGAGCGTTTGGTCGGTTTTTCCAATGCCGCATTATCCCTTTCGCACATACCCTTTTGCAAAGACCCCTCCGCGAAATCTCTGCTTATTTGGGCGCGATCATGTCTTCTGGGCGCACAATCGCGTCAAACTCGGCATCAGTGACATAGCCACCGCCAACTGCTTCTTCGCGCAGCGTTGTGCCGTTCTTATGCGCGGTTTTGGCAATAATAGTCGCGTTGTCATAGCCAATCTTCGGCGCGAGTGCGGTAACCAGCATGAGCGAGCGTTCCATAAGCGTCGTGATGTTGGTTTCGTTTGCCTGAATGCCGGCAACGCAATTATCCGTAAAGCTGATGGCCGCATCGCCGATTAACCGCATTGACTGGATAAGATTATAAGCCATTACCGGTTTAAAAACATTTAACTCCATATGCCCTTGCGCCCCTGCAACAGACACAGTTGTGTGATTTCCCATTACCTGCGCGCACACCATGGTTAAGGCTTCGCACTGGGTCGGGTTCACCTTACCTGGCATGATGGAAGATCCAGGCTCGTTTTCCGGTAGGCTTAATTCACCCAGCCCCGAACGTGGGCCTGATCCCAACAGACGAATATCATTGGCGATTTTATTCAGCGACACGGCCACTGTGTTAAGCATGCCAGACATCTCGACCAGCGCGTCATGCGCGGCGAGAGCTTCGAACTTGTTTTCTGCCGTTACAAAATCAAGGCCGGTAAAGCCCGCAACTTCGGCGGCAAATGCTTCAGCAAATCCCGGCTTGGCATTGAGGCCGGTGCCGACCGCCGTGCCACCTTGGGCCAGTGCTAGCAAGCGTGGCAGGGAAGCACGCACCCGCTCAAGGCCGTATTTCAGTTGAGTCGCATAGCCTGAAAACTCCTGGCCCAATGTCAGCGGCGTTGCATCCTGCAAATGCGTCCGGCCGATTTTCACAATGCCTTGCCACGCGTCAGATTTCGCCGCGAGCGCTTGATGCAAATGTTCTAGCGCGGGCACGAGGCGACCGGCTGCTTCTTCGGCGGCAGCAATATGCATGGCGGTGGGAAAGGTGTCATTGGATGACTGGCTGCGATTGCAATGATCGTTCGGATGTACCGGCGCCTTTGATCCCATTTCGCCGCCCATGATTTCAATGGCACGGTTCGAGATCACTTCATTGGCATTCATGTTTGATTGCGTACCAGAGCCGGTTTGCCAGACAACCAGCGGGAAATGGTCGTTGAGCGCACCATTGGCGACTTCCGTTGCAGCTGTCACGATCGCGTTACCAATGTCGGCTTCTAGATTGTCGAGCTGCATATTGGCTTTGGCCGCGGCCATTTTAACAATGCCTAGCGCGCGAATGAGAGGCAATGGCATGGTTTCATTGCCGATTTTAAAGTTGCCGAGTGAACGCTGTGTCTGGGCACCCCAATATTTGTCCGCGGGGACTTCTAAGGGGCCAAAACTGTCTGTTTCCGTGCGTGTATCTGTCATGACGCTTCCCTCCTAACACCTATCCTGCGGGTCTAGCATGACAAGCGACACGCGCCAAGCGACCGCGTGCTTTTTTGCCTTATTTGTCGCGAAACGTATCGAGGCTCACGACCTCGCCAGTTTTTGGTGTTTCGGCGTCCGAATTATCGCCATCAGCGGCTTCACCAGAAGGGCCATCTGCCGCGTCAGCGTCGGTTGTCTCTTCGCCACTTTTCGGAGCAGCGGGTTTGGCTGAAGCCAGCATCCGCTCTTGATTGGAAGGAAACCGCAAGCCGAACTCAACCGATGGATCAAAGAAAGCCAGCACGGTGGCGAAGGGAATACGCAGCGTCCTCACGGTGCCATCAAAAGCCAGATCGACCGAGAAGCCTGTGTCGGATACGCTTAAATTTTCGAACTGATGCTGCAGAACAATGGTCATCTCATCGCTCTGTTTGACGCGCAAATCGTCTGGTATTTCTACCGTCGGATGCTGCGGCGCGAAAGTGATGTAGAAGTGATGTTCGCCCGGTAATCCGTCTGTCGCGACGCTCTCCAACGCGTCGCGCACTATGCCCATCATGGCGTTATGGGTCATGTTCTGATAATCAAGTTTCTGCGTCATTTTTGAACCTACGCCGCGACATCTGGGCAAAAGAAATAATGGAAGGCTTCTGTTGCCAGGTGCCTCCCGAACCCCGCCAGCACCTGCGACGGTGATGGACTTAAATGAAGTTTAGGCGCTGACTATGCAGCGACTGCTACTTCCGCGTAGTTGTCATTTGCAACTATCATAATGGCCCGATAACGGTGGGTACCATGCCGAGCGACGGAAACATCCTTTACGCCCTCGTCGATCCTGGTTCGCCCCCAAAAGCCGACATATATGCCGGAAAAAAATGGTGGAGGCGCCGGGTACTGCCCCCGGGTCCGATGGGTTTATTGCGAAGCCCGTGTATCGCCATAGTCGGCAAGCCGACAACGGAGATATAACATTCTTCACAGTAAAATCATAGTGTTTAGCCAAAACCCATTGCGCGGCGCGTGCAGAATCGTAAATGATGCACCTATGCAGCAATATCTTGATCTTCTTCAGCGCGTGATGGATGAAGGCGTTCAACGCGACGACCGTACCGGCACCGGCACGCGGTCGGTTTTCGGCCATCAAATGCGCTTTAATCTGGCCGATGGCTTTCCGATGCTGACCACCAAGAAGTTACATCTGAAGTCGATTATCCACGAATTGCTATGGTTTTTGTCCGGCGATACGAATATTGGCTATCTTAAGGAAAACGGGGTATCGATCTGGAACGAATGGGCGGATGAAAATGGCGATCTCGGACCGGTTTACGGGCGTCAATGGCGCAGCTGGCAAACCTCCGATGGCCGGCAGATCGACCAGATTTCCCAACTAGTCGACCAGCTTAAGGCTAATCCGGACTCGCGCCGCCATCTGGTGACAGCTTGGAACCCTGCCGATGTTGATAATATGGCACTGCCGCCTTGCCACTGCTTATTTCAGTTTTACGTGGCAGATGGAAAATTATCATGTCAGCTTTATCAGCGTTCAGCGGATATTTTCCTCGGCGTTCCGTTCAACATTGCCTCTTATGCCCTGATGACCATTATGCTGGCGCAAGTTTGCGACCTGAAGCCCGGTGATTTTGTGCATACGCTGGGGGACGCCCACCTCTATCTCAACCATGTTGAGCAAGCGAATTTGCAATTGCAGCGCACCCCGGGCGTGCTGCCGACATTGCGGGTGAACCCCGATAAGAAAGATATTTTCGGTTTCGTTTTCGATGATTTCGAATTGGTGGATTATGATCCGCAGGCGCATATTTCCGCGCCGGTGGCGGTTTAGAAATATGCAAATAGAGATGATCGTGGCTGTTGCCGAAAATGGTGTTATCGGCAATCAGGGGGATATGCCGTGGCGTTTGCCGGGCGATCTGGCCCATTTCAAAAAAATTACCATGGGGTGTCCGGTAATTATGGGCCGCCGAACATGGGTGTCGATCGGGCGGGCTTTACCTGGGCGCAAAAATGTCGTGCTATCGCGTGCCACGCCCGCATTACCTGATGACGTGCTTGGCGTTCAAACGCCGCAAGCCGCGCTGGACGTATGCGGGTCGGCGGCGCGTGTAATGATTATTGGCGGTGGCGAGATTTACCGTATTTTCGAACCCCAAGCCGTCTGCATCCATTTAACCCGCGTGCATGCGTCTCCGGACGGCGATACGCATTTTAAGCTGCATGCTCCAGATGCGTGGCAAGAAACGGCGTGCGCGTTGCAGCAGGCTGGTGAAAAAGACAGCGCCGATTACAGTTTTATAACGCTGGAGAGAAAGGCGTCGTAGTGGAAGAGATTTGCTCAGGATTGCTGTTCCCCGAAGGACCGATCGCCATGTCTGACGGTAGCGTTGTGCTTGTCGAGATCGCGCGCGGAACCCTCAGCCGGGTAACACCAGTTGGTGCGATTGAGGTGGTGGCTGATCTAGGCGGTGGCCCGAACGGTGCCGCTATCGGCCCTGATGGTTCGGTTTACGTGTGCAATAATGGCGGCTTTTCATGGATCGAAATTGGCGGGCGGATGTATCCTCATGACCGGCCAGACGATTATTCGGGCGGACGCATTGAGCGCGTTGATCTGGCGACGGGTGCCGTCGAGCGTTTGTATGACAGCTGCGACGATCACGATCTGGTCGCGCCAAATGATATTGTGTTTGACCGTACAGGTGGCTTTTGGTTCACGGATCTTGGCAAATCCTATGATCGGTTAAAAGACCGCGGTGCCGTATATTATGCAAAACCCGATGGCAGTCACATCGAGCAGATGGTGTTTCCTATCGAAACGCCAAATGGCATAGGTCTTAGCCCTGATGAGAACACTGTCTATGTGGCTGAAACGCAAGGAGGTCGCCTTTGGGGTTTTGATATTGAAAGTCCGGGCAAGTTAAAACCACCTGCCATGGCATTACCGCATGCGTTTGTCGCGTCGCCGGGTGGCCTGAATTATTTTGACTCGCTTGCCGTTGAAGCCGACGGCACGGTAAGCGTCGCAACCATAGCAAATGGCGGTATTTCGCGCATTTCGCCCAATGATGGGTCAATACGTCATGTGCCGACCGATGATGGTATGACCACGAATATTTGTTTTGGCGGGGATGATTTGTGTACCGCCTATCTCACATTGTCATCGACGGGTCGGCTGGTAAAAACGCCATGGGATACGCCCGGACTTCCGCTTAATTTTCTGAATATCTAATTTTGTTTCACGCTGTGTGGCACGGCAGTTGCAGCGAACTCAGGCAAAATAACGGCCTGGCCGCAATGCCGGTTGCCTTGCGTATCGACGTGTAAAAGCGGCGGCCCATAAAGCACATAGCCTGCACGCAATGCCGCTGAAACACGTTGGCAAAACGCGGCATCATCAGCTCCGGTCAAAAAGCGATAGGCTTTGGGTGTGTCGTCTGTCATTTTTTGGCGATGCGTGTCATTTGCTTTGGGCGCCCAGCATGCCGGTCAGGGTTTGCGCGAGGGCATTAAATGCCTGCGCAACAGGGCTTTCGGGCGCGCCTATCACAACCGGCACACCCTTTTCGGCGGCGGCGTTGACGTCTGGGTCTAGCGGCAAGGCCGCTAGCACATCCTCTTGCGTGTCTTTTTCGCCTGTCCCGAACGGGAACATGCGTGTGCCGTCAGGTGCGAGCATATACGCCATATTCTCGATAATACCGAGCACCGGCACATTGGTTTTTTCGAACATGGCCACGGCGCGGCGTACATCTGCCTGTGCCAGCGCGCTGGGGGTGGATACAATGACGGCACCGCTCACGGGAATACGCTGTGCGGTGGTAAGCTGAATATCGCCGGTTCCAGGCGGCATATCGAGAATCAGCACATCAAGCGCTGGCCAAGCGACATCTTCAAGCATTTGGATAAGTGCGCCCTGAACCATGGGACCGCGCCAGATCATTGCCTGTTCAGGTGGCACCATATAGCCGATTGACATGGTTTGGAGGCCGTGGCGATCGACGGGTATAAGTTTTTTCTCGTCTGTGACGTCGGGGCGCCCCGTCACATTAAATAGCTGCGGCAGTGACGGGCCGTAAATATCGGCATCCAGCAAACCAACCCGCAAACCGCTAGCGTGCAGGGATGCGGCCAGATTGACAGCCACTGTCGATTTGCCAACCCCGCCTTTGCCACTGGCGACCGCAATCACCTGTCCGATCTGACCAAAAACGGCAGGCACGCTGTCATTGGGGGCGGGTGTTTTTTCAGATTTTCCAGATTTGGGTGCGTCATTATGTGCCGTCAGCACGCAAGTGACCGAAATAACGCCGGGCACACGTCGTACTGCTTCTTCCGCCGCAGCTTTTAAATCGGCGAGCGCGTCGTCCGGCACGCCGGCCACATCCAGAGAAAAGCCTACATTTGCCTCGCGTATCACCAAACCTTGAACACGTTTGCTATCGATAATGTCGGTATCTTCTGCCGGATCCCGCACGAGAGAGAGCGCGGCACGAATGTCGGTTTCGGAAAAATTACCCATGTGTTTTTCTTTCTGTGGTCACCTTGAAAAAAGCCGCCGGTTTCACCACATTCAAGTGTGTCACGTCACTGATATATAGACATGTAATTAGGCGCTGCAAGGGTTCATTGTGATTGCGCGCCTGGTGGCCTATATAGAGAACTAGAGCTTTGTAAAGACGCTGAACCGCGCGGCATAAGGAGAAACAGATGCCTTGGGAAAATAATTCGGGTGGCGATCGCGGCCCTTGGGGTGGTGGTCCTAATCGCGGGCCACGGCGTGGTTCGGGACAAAACGAACCAAATATTGACGAAATGATCGAGCAAATGCGTAAGCGCATGCGCGAAATCTTGCCCGGTGGCGGTCGGTCCTCCTTACTGGTTGTGCTTGCTGTCTTGCTTACTTTCTGGGGTCTTTCGGGGTTTTATCGCGTGGGGGCCGATGAGCAGGGTGTTGTGCTGCGGTTTGGTAAATTTTCGACGCAGACAAGCCCGGGCCTGAATTATCACCTGCCTTGGCCGATCGAAACTGCCATCACACCCAAAGTTACAACGGTGAACCGAGTAGATATCGGCATGCGTGGAGGGCTGGAAGATCGGCGCGGTTCAAACGGCGTCACGCGAGACGTGCCGGAAGAAAGCCTAATGCTGACGGGTGATGAAAACATCGTCGATGTCGATTTTTCAGTGTTTTGGCTGATTACCAATGCACCGGATTTTTTGTTCAATATTCAAAATCCCAATGGCACGGTTAAAGCGGTTGCCGAAAGCACCATGCGCGAAATTATCGGGCAAAATGACATTCAGCCGATTTTGACTGAACAGCGCCAGAAAAACGAAGAACAAGTTAAAGCCCTGATGCAGCAAACTCTGGACAGTTACGGTGCAGGCATCGGCATCACGCAGGTGAAGATGCAGAAAGTTGACCCGCCAGCAGCCGTTATTGACGCATTCCGAGACGTACAGGCCGCGCGTGCTGACCAAGAACGCGCACGAAACGAAGCCAATAGCTACGCCAATCGCGTGGTGCCTGAGGCGCAAGGTGAGGCGGTGCGTATCCGCCGCGAATCTGAGGCCTACCGTGCTCAAACCGTGGCCGAAGCTGACGGTGAAGCAACACGCTTTGCCTCCATCTATGACGAATACCGCAATGCGCCCGACGTGACCCGCCAGCGCATGTTTCTGGAAACACTTGAAAGTGTGCTGAGCAACACGAATAAAGTCATTATTGATCAAGAAGGTAGCGGCGGCGTTGTGCCATATCTGCCCCTCGATCAACTGAACCGCAAGAAGGAGGCTAACTGATGGGACGCCTAGCTGGAATCATTGGAATCGTTCTTGTCGTCGCGCTGGGTATACTGGCATCGGCATCTATTTTCACCGTGCATCAGACGCAGCAAGCACTGGTGCTGCAATTTGGTGATCCGCGCCGCGTGATCACTGAACCCGGCCTCAATTTCAAGATGCCGTTTGTGCAGAATGTGATTTTCATCGACAAGCGTATTCTTGACCTCGACAGCCCAGCCGAAGAATTGATTGCCTCGGACCAGAAACGTCTCGTGGTCGATGCGTTCACGCGCTATCGCATTATTGATCCGCTGCAGTTTTATAAAGCTTTGCGCAGCGAGCGTCGGGCGCGTTCGCGCCTTGCGGCCATCGTATCATCATCGATGCGGTCGGTTTTGGGTGAAGAAGAGTTTCAGGCCGTTGTTCGCGACAAGCGCGACGATCTGATGACGCGTATCCGTGATCTCGTTAATGAACAGGCGAGCGACTTTGGTATCGAGATTGTTGATGTTCGCATCCGCCGAGCTGACTTACCGGAAGCAAACTCGCAAGCCATTTACCGACGCATGCAAACCGAGCGCGAGCAGGAAGCTGCCGAGTTCCGCGCACGTGGGCAGGAAGTCTCAAGGGCCATTCGTGCACAGGCCGACAAACAGGTTACAGTTTTGCTGGCTGAAGCCACCCGTGATAGCGAGATCATTCGCGGTCAGGGCGATGGTTGCCGGAACCGCGTATTTGCAAAAGTATTTGGACAAGACCCCGATTTCTTTGCTTTTTATCGTTCCATGCAGGCTTATGAGCGCGCGCTTGAAGATGATGGCACCACCATGGTGCTATCGCCTGACAGCGCCTTCTTCCAGTTCCTGCGCGACCCGAACAGCGTGCTGGCAGACAGTCGTCAAGGCACGATAAAACGTGGTGCACGCATCAATATCACCCGGCTTACCAAAGATGGCAAAAGCCTCAGCATCGCCCTGTGTCCGGAAATTGCGGCACAAACATTGGCCGATGCTACCCGTGCGGAAGAAAAGTCGGCTGAATAGGCTGGCATTGGGCGACGCACGTGCTGGTTGAAAAACTTCTGCTGGCGCTTGGCCTGGTTCTTGCAGTCGAAGGAGCGATGTATGCCCTTTTTCCGACATTTTTGCGCCGTATGGTTCGTCAGGTCGACATGGTTAGCGATGTCCAACTCCGCCGTGGGGGGCTTATCGCTATGTTATCCGGCGTGGCACTTGTCTGGCTGGTGAATTAAAACAGGTTTGCAATGAATATTATCTCTTCCTTCTTCGAAAACTCCCGATCAATAATCGTCGCAGCCGCCTTAATAGGGCTGGCATCGCCAGCGTTGGCGCGCGGCACACCCGACGGTTTTGCCGATCTTGCCGAGCGCCTTATGCCAGCGGTGGTGAACATTTCAACAACCCAGACGGTGGATTCGAGTGCGACCCCGCCGGGTCAGCCACCATTTAATGACTTCTTTGAAGAGTTTTTCCGCCAGCGGCAAGAGCCGGGCCAAGCTCCTAGCCGTCGTAAAGTTTCGTCGCTGGGGTCGGGTTTCGTGATCGACCCTAACGGCATCATCATCACCAATAACCATGTCATTGAAGAAGCTGACGAAATCGTCGTCAATTTTTCCGATGGGTCAAAATATGACGCCGAAGTGATCGGGCGCGACCCGAAAACCGACATTGCTGTGCTGAAGGTCAAAGCCGACAAAAATTTGCCTTTCGTGCCGATGGGCAAGTCCTCAACGGCGCGGGTGGGCGATTGGGTTATTGCGATTGGCAATCCGTTTGGTCTGGGCGGTTCGCTTTCGGCTGGCGTAATCTCGGCGATTAACCGAGATATTAACGCCGGTCCGTATGACAGCTTCATCCAGACGGATGCGGCAATTAATCGGGGCAATTCTGGTGGCCCGCTGTTTAATCTTGATGGCGAGGTTATCGGGGTAAACTCGGCAATTATCTCACCATCAGGTGGTTCGGTTGGCATCGGCTTTTCCATTCCGGCTGATCTGGCCAACTCGGTTATTGCCCAACTTCGCAAGTTTGGCGAGACGCGCCGCGGCTGGCTTGGCGTGCGTATTCAAGCGGTGACGGATGACCTTGCAGAAAGCCTAGGGTTGAATAAAGCGCGTGGTGCGCTGGTGTCGGAAGTGTCAGATGACGGGCCTGCTAAGAAAGGTGGCATCCGCGTTGGCGATGTTATCGTTCGATTTAACGGCAAAGATGTGCCGCAAATGCGCGATCTGCCGCGAATCGTTGCCGACACGGAAATTAACAAATCGGTCAAGGTTGAGGTTATCCGGCGCGGTAAAAGCAAAACGCTGACGATTGTAACGGGCCGGCTTGAAGAGCCACTGGCAGAAAAAACCGATACGAAGCCGGAGAAGCAAACCACGAGTAAAGACAATGTGACGGTTCAGGGATTAACCCTTGGTGACATTGACGACACGGTGCGCGAAAGATTTCAGATTGACCCCAAGGTTAAAGGCGCGGTGCTATTGAAAGTTGCTTCTGATAGCCATGCGGCGGAAAAGGGCTTGCGCCCGGGTGACGTTATTTCCGAGGTCGAGCAAGCCAAGACCAATAGTGCGGCGGAAGTGGCGAAAGCTATTAAACGCGCGCGCGATGACGGGATGGAAAAAGTTCTTTTGCTGGTCACATCGCGGGCCGGTATTCGCTATGTCGTGATAAAACTCACACCGTAATACTTGGCGGGTTTCCAGATTAAGCGCTGGCGAAGTCCGATTTTTTATAGCCTTGCAGATATAAAAGCGCCGTCAAATCTCCGTGATCAATCGTGACCTTTGCGGCGGCGGCTACGGTGGGCTTGGCGCGAAAGGCAACGCCCATGCCTGCGGCCCCCAGCATTGCAAGATCGTTTGACCCGTCCCCAACCGCGATAACATCTGCGGGGGTAAGCCCAAGATCACTGCACCAGGTTTGCATAATGTCGGCTTTGGCGGTGCGCCCCAATATTGGGTCGAGCACGCGGCCCGTTAATGCATGCTCGGCAATATCGAGATCGTTGCATTGGAACAGGTCAAAGTCCAAACGCGCGGCGATTTTTTCTGCGAAGAAACGAAAGCCGCCGGAAACCAGCCCACATGTGGTTGCGTGCGCGTTAAGTGTTGCAAGAAGCGTTGCGGCCCCTGGCATGAGCGAGACGCGGGTATCGTAAAGGTTCTGCAGCGCCGATACGGGCAGGCCGGCCAGCATTGCAACGCGTGCGCGCAAGGCCGGTTCAAAATCAAGCTCACCACGCATGGCGCGCGCGGTGATATCGACCATCTTTTCCTGTACATCCATATCAGCCGCCAACTCGTCAAGGCACTCCTGCTCGATAATCGTACTTTCCATATCAGCGACCAGCAGCTTTTTGCGCCGCCCTCTGGCTGGCACAACATTAATATCGACAGCTTTATCTTGCACGCTTGCGCGCACGGCGTCTGTAAGGGCGGCGGTGCTTTGATCATCGGGCAGGGCAAATTCCGCAGCTTCGTCACGCGCTAATATGTCTGCCGTGGGCAGGCCAGGGACAGTTTCGGCAATCTGGTTGAGTATTGCCGCGTTCAACACACCGGCACCGGGCGCAGTAGTTAACACGAGAATTTCTTTTGTCATGGCACAGAACCCATTAAGACTGGAGGCATGAAATCCGACCCACCATCAACACCTTCCGCCTACCTTATTGCAGGCCCGACCGCCAGCGGCAAGTCGGCATTGGCGCTAGCCATTGCCGAGGCGTGTAACGGGGCTATCATCAATACTGATTCAATGCAGGTGTACAACACACTAAATGTGTTGACCGCGCGCCCTAGCGCGCAGGATATAGCCCGTGTGCCGCATCATTTGTACGGGCATGTTGATGTGGCGCGCGATTATAGCGTCGGGCAATGGATTTCAGACGTTGCCGAGGTGCTGGACACGGTGCGCACGGCTGGGAAAATACCAGTTTTTGCCGGTGGGACAGGGCTTTATTTTCGTGCTTTGAGGCAGGGGATTGCCGATATTCCAGATATTCCTGCGGCCCTGCGCGAAGATCTGCGTGCGCGTCTTGCCACGCAAGGTTCCCAAGCACTCTACGCAGAATTGCAGGCCCGTGATCCGGTCCTCGCAGCGCGGTTGCACCCGAACGACCCGCAGCGCATTTTGCGCGGGCTTGAGGTGGTCGCGGCGACCGGACGTCCGCTATCGGCATGGCAAAATGACAAACACCCCGCTTTGTTGCCCGATCCCGCCATGTGCCTCTTGTTAATGCCGTCGCGTACCTGGCTCTATGCGCGCTGCAATGCGCGCTTTGATGCAATGCTGGAGGATGGCAAAGCCCAAGCCGAAGTCGCCGCACTTGTGGCCAAAAACCTGCCCCCTGATGCCATGGCGATGCGGGCACTGGGCGTGAATGAGTTGGCGGCGGTTGCAGGTGGTACCATGGAATATCCCGCCGCGATTGCGCAGGCCCAAATGCAGACCCGGCGGTACGCAAAGCGTCAGATGACGTGGTTCCGCAATCAGTTGGTGGGCTGGCCGCGCTTCACCGAGCAAGATTATGAAGAAAAATTCGCAAAAATCTTTTCATTTATTTCAAAAAATCAGTTGACGACGTAATATTCAGCCTTTATTTTCCACCCAATGGCAGAAGGGGAGATTGCCGCCTTCTGCCTTTGTTTATTGAGGAGATATAAAATGTCCGAGATGATGACCGGTGCCCAAATGGTTCTCAAGGCCCTGCAAGACCAAGGGGTGGAGCATATTTTCGGCTATCCGGGTGGCGCCGTTCTGCCAATTTACGATGAGATTTTTCAGCAGGACGCGGTTGAACATATTCTGGTGCGCCACGAGCAAGGTGCGACGCACGCGGCAGAAGGCTATGCGCGGTCTACCGGCAAACCCGGCGTTGTGCTGGTGACCTCTGGACCTGGCGCCACCAATGCCGTGACCGGCTTAACGGATGCGCTGATGGACTCGATCCCGATGGTCTGCCTCACCGGCCAAGTTGCTACACATCTGATCGGTAATGACGCGTTTCAAGAAGCTGATACGGTTGGCATCACGCGACCATGCACCAAGCATAATTACTTGGTTAAGTCAGCTGACGATTTACCGCGCATTCTGCATGAGGCGTTTCACGTCGCAACTACCGGACGGCCGGGCCCCGTTGTGGTCGATATTCCTAAGGACGTGCAATTTGCCGAAGGCAAATATGTGCGCCCGGCTGCGGTTAAGCACAAAACCTATAAACCCCAGATCAAGGGTGACATCGAAGCGATTTACGAAGCCGTCGAGCTAATGGCGAACGCCAAAAAACCAGTATTTTATACCGGCGGTGGCGTTATTAACTCTGGCCCGCAGGCCAGTCAGCTCTTGCGCGAATTGGTTAAACTTACCGGCTACCCAATCACATCAACCTTGATGGGGCTTGGCTCGTTTCCGTCTGCCGATAGCCAGTGGCTCGGCATGTTGGGCATGCACGGCACATATGAGGCAAATCTTGCCATGCATGATTGCGATGTCATGATCAATATAGGTGCCCGCTTTGACGACCGCATCACCGGACGACTTGACGCTTTCTCACCGGACTCGAAGAAAATCCATATCGATATTGATCCATCTTCGATCAACAAGAATGTTATTGTTGATGTGCCGATTGTTGGCGATGTTGCGCATGTGCTGGAAGATATGCTGCGTGTCTGGAAGTCTCGCGCCGCGGAGCCAGATAAGAATGCGCTGGCCGCTTGGTGGCAGGAGATTGAGGGTTGGCGCGGGCGTGATTGCCTTGCCTATCGCAAAGACACCGACGCCATTAAACCGCAATATGCGGTCGAACGTCTGTATGAGCTGACGAAGGGCCCGAATACCTACATCACTACCGAGGTGGGCCAGCACCAAATGTGGGCCGCGCAATATTATCGCTTTGAAGACCCTAATCGCTGGATGACATCCGGCGGGCTGGGCACGATGGGTTATGGTATTCCCGCGGCCGTGGGTGTGCAGGTGGCGCACCCCGACGCGCTGGTTATCGATATTGCAGGCGAAGCCTCTGTTCTGATGACGATGCAGGAGATATCGACAGCAGTGCAGTATCGCTTGCCGATTAAAATATTCATCTTGAATAATGAATATATGGGCATGGTGCGGCAATGGCAGGAGTTGTTGCATGGTGGGCGTTATTCGAGCAGTTATTCAGAAGCCCTACCTGATTTCGTCAAGCTGGCTGAGGCTTATGGTGCAACCGGTATTCGGGCCGAAAAGCCGGACGAATTGGATGATGCCATCCACAAGATGATGCAGACCCAAGGGCCGGTCATCTTTGATTGCATTGTGACCAAGGACGAAAATTGCTTCCCCATGATACCGTCGGGTGCTGCGCATAATGACATGTTGCTAGCAGATGATCAGGGGCTGGATGTCGAAGTTTCAGACGCTGGTAAGGCCATGGTGTGAAGCCGAGGCTTCCATCTGGCGCACGCCTGCGTTATTAAGACGCGCAACCAAGTCGCGCAAATAAGTCGCGCGCACGAATTGCATGTGAGGGATAATGACCACGCAAGACCTGAATAACACGCACACCATTTCTGTTTTGGTGGATAATGAAGCCGGCGTGCTGGCCCGTGTCATAGGCCTGTTTTCGGGGCGTGGCTATAATATTGATAGCCTGACCGTGGCGGAGGTTGACGACGACGACCACACCTCGCGCATTACCATCGTGACCAATGGCACGCCGATGGTCATCGAGCAAATCAAAGCCCAACTGGGTCGCCTTGTGCCCGTGCATCATGTGATGGATTTGACGGTGGAAACCGATAGCGTGGAACGCGAACTGGCGCTGATCAAAGTCGCAGGCCGCGGCGAAGCGCGGGTAGAGGCCTTGCGGATGTCGGAAGCGTTTCGTGCCCGCGTGGTCGATGCAACGCCCGACAGCTTTGTTTTCGAGCTAACCGGTCGTACCGAGAAGATTGATGCGTTTATTGGCCTGATGCGGCCGTTAGGTCTTAAAGAAGTTTCGCGCACCGGCGTAGCAGCCATTGCGCGTGGCGCCGAGGCCATGTAAACCCATACCCAATAACCCTTACTGAGTGAACCACAATTCATTAAACCAATATCAGCCATTCTCCGGGAGCGATTTTATGGACATGTTGTATGACCGCGATGCGGATATCGAACTTATCAAAACCAAGAAAGTGGCCGTCATTGGTTACGGGTCGCAAGGCCATGCCCATGTGCTGAATTTGCGCGATAGCGGGGTTACGCAAATTTGTGTTGGTCTACGCGATGGATCAAGCTCAGTTGCCAAAGCTGAAAGCGAAGGCCTCGAGGTGAAAAATATTGCCGAGGCAGCTGCCTGGGCCGATGTGGTGATGATTTTGACGCCCGATGAACTGCAAAAAGACATCTACAACACGCATATCGGGCCAAATCTGCAAGAGGGCGCCATGTTGATGTTTGCGCATGGTCTGGCGATTCACTTCAAGTTGATTATGCCGCGCGCCGACCTTGATGTAGCCATGGTTGCCCCGAAAGGGCCGGGCCATACCGTGCGCGGCGAATATAATAAAGGCGGCGGCGTGCCGTGTCTGATGGCCGTGCATCAAGATGCAAGCGGCAATGCGCGCAATGTCGCAATGTCCTATGCTTGCGGTCTGGGCGGTGGGCGTTCGGGTATTATCGAGACAACGTTCCGCGACGAATGCGAAACCGACCTGTTCGGCGAGCAAGCTGTGCTGTGCGGCGGTGTTGTCGAGCTTATCAAGGCTGGTTACGAGACGCTGACAGAGGCAGGATATCCGCCTGAAATGGCGTATTTCGAGTGTCTGCACGAGGTAAAACTCATCGTAGATCTGATTTACGAAGGCGGCATTAAAAACATGAATTACTCGATATCCAACACGGCGGAGTTCGGCGAGTATGTATCAGGGCCACGCGTTGTGACCGATGAAACCAAAGCGGAAATGAAGCGCATTCTTGAAGATATCCAGACCGGTAAGTTTACCGACCGCTGGATGCAGGGTGGTCAGGAGGAAATCAAGGATTTCCGCGCTAAATCCGACGCGCATCCGATCGAGGAAGTGGGTGCAGACTTGCGGGCCAAAATGCCATGGATTTCTGCCAATAAGTTGGTTGATCAGTCTAAAAACTAATGTAATGCCGCTGACCCGGCATCCCATGACAAACCGCCCTGCGGGTCGCCATGGGGCGGTTTTTTGTTCGAAATC
>MDTB01192785.1_pt1 | contig 19318 bp, 21 predicted proteins | sample 811161 | NCBI WGS metagenome assembly MDTB01 (sample SAMN05326650, study PRJNA326480) | marine metagenome | isolation source: seawater | place: Mediterranean Sea | collected 2009 | reverse complement strand
AGAAATTTAATAAATCTTTGTATATAAATTTCATTTAAATTGACCTAAAAAATCTAAATTTGATTTATAAAATTCTCTAATATCATTTACTCCATATTTGAGCATAGCTATTCTTTCAACTCCAAGACCAAAAGCAAGGCCACTATATTTTTCTGGATCAATATTACAATTCTTTAATACTATTGGGTTAACGATCCCGCAACCTAGAATTTCTAACCATTTTCCATTTTCAGATAAAATATCAACTTCTGCAGAGGGTTCTGTAAATGGGAAATATGAAGGACGGAATCTTATCTCAACATCTTTTCCAAATAAGTTATGAAGAATTTGATGAATTAGGTCTTTTAAGTTTGAAAAAGTTACATCTGTATCAACATATATACCCTCAACCTGGTGAAACATAGGTAAATGAGTAGCATCATCGTCTTTCCTATAAACTTTTCCAGCAGATGAAAATGCAATAGGCGGTGTTGATTCAAGCATACTTCTAATTTGAACAGGTGATGTATGTGTTCTTAATACATTGCTTTTATTTTCTACATAAAAAGTATCATGCATCTGTCTTGCAGGATGTGATTTTTTGATATTAAGCATATCAAAATTAAAATCCTCACTTTCAATTTCAGGACCATGAACTTCTGTAAAACCAATATGAGTAAGGAGATTTAGAAGATAGTCTTTAGTTTGATTTATAGGATGCAGCGTTCCAATATCTTTAGAAATAGTTGGAGGATTTATTTTGTCTATAGAAGACATTTTAAAATTAATTTACTGCTGTTTTAACAATTTTCTCAAATGTTGAAGCATCATTTATAGCTAAGTCAGACAAAATTTTTCTATCAAGCAAAATATTGCTCTTATTTAAACCATTTACTAAAACTGAGTATGAAACTCCAAGAGCTCTAGAACCTGCATTTATTCTGGCAATCCATAGCGATCTAAAGGCTCTTTTCCTATTTTTTCTATCCCTAAATGCATATTGTAAAGATTTTATATTTGATTGTTTAGCAGTTCTAAATAACCTGCTTCTTGCTCCATAATGACCCTTAGTAGCACTTAGTACTTTCTTATGTTTGGCTTTTGCTGTTACTGATTTGGTTACTCTTGGCATAATTATTTAATAAGTTTTTGAACCATTCGTAATGTGGTTCCTGCTAACTTAATTAGTCCTCTGTTGTGTCTTTTTCTTTTTGTAGACTGTTTTGTTAGTATATGGTTTCTGCTAGCGCTTCTACTTTTAACAGATGTACCTGTTTTTTTAAAACGTTTAGCAGCACCTGAGTGCGATTTTAACTTGTATCCCATATCTATCTCTTTATATTTATTTCTTTTTTAGGGGAGATAGGACCATAAGTAATTGTCTTCCTTCTAGTGAAGGCTCTTGGTCAACTTGAGCTATTTCTTCAAGCTCATCTCTTATTCTATTAAGAAGATCTAATCCAAGATTACTATTAAGTATTTCTCTACCTCTAAATCGGACGCTTATTTTAGTCTTATCTCCGTCAAGAATAAAGCTTTTAATCTTTTTTAATTTAATATTATAATCCCCTATATCAGTAGACGGTCTAAACTTTATTTCTTTTACAGTATTCCTTTTAACTTTAACTTTAGAGGAGGAAGTGCTTTTTTTCTTTTCAAAGATATGTTTTCCATAATCTAATAATTTACAAACAACTGGATTTGCATCAGATGGTGATACTTGAACCAGATCAAGCGACGCAGTCTTAGCAGAATTTAAAGCTATATCAATCGAAACTAAGCCCTTCTTCTCTCCATTAGAACCAATGAGCATAACTTCAGTAGCTCGAATTTTTTCATTAATAGGAATAATATTTTTTTTTTGAGAAGCTATGATAATACCTTTTTAAGATTAGAACAGATTGCAAACATTAAGTATTAAAAATAATATTATTTATTTGTGATAGTTTGATGTTTATCATTGTGTGAGAATAATTTTATACTAATTAGCCTATTACGCAATAAAATTTTACCTAGGGCTGAAGAATAAAATGCTTCCAACTATCATCATTTTTTTCGAAGGCTTCTCTTTTATTCAATCGTGACTCATGGCCTTCCCAGAATTCAAAATAGTAAGGGGTAAATGAATAACCTCCCCAAAAATCTGGGCATTTTTTTAAATCATCATTTTTTAAAGATTTACTATAATTTTCTTTAACTTGATCATAAGAATCTATTGGCTTTGATTGGTTAGATGAAATAGCCAATGCATTTTTTTCTTCTGATCTTTCAAAAAAATATTTTTGATTATATTCGTTAGAAGTTTTTTTTATTTTAGCCTTCATTCTAATTTGAACATTGATACTGGGCCAATATACTAATGCGGCTATTTGGTTGTGAGAATTAAAAAAAGATGCTTTTGGGGAGTTATAGTTACTAAAAAAAATAAACTCATCATTTGAAATAAATTTAAGATTTACGTATCTAGAATCAACCTCACTTATCTCCTTGTTGTAAGAAGAAATTGAAATAGCCTCGATGCCTCGTTGACCTGCATTTAATGCCTCATCATATTTTTCTTTGAAGAGTTGATAAGGAATTTCTACATTTAAGTTATTAAATTGGATCATTGTATTAAAATTTTAAATCAATTATATATGTCTTATTGCTAATCAAGAACTTTAAAACAAAATCCATAAACAAAAAAAGCTGCATTATGCAGCTTTTCATATCTATTTATTTTTATAAAAAGACGGTGACGGTATTTATCGCAGGCTAAAACAATCCTTAGATCCAGCCAACTTACCCTAATAGTTCGTTTTGTAAAAACACTTATTTTTGCAAATATGTATGATCGAGATTTACTGTGTTTACCTTTTCCCAGTTTATTAAATTTTCTGCAGTTTTAATATCTACAAAATCATTATTTTCTAGTAAATATGTTAGTTTTTTTTGCGCCCCTTTTATACCAACATAACATTTAAATTTTCTATATGCATTAAGGCCAGGGATCATTGGTTGATTAATGTCAAAATCTCTAGGATGAAAATATGTCATAATGTAGTTATCCTCATAAAATCTCTTTTTAAGGTAATGGAGTGGTAACAACCTAAAATAACCACCTCCTGAATAAATAATTTGTTTACTCAAGAAATTAGATGTATTGATGGGTAATGATTTTAATTCAATATTATTAAATTTTATTAAAGATGGCTTGGCTTCACCATATTCAGGTAAGCCTCCATGAGCTCTTCCTGCAGGAAATACAGAGCAATCTATATTAATACCGCAGCTATGTAGAACTTCGAATGCCCATAAATTCTCCTTAGTTATTGAAAAGCCTGGTGCGCGATACAAATCAATTTTGGTTCCAATTAAGTCCTCTAAAAGAAAAATTGATTTTCTTAGGTCTTCTTCATACTCATCTTTGGTCTGAGAATAGGCTAGCTGATGAGAATATGAATGTGTTCCAATCTGGTGCCCTCTATTGGATATCTTTTTTATAATATTTGGATGGTTTTCTGCTACCCACCCCAAACAAAAGAAAGTTGCATTTGAATTCGTGCTATCAAGCATATCAAGAATTCTATCTACACCCCTCTCAATTCTTGATGGAAGATTTACCCAATTATCTACATCATTTGTTGCAGGATTATCTAAAATATGGAACCAATCTTCTATATCAAATGTTAATATTTTCATTAAAAAAACTTTGCTCCATTATCATAAAATTCCTTAACATCCTTTTTTGTTGGAAAAGAAAAATAAGTCATCTCCTCAGCATTATTGTCTTGTAGTTTAAAACTTTTATTTTTTATCTTAAGGAGTGACTCAATTATTGCTTGCATTCCAATTTTTTTAGATTTTCTTATAAGCTCATCTTGAGAAAGATTTACTATTGGTATTTTCTTTTGAGTTATTATTGGTCCAGAATCTATTCCCTCATCAACATAAAATACAGATACACCCGTAAACTCTTCTTTATTCTTAAGAACCCAGAAACTAGGCATTAAGCCTCTATATTTAGGCAACAGTGCTGTATGAAGATTAAGACAGCCAAGAGGTGCAAGATCAATTAGAGGTTTTCTAAAGATTTCATTTCCTGCGATACTAAGCAATATATCTGGATTAAATGATTCTATTAACTCAAGAGATTCATTTGCATTTATTGATTTGGCAAGTTTGATAATTTCAATATTGTGCTTATTTAATACAGAGTTAACATTTTTTCTTTTTATTTTTGATAATAATAATTTAATCGAATAGTAAAAGGTGAATTTATAACCAAAAATTTGGTATGTACTTATGAATTTTTGAAAGTTTGATAACTTCTTTCCAAACGGAGATGGTGATAAAACTACAGCACCAACTACTTTAAAATTAGATGGTAATTTTTTAAAAAAATAATCAAGGGCATCATGAAGATAAAAAGGATCGTTTTGAGTAATAAGCATTAATTTCATGATTTCAGGTATAGAGAAAAGCTTAATAATTATAAAGCATTTTTAATTTTTGATTAAACAATAGTTGCTATGGTTGAGGTATTGAGTGAATAAAATTCTCATCATTAAGCACAACAAAATCTCTTTAAGTAATTTTGGATTCACGTCCTTCCCAAAATTTAAAAGAATATGGTTCAAATGAATAGCTTCTCCAATAATTAGGACATTTTTTTAAATAGTTTTCCTCAATAGATTTATTAAAATTTCTTTTAATTTCATGATATGAGCTTATTGGCTTAGATTGACTAGAAGAAACGCACATGGCCTCAATATTATCTTGGCCAACAGATTTAGCAATATTATATTTTTCTTTAAAAATTAAATATGGAGCTTCTTTACTTAAATTATTAAATTCTATCAATTTATTTCTTTTTATTTTTTTCAAATATTATATTCTGAACGGCTGATTCAACCGAAAAATGTTTATCTAGAAGAAGTCTTGCTTTTTCTCCCATGTCTAATCTCAAATCAGGACTTTGTGCAAGCATTAAGGCTGCTTTAGCAAGATTTTTATCCTCTCCATTTACAAATACACAACCAGCTTCAGCATCATTAATAAGCTCTGATAAATCATTTTGAGGATTTACGCTTCCAAGTATTGGTTTTGATTGAAGCATATAGCCTAACAATTTTCCAGGAAAATTATGTGAAGAGTGTTTTTTTGATAAAGTAAACAGACCAACATCAATATGTTTAAGTATCTCTTTGTACTCATCTTGTGATACTGAGGGTAAGATTGTTAGATTTTTTAAATTCCAAGAGTTTTTTAACTTTATTATTTTATCAACTTGGTCTCCTTGACCTATAATCAAAAAATGTGCATCTTTGTAATTATGTAAATTTTTAGCAAGCCTAATAAGGTTGGGCATATCATTCGAACGCCCTAGATTACCACCATAAAAGAAAATTACTTTATCAGATAAATTATATTTCTTTATAATATTTGATTTTGTGACCGGAAAATTTAATGATCTAGTTGAAACCCAATTCATTAAAATGCTGACATTGCTATAACTTGGATTAAGCTCGAGAAACAAATCAAGATTTTTTTTCGACATGACTCCAATGCAATCTGCAACATCATAATTAATTTTCTCATATTTTCTTAAGAAAAAGGCCGAAGGTGAATTATTATAGATTATTCCTTCGTCTATTAGCCATTTTGGAAACATATCTCTAAGAACCAGATATATATATGCACCGTTTTTCTTGAACTTTTTTGCAAGTGGGCCAAAAAAAATTGTAGGGCTGTAATTTATACATAGATCAAAATTATAATTATCAGCTTCAGTAGATATTGCTTTCCATGCCCTATAAGGAATTAGCCATTCGTTTAATACTCTATTTAACATGCCAAGACCCCTTATCTTGCCTGACTTAAATAGCCAAATTTCGACTCCCTCGTGATATACAACTTCAAGTAAATTTTTTTGTTTTAGAGAGCCTGGAGAAATAATCACACATGAATGATCATTTCTTTGAAATTCAACTGCCAATTCATGCATCATCTTTGAATGAACCCTAGTACCTGATGGTAAAGATTCGTCAGCGAGGAGAGCTATGCGCATTATATTTAAATAACTTTACTTATTTTCTCCAATTATAAATATTTACATGTTCTACATAACTTAAAATTGTTTTCAGCACTATATTTGAAACATTATCACAATCGTAATCTGTAACTATTCTTGAAGGATGATCAATATTTTTGATGCACTCCAAAGCATTCAAAACACTATTAGCATTCATACCAGTTGATATACATACGCCCTCCTCTGAGCCCTCAGGTCTTTCATGAGTAGCTCTTAAATTTATAGCTTTAATTTTTAGTATTGAGGCCTCTTCTGAGATGGTGCCACTGTCGCTTAAGGTTGTTTTAGAATTTAGCATTAAATTTATGTAATCAGAAAAACCAAAAGGTTTACTAAAAATAATATCTTTATGTAACTTTATTTTTTCTAATTTGATTTTTTTTCTCAACCTTGGATGAGCAGATACTAATATGGGAATTTTCTCTTTTGCATATAGTTTCTCAAGAATTTTTATAAATTGAGAAAAGTTTTCTGGATAATCTAAATTTTCTTCTCTGTGACAGCTAAAAAGATAGTATTTATCCTTTTTTAATTTAAGTTTGGAGAGTATTTTAGAACTATTGATTTTCGAAGAATAGAAATTAAGAACTTCCTTCATAGGGCTCCCTGTTTTAATAATGTGATCTTTTTTAATGCCCTCAGCTATTAAATACTCCCGAGCAATATTGGTATAAGGCATATTAATATCGGACATATGGTCAACTAATTTTCTATTAATTTCCTCTGGCACGCGCATATCAAAACATCTATTACCAGCTTCCATATGAAAAATTGGTATCTTCTTTTTCTTTGCAGCGATAACTCCATAAGCACTATTAGTATCACCAAGTACCAAAAAAGCATCAGGAGATATTTTTTCAAGTAAGTCATCTAACTTCGAAATGACATCAGAGATTGCTTTTAAAGGCGACCTTTGATCAATATCCAAGAAATAGTCTGGCTTTCTAATTCCCATATCATCAAAAAAAATCTCATTTAGCTCATAGTCATAGTTCTGGCCAGTATGAACAAGGACATGTTCACAATTATTATCAATAACATTTATTACTCTTGATAGTTTAATAATTTCAGGCCTTGTACCAACTAATGTCATAACTTTAAGCATCTAGTTCGCTCCTAATTAGAGGAAGTTTCATTAATAATTCTTTTATGCCTGAAATATCAAGCCTTGTAGTATTATGCGAAGTATAATCATCAGCAACTGATACATTTGCCTCGCCATCGTCAAAAAATTTATTGTAATTTAAATCTCTTCCATCCATGGGCACACGATAATACTTCTTCATATCTTTAGCTTTAGACATTTCTTCTCTTGATAACAACGACTCATATAACTTTTCACCATGACGAGTCCCAATTATTTTAATATCTGAATCTGAGTTAAAAAGTTCTTTTAGAGCCTGAGCTAGATCTTGAACAGTTGAAGCGGGAGCCTTTTGTACGAAAATATCACCTTGATCGGCATTTTCAAAAGCGTGCAGTACTAAATCTACAGAATCATCTAACGACATTAAAAACCTTGTCATTTTCGGATCAGTAACTGTTAAGTCTTTATTTTGTTTTATTTGATCAAGAAATAAAGGTATTACAGATCCTCTGGAAGCCATCACATTTCCATAACGTGTTGCGCACATAATGGTATCTGAAGAAAGGTTCATTCGAGCCTTTGCAACCATGAGCCTTTCCATCATGGCTTTTGACATACCCATAGCATTTATTGGGTAAACTGCCTTGTCAGTGCTTAAAACAACCACTCTCTTGACGCCTCTGGCTATTGCTGCAGACATTACATTATCGGCTCCGAGGATATTTGTTCTAACAGCTTCCATTGGATAAAACTCACACGATGGAACTTGTTTAAGCGCGGCCGCATGGAATAGATAATCAACCCCATTCATTGCTTCATAAATACTCTCGTAATTACGAACATCACCTATATAAAATTTTATTTTATGATTTTTGAGAGAGATCCTCATTTTTTCCTGTTTTAACTCATCGCGACTAAATATCCTTATTTCTGAGAAATCTGAATCTATAAATCTCTTGAGAACAGCATTACCAAAAGAACCTGTTCCACCTGTTATCATTAATACTTTATTTTTAAACACCTTTATGCCCTTATATATTTATTGAAAATCTTTCATAATACGTATCATTTTAACCCATTTCTCAGGGACAAAACCTGTAAATTTCCTAAATCTTGAAGAGTTAAGAGAACGATTAATTTTAAGATTTGTAGATTTAGTTATTTTTATTTCATGACCATAAATATCTGCAACTAATTTTAAGAGATCATATTTATTTATTGGCTCTGCTGATACATGATAAACGCCATGCAATTTTTCATTTGGAATGACAAAATCTTTAATAATTCTTGCAATTTCCACTGTTGGTAAGCCCGAAAATATTGCAGATTGATAACCCTCAACTTCTTGTTTTTGAGAAAGAAACCAATCTATAAGACTCCGATTACCTTCTAATTCATGGCCAATAATTGATGTGCGCAATGTAATAGCATTTGGATAATCTACCTCTCCTAGTCTTTTGCTTATGCCATATAAGTCAGTAGCATCAGGTATATCATCTTCAGTATATCCCCCTTGAAGACCACTAAATACACAATCAGTACTCATATGGATGACTCTAATATTATGATTAGCACAAAGTTGTGCCAACTTGTGAGGGAAAAGTGAATTAATTGGTAAAACTAGAAGGGGATCATTTGCATTTGAAAGTTGTTTTACCACTCCAACGCAATTAATTACAACATCAGGTTTTAATTCTTTAATTAGCTCAATTACATTTTTAAATTCATTAATATCAAGACCATATATGATCTTGTCTTGAACAAAATCTGGAAAGGAATTTATGCTTTCAATTGATCTAACTGTTCCTGTAACCAAGAAATTATTATTAATTAAATAACGTGTCATGGCATTTCCCAGCATGCCTGAGGCACCTATTATAAGTACTTTTTTAGTATTCATGACGAAGCATTATCTATTAAAAGTTTCAATTATATACCCAAGGAAGTCTTTCGGTTTTTTTACTTCAATTATATTAGATTCTATTCCAAGGAACCTTTTAACTGTTCTGGCAATAGAGTCAGGTACAGAAGGATCAAAAGTATCATTCGGAACACAGACATCATAAACATAGTTCTTTTCACTAGCAATAATAGGGATATTCAATTGACTTGCCTCAAGTAGTGGCAATCCAAATGATTCTCTCAAGGATGGGAAAATCAAGGCTTTAGAAAGTTTAAATTTTTGCAAAAGGTCATCATGGGATAAAAAACCTAAATTTGTAATTTGACAACCTTTTTTTTGAAGCAATTCTAATTTTTTGAATAACCTTTTTTCTGATTTTGGCAAGGTGACTGCAAGTGATGGAAAAATCTTTTGATCTGCAAGTATTTCCCAAGCATTAAAGAGTGCTAAGTGATTTTTGTGAGGCAGATCATCAGCAGGATAAATAAAATTAAATTGTTTTTTCGATTGATCTAACAGCGATACACTAATAATAGGATCTAATTCAATAAAAGGCAGTACTGTATAAATTGGATTATGATTTATTTTTTTGCTGTTATACCAATTTTGTAAATCTCTTTTAAATGAATTGGTTTGAATAATATATTCATCAACTCTTGAGCGAAGAAAAAATGCAATGGTCCTCTCAATAAATAGCCTTAAAGCTATCTTAAATTTATGATCGAAAAAGGATATTGGTTCGATTAAATTTCTATTTTGCAAAAAAACAACTATTCTTCCTTTTGATTTGAAAAGTGGCGGTAAGCTATTCATAGCTAAAACTATATCGCCCTTAGAAACAGATTTAAATAATGACCTTTCAGCTTGAAAACGACTTATGATTTTTGGCTCAACCCAATTAATGTAGGAGCTTTTTTCAAGGCCGAGATCATTTAAAGCTCGAGAATCGAAATATCCAATAATCTTAACTCCACTAGGCCAAATCTTTATAAGACTTTTTAGAAGGATAAGCCCTCCTCCAGAATTTATATTTGGAGCATATATGATCAGTCTGTTTTTAAATATCATTTTAGTCATAGATGTTTCACTTAAGTATCACTTTAAAATAATTTATTTACTCTAGTATAAAAGATAATTTGCTTAGCTATTTGAGATATTTAATTTTTACTTGTCATTCATAGATCCATTAAAAGAAAATTAATTAAATGTTTAACAAATACTCTTCATAAAAGCTCTTCACTTGGTGAGTTATTAATAAAATTTTTAAATATTTTAGCAGTTAATTCGGGCAATGCTTGTGGGTATATTTCTTTAACATCAGAGAATGATAAACACATTCCATTAACTTTTTTTATAAAAGAAATTGTATTATTTGTAATACTTTGCTCATAATGGTGTTTATTATCAAGCACAACGATATGGGCAAGCGGATAAGGTTGAAGTAACTCTATATTTATACAATCTTGAACATATGCAAAGTGTATAATTGGCTTGCCTGAAGACAAGTAGTCAAATATTTTGCTTGATATTTGCTTGCCCTCAATGTCTCCAATGCTTATCAAAAAATCTGAACAACTTATTACTTTTTTAAATTCATTTTGTTCAACCTTTCCAAAGTTAGTAAAAATATGTGGCGCTTTCTTTGAATACTGAAAAATGGCATCCGAATCATTCCCAAAACAGTAAAAATTTACTTTAATCAAATTTTTCTTTGATATCTCATCAAAAAGAGCTAAGCAACCATCTGAAGATCTAACACCGCGTATAAGCGAACCAGTATAAGTAAAAGAAATTTCTTCTTCGTCATTCCTTTTTGAGGTAAAGCTTGGTTTAATTAAAAGTGGGTGCTCAAGATAAGAAATCTTTGATAAAAAAGGTTTATAAAAGCTAGAATTAAAATGATCTTTTAGTGAGTGCATCGAAAAAACCTTGTCTGCCATTTTAAGCATTATGATTTCAAGTTTATTGTTATTCTTAAATTTTATTTTGCGATTAATATTAAACCTATGCAGACTTGGGCTCCCTGAAAAACTATCAAATAAATAAGGCATTAATATGCAATTAGATGATTTTTTAGTCTTAAAATTAATTGCTGCCATAACTGATTCAAATGGGAAAACAACTGGAACCACTACATCAATCTTGTGTGCTTTGTTTAGTTTCTCTAGCTCATTTGAAAAGCAATCTATAAGCTCTGTATCGGTGCTCTGAGGACGAGATAAGAATTTCAGAAGATTAATAACTCTTAGAGAAAAAATTGCTATATTTCTAAATATGTTAAATCTGTTTTTATATGATGGGTTTCTCCAAAAGTTTAATGATCTTTGATAGCGAGTTTCAATCCTGTAAATATCATAAGAATCATATTTGTCATTTTTCTTTAACTCAAAACTATTCTTGATACATATAACAGAAATATAAAAATCATTTTTTAATATTGAAACAACTTTTTCTACGCAATTTCCTACCGCAGAATAGAAAGGATGGTAGGCTCCTACTAAAAAAACAACATGCTTCATCTTATCCCCTTTAATAAATTAAGCCATGTTTGGATATGTTTTATATGAAAATAAATAAAGAATATAAAAAATATTAGCAACACAAATAAAGATGAAGAAACTGATAAGTAATTAGTAACTAAGATGAAAATTGTAATTAAGGAGAATTCAAAAACTAGCTTATTATTATCATGCGAACCTAACAAATTCTTTATAAATCGATCGGTAGAATAAATCCTGAATATCAAAGGTAGAAGCGTTGCAAGTGCTATAAACTCAAGTTTCTTATTTAACATAACAACTAAAAGAGATAAAAATATTACAAGAATTAAGCATATAATATTGGCCTTTAATAGCTCTTTTTCTTTTCTTAAAACTTTATAAAATGTGTTGATACTTAAGTTAATTTTTATTTGCAACAAAGATATAACTAGTAAAATATTAAAAAATGGTAAAACTTCTTTAAAGTCTGGCAAGTGATTTAAAACAATATAATAAATGGGGTAGTAGGTAAAAAATAAAATAAATATCGTAACTGTGATTACATCTGATAACACTTCATATATCTCTTTATATTTTTCTTGATCAATCTGTTTAAAGGCTGGGTAAAGCACTGCGCTCACACCATTAACTGCTATTAAAGCCAAATTGGTTAAAGCTAACCCAAATGCAAATATTGAAAATTCTTCAATTGTAAAATAAAACTCAACAAAGAAACGACTAATACTTATTATTAGCATAGCAACCAAATTGGCAAGCATTAGCTTTATACCGGCTCCAATATTTGCATAATACTCACTCCATGAAAGCAAGAAGCTTTCAATGCTGCCGAAGATATGATTACGACAATCAATTGACATCATAACAACTAAAAAAAACTTACTTAAACAGTCAATAAGCATTAAGTATTTAAAATTATAATCAGCCATATAGAAGTAGACTAAAGATAGCATTAATAAAAAAAATAACTTATCTATTAAATTATAGACGCTATATTTTTTAATTCTGTTAGTAACTTGAAATAAAAAAATATATAAAGAGCCTATACCTGTTAGCCCAATGCTTATAATAATATAGACAAAAGAAATTACTTTTTCTTTGCTAAGATCTACTAAGCCCAAAACAACAAAGAGCACAATAGATATAAAGCACAAAGTTGCAATATAGAAACAAAAAGACCCTCTAAGCTTTTTCCATGGGAGTTCGTCTACCTCTTGCCCACCATATCGCAAATAAATGCCATCATTAAATCCAAATGTGAATACGCCCACAAATCCAACATAAAGTACATAAAATTGCCAATACCCAAAATCAATAACGCCCAACATAACAGGGACAACAAAAGCTCTTATAACCCCAAGAAAAAAAACTAATAAGTGGCTTATAAAACTGTAACTGATGTTTGAAGAAAATGTCTTGATGAAGTTAGTTGTCATTCGTTAATCTATATGAATTTACCTAACCTGCCTATTCAGAACGCCCAATTAAAGATCTGTCAGTAAAGTCAACATAAGGAGTTATTGGGTAGAGCAAATTGGTTAAAGGATACCTAATGGTTATATTAATAAGGTTTATTGATAATAAGGACATAATTAGAAACTTTGGAATATGCAGTCCTATATTATTTTTAAAATTTATTAACTTAAATTCTGAATAATATGGATATATAAAAATAACTAAAATAATAAAACCCCATTGCCATAACCTGTCACCCACTACAGCCACATCAGTTAAAAAAATGAAGATAGATAATGCTGGGATTGTGCATGACACCAAAGCAAAAATAATATTATTTTTTTTTCTAAATGAGCTATTCATAATAAAGGTTCTAGTTATAAAAATTAAGAGAAATAATGAGATAATTGACATTAAGTTAAAGCCGCCTGATGCTGAATTTATGTCTATGTATGAAAGAATTTTACCACTCACAAAGTAGCCTAAAATTTGAGATGCCATAATGCCTGTGAACATCAAAGCTAAAAAAAATAATGAAGTGACAAAATTAGAATATCGATTGAGCTTAAGCATGTAGATAGTTGAGAATGTAAATATAAAGAATAGTGCCTGAATATGAAAAGAGAATGCTATTAACCACAAAAATAAAATTGTTAATGGAGATTTCTTATTGTGAAGTAAAAAAATAGACAACATGAAAATTGATAGTGAAATGCCACTTCTTAATGCATTACCCTCTAACAAGATTGCAGAATAAAGTAAAATTAAAAATATGTAGGGCCAATAAATGCCTATTTTTCTCATAATATATGCCTTTATTGTCAAAGAAAATGTTGCCGCAACAGCATATATTAATTCAGGAGAAGAAATTAAAAAGGAGACTAATTTGATAAAAATTACAAAGCCTAACTCTCTTCCTAAAGAAAAAATACTTTCGTCTAATGTAATGTATATGCCATTTAGATTTGAAAAAAGATTGCTAAAAGTTGAACTACTAATACTCTTGATATCATTTACATAGAATTGGTAATCAAAAGAAAATCCAATATCTGCATTAGAATATACAACAAAAATTGCTAAGAGAAATAAGCTGACATATAAATTCTCACGATTTGTTTTAAAAGCAAACATTATAAATTTTAAATAAGATTCTCATCATAGAAAGATGATTCGCTGTTAAAAAAAATTTGGTTTTGGGCCGCGCAAGGCTCAATTGAATTGATAGATTTAATTGAGTTAAAGAAATCTTCCTGGGTCAATATAACTTTTCCAGGTAACTTAATTTCAGATAAATCGAAGCTCAAGCCGCGATTATTGGTGTAAGAATCAAGGTCTGGCATTAAGAATAATATTGGATTATTTTTCAAAAGGTAGTCTACAAAAACAGAAGAAAAATCTGTCCAAAGCATATTTGAAGCTCCCAACAACTCATAAAGACTTAATTCATTTTCAAGCAACCAATCTTCATTTATTGTCATTATATTTGAATAAGAAGTCTTTTCTTGCTCAATGATTGCCATTGGATGTGGCTTAATAATTACTAATGTATTTTGACTTACAAGAATATCATTGAGCTTGTTTGCATTGAAGTTTTTAAAACAGAATATAGATACACTATCTCCATCTTCACGAGCCTCGGCTGTATTTGATTTACGGTAAGTAGGAAGCCATACACAAATATTATCATATCTTTTTTGAAGACTTAGTAAAACTGGATTTAATATAGCTTTTGTCAGTATCTCATTTCTTGGCAGCCCTGAAATTAATATATCATCTTCTTTTTTTCCAAAAACATCTGCCATTATCTTTTGAAAAAATTTAGAAGTGCTATATATGTAATGAGAATCTGGCATTATGCTTTCATTATCTAGTAACCCCATCTTTTTTAAAGGCATCCCATGCCACATATTAATAATTTTCTGTCTATTAAAAGAAATTTTCTTAAAACCATAAAAAATACCATGAGTAAAAAATATACCGCTTGAAGTTAAGAGTTTCCAGATTCCTAGAAAACTATTTTTTTTCTTTATGCATACATTTTTACCAAGCCAATATGGTCTATATTTATGATCTCTTGATACTAGAATGACAACCTCTTTCGTATCTAGATAGTTAAGAATACCTCTTGTTTGATCGTCAAAGTCAGGAAAGGATATTATTGAAACTCTTTGGTTATTTTTAGGAAGTATGAAGTTTAACAAATTTATAATCTTAATAAGCACAATTATTTTTACCTCCATTATCTCTTTTATATATAGTTTTTTAATTGCCTATAATGTAGAAAATTCCTCTATTTAGAGCTCTATATTATTGTAAATTAAAATTTCAAAGAAAATTTATTAAATTTCTTTTGATTGGATTTCATCCATAAGCTTTACAATCATTTCTAAGCATTCTTTTGGATACTTGCCTATGGCTGTTTCTTCAGACATTTGAATACCATATATACCCGTTTGTAAAGTATTATACATATCAATGACTTCGGGGATTGTAGGTATTGGATTGGTTTCCATATTCTTAAGAAATTGAGTTGCAAGGAAAACTTTTTTATTGAAATATAAAGCCTTATTTAAAATATGTGCTTGGTATGCTGGTATTTTTTCGATTCCAACCTCGGTTGAGAGATCACCCCTGTCAACCAAAATAAAATCAACTTCTTTTAAAATTGCTATTAAATTAATTACTGCCGCTTTTGTTTCAACTTTTGATATGATTTTAATATCATGATTTATGAAATCTTTAGCCTGTAAAATATCATGTTCATTCCTTACAAATGATAAGCCAACATAATTTAATTTATGCTTATTAGCTAACTCTATTAATCCTTCATCTTTTTGAAATAAAAAAGGTATGTCATCATGAATACCTCTAACATGTAGCCCTTTGTTATTTTCAAGATAGCCATTAGATTTTGAAAGGAACCTAATGACTTTTTGTTTGATATCAATTCTATCAACTATAAATTCAAAAGTTGAGTCATTAGCCCATACAACATTACCTTTATTTAATAAACTGTAAAAATCTAGGTAGTTTGTCTGATTAAATCCGAGCTCAAAAAATTCTCCACTCTTTATAGCGATGGCTTTGTCAACATTCGCAGTTCGAACCTTGTTTCCAGGTAAGTCCATCAATATTTCAGAATCGGGAACCTGAGATCTAATTTCACAAATATAATTTTCTATGTCATCAATTGATCCATGTGCGCCATTGATTCTATAAATATTCCTGGGGTCGTGTACTTCCGTCAAAGGAATATTATTAAGCAATGAAGGTCCTACGGTTGCAATTATTCTTTTCATAAATTAGTCTCCTATAAATTTATTCTTACCAAGTTTAATTATTGCATCAGCGACTTCAGGTCGCATAAGGCGCTCATCAGGGCGTTTATCATTATTGAGTAAATCTCTTATTTTTGTGCCACTTATTTTCTCTATGTGGTCGCCTTTATGCCCACAAGTTCTATCAGATACAATTTGAGCACATTTATGACAGTAAAAAGGCTCTCTTAATAAAAGGAAGTTTATACCTAAGTTATGATTTTTTGAAATTTCTATAGCTAGCTCATGTGCTTCATATTTTCGGTAATAGTTTCCTACACCAGCATGATCTCTGCCTATTATGAAGTGAGTACATCCTAAGTTACGTCTAATAATTGCATGAAATATAGCTTCGCGTGGCCCGGCATATCTCATTGGCGTTCGCAATAATTCCATATGGATATTTAAATTAACATAATATTCCTTAATCATCGCATTGTAGCCATCAATTACAGCATCCTCGCTAAAATCACCGGGCTTCTTCCAGCCAGTAAGAGGATTAATAAATAAACCATCGCATTGCTCTAATGCAACTCTTTGAAGGTATTCATGAGCTTTATGGAGCGGATTCCTGGTTTGGAATCCAGCAATTGATTTCCATCCTCGAGCTTTAAAATATGATTTAGTTTTTAGAGGATTCAGTGCTTTGTTGCATAAAGATTTATCTGTAACAACAATCTTGCCTCCAATACGATATTTGTATCTACTAGATTCTTTTTTTACTCCAGGGTGATTTGAGTCATTCGTTTTAAAGATTTTTTTAATATCAGACTGTGTCTCAATCTCAAAACAATCCTGAATATTTATATAAGCAACAGGATTTTCTTTATAGGTCAGAATAAGTTTTTTGATTGATTTTGCTTTTACAAAGGTCTCATAATTTACATCTAAAGTAAGCGGTATCGTCCATACTGTTCCATTTGCAAGACATAAATCATTAATCACGCTAGTATAATCTTCAGAATTCATAAATCCACTTAAAGGTTCAAACAAACCCATTGAGATATTTATACAATCTTGCAAAATCTCTGAATTTATCTCATAAGAAGGTTTCATATTTATGATGTTAAGGAATTCAAAAATAAGTAACTAGGATTAATATAGTTTTTAATAATAGTATAAATATGTGTTTTTTTAAACTGCATTATATTATTGAATAGTCTTTATAATTAAAGAAGCTCCAGAAAGAAATAGAAAAATTGCGAAGATTTTATCATATTTTCTGTCTGGTATATTTGCATAAATAAAGTAGTCTACTAACAGATAAGTAGTTATACCAACAAATATCAATTCTAGTTTAAGCTCTTGTAGTCTACCTAAAGTAACTAAGGTTAGAAGTTGAAATATAGCAAATGTAAAATACGATAAGCTAATAGTTGCTCTCTTTTCTAATTTACTTATGTCTAAAGTAAATACCTGTGATGTTAATAATGATCCACCCAAATTTGTTAAGCCATGCAATGTTCCCATAGTTATGAGAAATAGTCTCTCATATTTAAATATATTTAGAACAATTTCTTTTATTTTTAAAAAAAATGACTTTAAAGAAATAAATATTAAAAAAGATCCAACATAAAATGATGCATTGATATTCATCTCTACAGCATAAGCAAGGCAAAGAACTATTGGAGGTATGGTAAAGGTTAAAAGTTTTTTGTAATAGATAAAACTTATATGCTTATGGTCTCGAATAATTTGTATTAAATTAATGCTTAATGATATTGGCAATAAAATAGTTAGGACATCTGCAAACTCATATCCTAAAAATAGTAAAATCGGTGTTCCAAATAAGAGAACGCCAACACCAAATAAGGATTGAATTACTGAAACAAAAGCAATTATAAAGAAAATGTATATATCCACTAAATCTTTATTTTAAAGATAATACTGCTGAGGTTTCCAATCTTCATAATTCTAATCTTTAGAGAAAATCAATTCTCTAGAACTGTAAAATTTATATAAAACAAAACCGAAGCTCAACATCATCCCAAAAAGCATAAATAAAATACATATTATTGCTCTTTGTGGTTCTGATTTTTCCTCCATTATTGAGGGTGGATCAATATAATCAAAAACATAGTACTCATTAGCCTCGATTAAAGCTAATTTTTGAGTTTCTTCTTGTAAAAGTTCTGCAATAAGAAGCTGCAATTCAGAAAGATTGGTCGTTATTATTTGTTCATTAAGAAAGATAATAGCTCTTTCAGACTCTAATTTATCTTTTTGTCTGAAATAAGCATTAACTTCATCTATTAATAATGACACCCACTTCTGAGCAATAAGCGGTGACTGGTGTCTAATTCTTAAAGTGATAAAGTTTGTTTTACTATCTATGCTAATACTGAAGTGGTCATTTTTAAATACTTTGAAGCTCTCTTGGGCAGTTGGTATCTGTTTTTGTGGGTAAGAATATTTTCTAACCCATTGATTGGTTATAGGATTATATATACTATCATCGTAAATTAGATCATCTGTTCTATTGTTCCAGGAATCAACTGCCATCAAATCTGGAAGAAAAATATTGGGAAGTATATTATCTTCAAAAAAACTTAAGGATCCAATTTTTTCAATAGCTGCATTAGTATTACTCTCAGAGGTGCTGGGAGGCAAGTTAATGCCAGCAAGACCAGCGATTCCACTATAACTTTGCAAAGCTCCAGAAATTCCACTAGATGGATTAACGGGCTCTATTAATGCTTTAGATTCATATATGTTGGGCAATGATAGGCTATATATGACTCCAATTATCGATACAAAAGATGTTACCCCAACAATAGTCCATTTCCTTTCTATCAGTGCATAAAATATTTCAAGAAGGTCGATTTGATCATCAAAATCATTGGGATATTTATTGCTATGTGCTTCTTGCATAAAAAATTATTAATCGATGTATGATATAAGTTTATCGTATTCTTGTTTCTTTTTGATAATAAATTGATTTATTATAGTTGTTTTTTCTTGGATGCCCTTCGGCGTTAAAATGTATGCATATTTTAATTTATTATT
>MDTB01039539.1_pt1 | contig 19318 bp, 15 predicted proteins | sample 811161 | NCBI WGS metagenome assembly MDTB01 (sample SAMN05326650, study PRJNA326480) | marine metagenome | isolation source: seawater | place: Mediterranean Sea | collected 2009 | reverse complement strand
TAATGGTATGATTTCGTTAAGTTTTTTTACATTGTAGTACTTGTTACTCAAGAAATCTATTGCATTATTGGATATGTTTTTATCAAATGGTTTACCTGTTTCATTCCACCAAATGAAGTTTTTATCCACTACATCTTTAAATTCATAGAAATGATTTAATATTTTTTTATCAGGAGTGAGTATCAATTCTTCATCTAACCATTTGTAATCTTGAAGTATATCATCAGAATCAGGATGTTTTTGAACTATAAAGAATGGTTCTTCTGCAGATTCTGGTTGACACCATAAGGCTGATAATCCATTGTTTTCGTGTAATGGATGTAGGAAAGGTTCTTTAAATATCGGAATAACACAATACATCGTACTACAATATATAACATTTTGCTGAATAAAACAAGCTTTTTTTTATGCGTCTTCCAATGTTTCAGGAAAATTGGAGTATAAAAATAAATTTATAATAGGCCCTTCTTTACAATAACTTGTAGGTGCTATAAAGAATCTGCTGTCTGAAACAATTACATAATATTCAGTATCACCTTCAAAAGTATAGCGTGTTTTGTAACCTTCTATATTATCAGCTGTAACTTTTTTATAATCTAATCCTTCTACTTGTCCACTTTGTCGAATACCTTCAACAACCCTACGGAGGTTAAGTTCATATAATTCTGAGTCTGATTTTCCTTCATCACCTAAATCAGGTACATCGAATGTTTTAGGTAAAAATCCTCTAACATATTTACTTTTCCCTACACCAGTTGGTAATGTTCTTACTTTATACACAGCATCTACCTTATGAATTCTTCGACCATAGAACCAGTCATTTTTGAGTTGGTTTTCTTTACTAATAAATTTATTCATCATACCTATGTCAGGTTTCATATAACTTAAAAAAGGTAAAACTGCTTCCACTCCCTTACACTTGTGAGCGTCTTTTAAATACGATGGAGCCAATACAGATTTTTTTTCATTGTTAATTACTAATTGTTCTTTAACATCATCTCTCATTCGTGGTACACAATCCAACTCGGTATTAAACACACCAGGTGATATAGTATGTGTAATTCTCATAATTTGAAAAAATACAAAATTTGCATATCTTGATGGAATATGATTTATTTTAAATTTATCACTAGGTTGTAAGCCCGTAAAACCATGTATTTTTAAATTCAATTTCATTGGTAGAATTGTTGGTTTTGATTTCAATGTAAATGCTAAATGTCGTTTTGTAAAATAATCATATACATTATCACAAAATTCATAATTCTGATTTTCTAAAACTGCTTTATGTTTTTTATATTCAATAGTTGGTTTTGAAGAAGGTTCAATATCTCCTGTATCACCTTTTTTATCTATTAAATCTTGTGTGGCGTCCTTGTAATGTTGAGTTGCAGCTGCTGGTATCGAAAAATCCCCAAAATCCCCTCCATATATGTTTTGAGAGGACAAAAAAGTTGAGTCTGTTTTTGTCAATTCGTCTTGACTTTCAAATGCACTAAAAATCTTTTCTAAATCAGAACCACCTTGAGATGGTGGATAAAACTCTACACTATATTTAGCTTGATATGTAGTTTCACCTGGTGGTATGTCCTCTATTTTCATATGAACTTGTGTCTGGTCTATTATTTCTGATGATGCAAATACATTTCTACCTGCTGAACCTAAACTTTGTAATGCTAATTTTGATGATATGGCACTACCATCACCCGGTGACAAACCAAATGTCATTGATTTTACTATCGTGTTTGGAGAAAATGGTTCAAAACGAAACATATCATTAAAAAATTCTTCTCCATTAGTTTGGGTTTTCAATGTATCATTAGTAAGTATTTCTTTTGCAATATAGTTTCTATCAACTACACCTATTCTATCACCAACCATGTCAGCTGTATCAATACCCCAATTCCATATGTAACCAGTAGATTCTGCCAGGGCCTTAAACATATAATTAAATATTTCAGATACTGAATCTGCAGAATTTATTGCTCGTTTAAAAACAGCTAACTTTATAAATACTTCACGGATTGGTATTCTTTCGTATTTTATATCATTATTATATCTACCATTTCCTTCCCAATTTGCAAGTGGGTCAGGTACTTTTCCCTTTCTCGTATTGTATGTGTTGTTCCATCTCACCGGAAACAAGAATGGGAGTTTTGTGGTTGATTTTAAAAATTGTTGTCTTTCCATTAATGTTGAAGAATATCGTGTATAACTCCTACTACTATCAAATTCTATAGCATCACCATCATTGAATTGTTCGGCAGCTTTAGGATACTTTGCCAACTCACCATTTAATAATACATCTTCAATAAAACCATAGGATAAGTATATGGCATCCTCTCCAGTCTTTGGTATTTTTTTTGTCTCATCATCCTCATCTTTTGCAAAACTACCCTTCCAATATATACCTAATTGAATTGCTAAGTCTGTAGGTGTGTTTGGGTATTTAGTACCATCAGATAATATTTCTGAACCAAGTAAATTAGTAAAAGCTTTATAATCATCTATGTTCTGTTCATCTAAGTCTTCTGGTATTAAAGTTTTACTATACTCTGGAAATAAAGTTTTTTGAGCTAAGTTTAGAATTTTAAACTCAATATTTGATAATAGATTTTTTTTAATATTTCCAATTATATCTTCATTTATATCTACATCAATAATTTGTGTTGCCTTAGAAGATATTTTAACACTACATTTATATGCTCCAGTCGTGGGGTCTAAATCTGAAGTAAAACTTACTACTTGTCCTTGAATAAAATTCATTCCGTAATTTGATTGTTGTAATTGGCCCTTTGATATTGTTTTATTTCCATCACCATCATATTCTACTTTCCCATATATGTTTTCATTAAATGTTTTTGGGTCTGCAATGTATTCTTGAGGGTCATATAATTTAAATGATTTATCATCACTATATCCAAAATCAACAAAAACTTTAGCTGCCGGTCTCATAAAATATCTACTATAAATTGAATCAAATTCTTCATAATCATAAACGGTAAAATTTATTGTTGTTGATAAAATACCAGCTACAGGACCTGAAGAATTTTGTGTTGTTGAAGTAAGAGCTGTTATACCAGCCGGTGGTTGTAAATTTTTTCTATTACCTGTGTAAGATGAATCTGTATAATTGTTTTTTTGAGATGGTAATATTGTTTCTCCTAATGCTGTAGTGTCATTAGTAGATGTTGACCCTAATATGTTTCTTTCTCCTGATTTATTCATTCCTAGTTGATAAATTTTAAATGTATCTTTAGGATATTTTTCCAACTTAGTCTCTTTAATTACTGCTCCACTATATTGACTTGGTTCTACAACTTGTGGAAATTCATAAGAGTTATTTACAAAATCAAAATTATAGTTTGAAATATTCTCATCAACAGGAACCTCTGTTACGGTATCAGTTTCTGTTGACACTCTTACTGCAGTCCACATTCTGACAAATGGTATTTTACCTGACAAATAACCTGCTCCACCAAAGTTATGTTTATCTTTATTTAATTGTGCGTCTGTTGCATTAACTGAATCAAAAATACCACCTGATAAATCTTGTATTTCCTCTAATCTTTTCTTTACATCTGGGTCAATGGAAAGACTATCATTAAAAATTCTTGATGCTATTTTTGCCATTTATCTACCTTTTGCGTATTGTGTGGAACCTGGTATTCGTAATTGAATATTTTCTGAAACTATCATTGTGTTTAAATCATTAGCTCTTGCAATATACCACCAAAGTGATACATCACCATAAAACTGATGAGCTAATAAATCTAATCTATCTCCAAATTGTGTTATTACATAGATGTCACTATCAGATTTGGGTATTTTACTAAAAATAGTAGTTTTGTAGTATGATTTATTTTTTTTTACTTGTAATTTAGTGTTGCCATATCTACTCATTTTAAACTCCCGCTTCTGTTTTTACTTTATCGTAATTAACACCATAAAATCTTGTATTAATATCTGGTGTCTTATCGTGAATTACCGTAAATCCTATAGTTGCTGTAATGTATTTAGGTGCTCGTGTACCCTCTTCAAAATAATTCCAAGTACCTTCTTCATTAAAAGAATAATTTAGAGTATTTAAAAATCCTAATAAGCCGTGTTTTAATGCCGCATTATCATTTTGTGCTTTTGAAGCTCCACCGTATAAATCAGCTAATCTCATTCTACAAAGAGGTGGTTTAGGTCTTGTTAATGTATAACCTTCTGTTGAAGAATCATTAAAATATTCAGGGTAACATAAACTTGTTAAATAGTCAAGTTTTTGATAAATACTTTTAAACTCATCTGGATTATTAGCATATAAATCTAATGAAAAATTTAATGTTCTGGTTGTGCTTTGATATGCAACAACTGGTTCACTTCTTCCAACATATTGTTCTGTTGAATAAGCAGGAGCTATGTTTTCAGATAAGTCTTTAATGTATCCTCTGAACATTAAAATTTTATCGTTTCGCATATCTTTGAAATAAAATGGATAACCTTCTTCTATTGTGGATAATGAATCTTTATTACCTCTTTTGTTTATTATAACTTGCTCTTCTTCATCTATAGGTGCTAAAGTATGAAAATCTCCAGGTATACCTTGATTGTTTACCGTTGTCCCATCTATTGATTGATTGACATTATATAGAATAGAACCACCTAATGTAGTGTGTTTATCTCCATCTGCAGTCAATTTTTGTTTTGTGATACCCTCTACTTTACTATTTTTATTGGGTGTCAAATCAGGTAATCCAAAAATAGGGTCTGATGATTCTGTATATTTATCTTCATCAAATAAAACAGAACGATTCATTCTAACTTTTATAAAAGGTGTTGTTGAAGAAAATGCTGATAGTGGATTATATGTGTATTGAAATTGTTGTTTACCAACACTTGCACCAAAAAATCCATATCGTTCATCTGTCCCGTGTTTTATATTTCTGTGCCATGCGTTTGCTAAATACCCAACTACATTTTGAGCTGCAATAAACTTGATACCATCTTGACTATCGAATAAATACTTACCAACTCTTTCTATATCATCTAAAGATTGGTCTATTACATTTTTTGAATCACCTATACCTCTAATAACATAAGGTTCTTCACCTCTATCGAATGCTAAAGGCAAAAACCCTTGTGATGATACTTTACCATTACCGTGTCTCATATCTAAACGACCATCAACTTTACTTTTTACATTTTTAAAATCTATTAAATCATTAATATGGTCGTTGTAAATATCTTCTAATGTAATACCCGAAACATCTACACCATTAATTAAATTACTTCTTAAACCACCTTGTTGAATTAATGATACTTTATCAGGGTCAATTGTATCTTTTGTTCTAAAAGTATTACCTGGGTTACTTAGATATTTATTTTTTTGTTCACCACCAAAATCAAAGGTCTGACCTCCAAATTGTCTAAACAATGTCCCGTTATCAATATTATCATTACCAGTGTTTATCGTACCATCACCAACCATTAAAAATTCTGATAAATCTTTATGTTTTCTTAATTTTGTAAAACCTGTTGCATGAATATCATCAATTGCAGTAACACCGAGCCCTGCATCATCATAAACTTCATAATAATGTAATCCAACTAATTCACCTGGATTACTATAACTCGTACCTGATGCTCCTTTAAATTCAGTTGGGTCTAAATGTTTACGATTAGGTGTGAATTTATGGCCAAATTCATCTCCCCAATGGTCATCTTCAATAATAATTTGTTCAGTTGGGTCTGGATGATTAAAAGAATCACCTTCTACACCAATGTATTCTGAAAGGTCTTTTTCTTGCCTATTTTTTGTAAAGTTTATAAAACTAGGTGACGGTCCATTTGCATAATCATCAATATAAAATGTGCCCAAATTTAATCCTGGATTACTATAATTTGTACCTGATGCTCCTACAAATAATGTATCATCACCTGGCTGTAGTTGTGGAACAAATCCACTCCCCTCGACATCTAATATTGCATTGACAATATGGTTATTGTATCCATATTCACTTGGATTATTATATGTCGAGCCTTCAATTCCTAAAAAGTCTGTACCTTCTGTATTTACGGTGAAACCATTTGCATGAATGTTTTCAATATAATTGACACCTTGTGTTGTACCGGCATCAACTAAGTCACTAAATATTGAATTTAAATTATTTAAGCCTGCCATAATATTATGCCTTCACTACTGGAATACCATCATTTAGTATTCTCATTAATAATCTATTAGTTTCTGCTATATCTTGTTTTAATTTTCCTACTTCTTCTGCTACAGGTTTCAATGCTTGACCTCGAACACCTGAAACAATCTCACCTTTATCAACTTGTGCTATACCTGTTCTTGTTATTGTACCACCAGTTTCTAACTGAGGTACATCACCCATCAATGATGGTGTTTTAATTTTTGGTATACCAATATTAAAAGGAGGGATAGTTCCAAATACTGAATTATCCACTATGAAACCTTTTTTCATTAAAGTATATCCTTTAAACAATACTTTATCAGAAATAGCATTTTTTATTCTATTGAATGTTCTAATAATTAAATTAAATGGTTTTTTAATAAAATCTGTTACGGTAGAAAGAGCATTTTTTATACTTTGTGCAAAATCTCCTGCAAATTCTCCAAAATCAATATCTGGTAATAAATTCATTAATGATTCTCCAATAGAAGAAAACATAGCACCAATAGAATCAAATGCTCCTGAAACTGCACCTGCTACTAAACTACCAATACCTAAAAATGCATTTGCAATCATTTGCGGTACTTTTTTCACACCTTCTATTGCACCACTAAATAAATCTACAAAAAATTCAGCACCAATACTAACTGCACCCATTAAAGCTTCACCAAGTCCTGATAACCCTCCTACAACTAAGTCTAATATCGTCTTACCTATACTTCCAATACCCTCTATAGAATCTAATATCAGTTGTCCTAAACCTGAAAAAATATTTGCAATCGAACCTGGTATATCAGCAAAGAAATCAACGATAGCATCTGTAACCGTGTTGAATCCATCTCGTATAAATTGAAATGCATCTTTAAACCATGAAGTTAAATCAGTTCCAAATATCATATCAAAAAGACCAGTAAATGCTGTAACAACTCCTTCAATTACTCCTATAACAAAACCACTAACAAATCGATACATATTTTTAAATGTACCTGTCACACCTGTAAGACTCTTATCTACATTATTAAAACCACCAAATAATCCGTCAATTAATGATAATATTTGTCCTAAAATTGGTATACCTCTTAAGCCTAATTTACCAAAAACTTTAACAAGACTTACAATAGGTTTGAAAAGTTTAGATGCTACTTTAAATACTGAAGTGAATGGTTTCAATAACCCGGTTATTGGTTTAGTTATAAATTTTATTGCCTTTGCAAATCCTTTAGCTGCTTTTGATAGAGCTGCAAATCCTTTACTACCTTTTATTTCTTTAAAAAATTTACGAAATGGTCTGGTTGCATTCATTATAGGTTTAACCACATTTTTTAACCAAGAAATTCTTATACCTTTAAATATATTTGATAGTTTAGTGGCTATTTTAGCAAATGTTTTTGGCATAGCTATTTTCATAACACCAATTCCTTTCAACATTCCTCCAACAAGTGAGTCACCTAATGCTTTTCCCATACCAAAAAGTAATTTAGTTCCATTCACTAAAATAAATGCTATACCATCAAGTAACATTTGACCTATTTTCTTACCTAATCCCACCCAATCAAAATTTGTAAATGCTGCTTTAAGTTTATCCATATATTCTTGAAAACCTTCAGGTGTAAGTATCTTTTCTATAAAGTTTGCAACTTTTTCAAGTGCACCTATTATATCGTCACCAAATAAGTCAGCTAATTTAATTAATGTTCTATTCATTTTTGCTAATATTTTTTCCATGTTTGACATTGTTTTTGATGCTTGTAGTGCTGCTCTGTCTTGTGCCGATAATGCTTCTTCACCCATATCAACACCACCCATTTCATCTGCCCCTTTAGACATCTTCAGTAATTGTTCTGTTGACATACCTGCTGCGTCTGCAACTGATTGTAAAGTTAATGGGTCTAATGAACCTAAATCAACATCACCTAATTCATCAGCTATAGCTTGAAATGCCCCTGCAGTATCACCTGCAAAAGCTAATCTTCTTGCTTCATTTAAATTGATATTTTTACCTAACATAACTGAAGCTTGTAACTCTTTATTTAACGAGTCTTCAAAATTCAACATTCCTTTTAATGAGTTGGCAACATCTTTAACACTCATACCTAATTTTCTTGCTTCTATTGCTGTCTTTGCAAAATTTTTCACTCCTCCTTTGGAAAATAAAGCCATATCTTCTGTAGATTGTGCCATATCTTGTAGTACTGCTTGAGGAGCCACATCGTGTTGTGCTGCTAATAATCCTACTTGTTCTGATAATACATGCGATTGTTCAGCTGATAAATCTCCTATTAATTGAAATTGCCCTACAATGGTTGCCATTGTTCCAGATTGTACATTTAATGCTTTAGCTCCATCTGCTATATCTTTAGAAAGATTTAGAGATTCTGAAAATGCCATACCAAAATTATTTGATAATTCAAAAGAACTTTGAGCTATGTCTTTTGCTGATAGACCTATTCTTTCAGCACTATCTACCAGTTTCTCGAATGATGCATTTGCTCTGTTGCCTGCTACTTCAAATCCAACACCTATCTCATTGACAACTGCTTTCATATCGTATTGGAACTTACTTATAACAGCACCAAATAATCCTGTTATAGCTCCTACAAAACTCAGACTCAATATAGACGATAGGATACTACCAATCTCACCAAAAGCAGATACCATAGTGTCTGCTACTTGTTTACCAGCCTGTAATAACCCTTTAGCTAGGTCTTTTGTCTTATCTTTTGCTTTTTTTAGTAATTGAGTAAATTTGTTGGTATTTTTATTGGTATCATCTACATTATCAGGTATGTCGTTAGTGTCACTTAATATTTGTTTCATCAAATCAGCAACACCCTCTAAATTTTTTGTCATATCTTCTGCAGAGGAAACTACATCTTCAAAAATATCCTCAATGTCTGCCAATAAATCTCTTTGTTCGTTTAGAGATTCGTTCTGTTTATTGATTTCTCTTGATGATGGCATGTATTTTCCCCAATATTGAATTTATTTTGAAACCGTTTCTGTTCTATTATAAATATCAAAAATTTAAGAAATTCTACTATCTTCTTTGTTTGTTAGCCTTTTTAATTTCATCAGATTCTTTTTTCATTGTAGCTTGAAGTTCATTCAGATACCAATTTCTTAAATAAACAGGCATACTATATACTTCTGAAAAATTAAAACCTTTTCCGTAATATACAAGATTAAATATTGACTTGTGAATATAAGGTTTTTCTTTAGGACTCAGGCCAAAAAAAGTTTACGGTCAGTGGAATATCCACTTCAACCGTTCCTCCTTCTGGAAACTCTATTTCCTGTTTCATCTCAACATCTGGTGATATTCTTGTTATTTCATTTCTGAGAGCTAATGAATCTTTTGATAACATATTATCAATCGATTCAGATAATTCTGCCTTATCAGTTATTCCATCCCATTCGATGATAACACGCTTTAATCTTGTCGTTATTCCTGATGATTGTAAAGAACCTAATTTTTTCTTTGCATCTAATTCAGCATTAATTTGTTCATCATCTATACCTGTCAATAATTTCCATTTTATTTTTGATTTTGAAATAGGTAATTCAAAGTCAAATTCATTTGAAGAATAATCAACATCTGATGGAACTATTTTATATGGACAATCTGCTAAATTAAACTTGTGAGTAATTGTTTCATCTGTTGTAGGATGTGTAACCTCTGTAGAATATTCAGGTCCGTATGCTAAAATACGAATAGCAATCATTATGGCATTTTTATCACCTAACACTAAATCTTTTGTATTTATACCAGGAGTTAGTATCAATGAATCCATTAATTTCTCCAAAACAGCACCTTTTTTGATAAGATTCTGTGATGTCAAAATATCCTCTTCTTTAGCAGTCATATATTTTATTTCTATTTTACCTTTATATAGTGGTGAATCTTTTCCATATATTTTACCACCGCTCGGTAAATCAATTATTTCACTAGGAAATTTTTGTTTTTTTATATCTGCTTTTTCTGTTTGTGGTTCTGCCATTTTTGACTCCTATGATTTTGATTCATTTACAGATGCTTGTCTATAACTCGTCACTAATTTTTTGATTTCACCGATAGCTTTTCTAGCTCTACCACCAGCTGCTTTATTACCTTTGTCTACAAATATTGAATGGTTATCTTCAAAATCTGTAAATAGTTGTTTTATATCGTTATATAATTTATCACTTGACATATTTATACCTCCGTTGCTCGTCTAAACCATCCTAAAAAGAATTTTTCTTGTTCTGGTTTAGCTGTTATTAAATCTACATAATACTTTACTCTGAATGCTCTAACTCTATCTAACTCGACACCTTTTAGAGCTCCAATTGTCATTGGTCCTAAGCCACCATCAACTTCTATATCTTTACCTCTGTTGACAGCTGCTCTTTGTAGAACTTTGACTGCTGTTCTCTTACCCATATTCACACACATATCAAAATAAATATGCCATAAATTCTGTGGAAGAGATTCAACTTTGTTTTTATCCCAATAATCTTTTTTATAGATGTCTTTTGCTTGTTCTATTGTTAGATTCTTTATATCAATATCTGGATAAAACCTTTTAGTGATGCCATACTTTGTTTCACCACCTAAATCTTTGGGGTCGTTTACATAACCACCCTCGTGTTCTAAAACTTGTTCAATAATTTCTTTGAATGTTTTCATATAACCTCATAACTTATTCATATATAAATATATATAAAAATAAAAAACCCTCGAATTTTTTCAAGGGTTTTTTTTTGATGATTTTTTTTCTAATAGATTAGAACTGAAGTATTGCGTAATCGTATCTTAATGTAAGAGAAATGTCTACAGGGTCACTTGATGAATAATCTAAATCATTGAAATTTGCTGCTTGTATAAAGGCACCTTTTAACTTCCATTCTTCAACTACATCACCTACAGGACCAAGAACTTGAAAATCAATATCTTTTTTGTAAAAATCAGAATATCCATCTCTACCAGTTACTGATTCGTGGTGTAATCTAATCCATTCCATAACACCTTGTGCAGCTGATGGAACAACTGGGTCATACAAAGTTATCTCAATCGGTTCCCAAGTAGCTTTACCGTGAACATATCTTTTAACATTTATGTGATGTAATTCTACTTCTTCAAAAGTTATTGAAGGTCTTGCCATTGTTTTTACAAGATAGGCAGGAAGACCATTCAGATTCATTACATATCTATTTTTTAGTTTAGGCTCAAAAGCCGTAAACATTATTTCATTAGCATCAATCAATGTAGCCATTTAATTTCTCCTATTAATTCATACTTCATATTTCAAGTATGTTTCTATACACATATAAATATATGAAATATGAAAAAATATACTATTATTTCTTTATTTATTCACTAAATTCAGCACCCGTTCTTTGAATTGTGAAATCAATTGTTATAAATTCAGCTGCTTTAGTTGGCTGTAAAAATATATGTCCTATCAATTGATTTCTATCAATAGTGTCAGGTGTATTATTTGTGTTATCCATCACTACTTTAAAAGCATTTAAACCACTTTTAGATTGTACTTTTTCTAAATATGGATTAGCTATTGCTAAAAATTCTCTTCTCAAAGCTGGTGTATTTTGTTCAAACACCAAGAATCTTGAAGATGAAGCAATAAACTTTTTAACTGCTATCAATAATCTTCTCACATTAACTCTATCAAGAGCTGATGATTTTTTCTGTAATGTTTTTTGTCCAAAAATTGTAACACCTTGTCCTGGGAATGTAGCAATTGGATTAATTCTATTTCTATACAATGTATCTCTTGTACTATTTAACAATTTTCTTTCTGCTTGTACTGCATTTATAGTACCACGATTTAATCCAGCTGGAGCAAACCATGGATGCTTTGTTTTATCATTGAAAGCAAATACTTCAGCTGCTCCTACAGAACCTGGTACCCACCTATACATGCCTGCGTCATCATTTATTTGAATCCAAGGCCAATACATTGCACCATAACTTGAGTTAAATTTAGTACCTTCACTGGTTACAGCACTTAATGAAGAATTATATAACACAGGGTCTATTACTGCAAAACAATCACCTCTATTTTCACACATTTCAAGAGCATTAGTGACTATTGCACTATGGTCAGCACTTGTTATGCCTGGCATGTATAATAAATTAATATCATATTCATCTTGATTAGCAAGTAAATTAATTGCATCTTCGTAAGCAGTTTTACCTGATAATGCTGCCGTAGGATTTAATCCTTGTGTATTAGTTGATGTTATTGTATCATAAAAATTAATAGGGTGACTTTTGGTACCATCTGAACCATTGATAAAACCACCACCTAAAGAACCACTTCCTACAGCTGGTAAAGATGCTGAAGCTTCAGATATAGTTAAATTACCATTTTCATCCAGATAGTTTGGTAATGGATTTACATCTGTTACTCTTATGAATCTGGATTTATTTGCATACTCACCTACTACTTTTACATACGGTTCTGTTGTACCACTACCTTGTAAAGTAGTTACTTGATTTCCTATTACTTTTTCTATATAATTTGGTTGTGTAGAATCTAATGATAAGTTTTCAAATTTTTCTAAAATTATTGGTCTTTTATGAGAATCACTTCCTTGTCTGACTAATAGTGAAAATGTACCAACGGTTGTATCAACTTCTTGTATTTCCCATCTCACATTATCAGTATCACCTTTGATTAATGTACCATCAGTTCTAAGTGTTCCTCCAGTAGCTGTCGTTCTACTATTTAGTGTTTCACCTACTGCAATAGTTTCTATTTTAAATGGTATTTTTAAATGTGTATCGGCATCTCTACCACCATTCAGTTGTGAAACATTTGAAAATAATGCCCCATCACCGGAACTGGTTACCATTAATAAATTATCAAGTCCTGATGGTGTCACTCCATTGTACCATCTGTGTACATGCACTCCATCGTTCATATTACCTTGAACGGTAGCTGTTAATGAAACTACACCTGAACTATTACTTGCAGACAAACTTAAATTATGAAAAGAACCACTATTGTTAATCGTATTTCTAAAGTTTATTGCTGTTGCTGTTACATTTGAACCAGATTGTACAAAAATAGTAGTATCATTAGTTGTGTTTGTAGCTAAATCAACAGATGCTGATGTAAATATAAAATCAACATTTCCAATACTCATAGATGCTTGTAAATTTGTAGGTGAGTGATATAATCCCCCAGCTATTTGAAAACTTCCTGTTGCTGCTACTCCACCTGCCCCTGTTCCAACAACATCAACATCTGTTGACGATAATATAGAACCTGAGTCTTGAGTAGATGCAAGAGTTGTTCCTGATTGACCTTGTAGTGAATTTGAAACTTCAGTTTGTGTTAATGTACCATTTACTGCTGCACTTGGGCTTCCAGCACTAACTCTAACGAATGTAACTGGTCCTTTTGTTTTTAAAATCTTTTTAGCAGTTATCGTAGTAAAATATTCATATCGATTACTACCACTTGTAAATACTCCTCCAAATAAATCGTCTAATTCTCTTGTATTATTAACTACGGTAGGAACTAAAACAGGTCCTTTTGATGCTGGACCAACAACAGCAGCTCCTATTGCTCCTAAGGCTGCTGGTAAAAATGATGCATCTATCTCGTTTGTTAATACACCTGGACTGATTAGTTTTTTTGCCATTAATGATTCTCCTGTTAAATCAAACCAAAGAGTGAGTATTTAAACTCACTCTCTGATTAGTTTATATTACTCTGGAAATGCTGCTCCAGTTGGTTGTATTGTGAAATCCAATATAATAAACTCGGCTGTTCGAGTTGGTTGTAAGAATATCTGACCTATTAATTGATTTCTATCAATAGTGTCAGGTGTATTATTGGTTTCGTCCATTACAACTTTAAAGGCACTTAGTCCACTTTGTGATTGAACTTGTTCTAAGAATGGATTCACGATATTTAAGAATCGTTTTCTTAATTGTTCATTGTTTTGTTCAAACACTAAGAAACGAGATGAAGAAGCGATAAACTTCTTAACTCTGATAAGTAATCGTCTAACATTGATTCTATCAAGAGCACTTGATTTCTTTTGTAGTGTTTTTTGACCGAATACCGTTACACCTTGTCCAGGGAAAGTTGCAATCGGATTAACACTTGAATCATAAAGTGTATCTCTTTGACTTAACAATAGTTTTCTTTCAGCTTGAACTACCGTATCAAGACCACCTCTGTTAAGACCTGCAGGTGCAAACCATGGATGAGCTACTTTATCATTAAATGCATAAACACCACCCAATACAACTGAAGGTGGAACCCATCTTAAAGCACCATTGTTTCTAGCATCTTGAATTTGAACCCAAGGCCAATAAACAGCTGCATAATTTGAATCTATAGAATCTGCCTTACTATTAACGGTTGTTACTGAAGAGCCATAGTTAACAGGGTCTGCAATCAAGAAAGCATCTGCTCTTGTTTCACAGACATCAATAGCTTTATTAATTAAAGCTGAATCATTTTCTATATTTAACCCTGGTAACATCATTAGATTAATATCATATTCATCTGCATTTGCCATTAAATTGATAGCATCTTCATAAGCAGTTAATGTTGTTGAATCACCAGTGTTTAACCCTTGATTATTTCCTGATTCAATTGAATCATAGAAATTAGCTGGAATAACATCAGCTGAACCGTGAGACCCACCATATAAATCAAAACTAGCTACACCTGCACCACCACCAATAAATGAAGATGATTGAGCTACTGGTAAAGAACCTGTGAAGTTATCATCTGTTCTTGCACCATTTTCATTTAAATAATTAGGTGTCGATGAGTGAACCGTTTTAACTCTAACGAATTTAGATTTATTTGGAAATTCACCAACTGGTTTAATGTATGGTTCTGTTGTTCCTGAACCATTTAATGTTAAATCTTGGTTTCCAATTATTCTTTCAATGTAATTGTTTGAATTAGGGTCAAGTGAAACATTATTAAAAGTTTCTAATACTGATTTTCTTTTAATTGTATCACCACCACTTCTAATAGAAACATTAAATGTTCCTCTTGCATTATTAACACCTGATATTTCAACTCTATAATTATCAGAAGAACCTGATGTTAGAACATTATTTGTCCCTTCTTCAGCATCTTCGATATTATCGTATGATGTACCAGTTCCACCATGGTTATTATAAATTAATCCATCACCTATTGTTTCAAAAGTTAATGTTTCATTACCTGAACCTGATTGATAAGGTTGACTGAATTTACCAGCCGAGTCAACTTTAAATATTTTTGATGTAGCTGCTGTAGCAGTACTTACTCTAACAACGGTAAGTGGTCCACCGTTTTGTAAATATTGTTCTGCTGTGTGTGATGTTAAGAATTGATAATAATTCGAACCACTTCTGAATGTTGTACCAAATGTTGCTTCAAACTCTGCCATTGAATTAACAACCGTTGGAACTAAAGCTGGTCCCTTAAAGGTTGGTCCTATTATACAAGCACCTATATCACCTATAGCTGCTGGTAAAAAGGATGCATCGATTTCGTTTGTAAACACACCTGGAGAGACTACTTTTTCTGCCATTGAATTTCTCCTATTGAATTGTAAAATTATTTGTTATTAAATCTGTACGATACCGCAATATATCATCATATATAAATATGTAAAAATTGTCGCAAACAATAATTTTATTTATTTATTTACTAAGAATTTTCAATAGAAGGAGTAAATGTACCACTTTCTATATTAAGTGTTCCTACGCCATATTGGTCTTGGATTGATTTAACTAATTCTTGTTCTGCAGTTTGAGTTTTTTCATACTCAGCAGTAAGTGAATCATAATTAGTATCTATTTGTGAAAGTTGTTTTTCTAAATTGATTTTTGTTAAGTGAAGTTGACCAAAAGCATTTTGTATATCTACATAATTTTTTCTGATATTTTTTACCTTTGCTATTTCTTCTTCTGTTAGTTTTTTTACTTCTGACATTATGTAACCTCCATTAAATTTAAATGTTGTATATATAAATATATAGTTTTTTCCTAAAACATATTATTTTTTTACAAAAGTGACTCACCAAAGTTAACTTTTGCAACACTTTTTACTTTTTTAAGATTTGATATTTTATTAGTAACAACAGAATTATAATCTTCTGGTAACAATGATGCTCTACTATTAACTGAAAATGTTGATTTAATAAATCTCTCACCATTTCTATTCATTTCGGATGCATCTGATATATTTTCAATTAATGAAAAGAACTTTCTTTCTTGTCCCTCTCCCCAATATTGATTATTAAACTCAGTAAATGCTTCTACTAATCCATTCATCTGTGAAATAAAATTAGTCCATATGACAAATTCATAATTTATATTTACATAGTTAGGTGGTGTTGTTACTGCAAATTCAGTAATGGGCATTTGTCCTTGTAAAACTGCAAATCTATCATATTGATTTGTTTTTGACCATTGTTGTGATACTACAAATTGGTCTGAATTTCTTTTTAAATCGTGTTCCATACCATTGATAAAATCAGAATTTTTTGATACTTCTGTTCTTTTTAACATTATCAAAGGTAATAGTAAAGTACCATTTTTATCTTTTAATATTCCTCTTTTTCTAGCAGCAACCCATCTTTCTTCATTACCATACATTACTGGTACTTTAAATACTTCATTGTTTTCTTTAAATGATGGCCTAATTATATTTTTTACAAAATTAATAATTGAAGTATCTACATCTTCTAATGTAACAGAATAATTTTTTGTAAAGTCTGCACCAGGTGTAAATGTTTGTGCTGCATTTTCAGAACGAGACACATTAGGTCTATTTTCAATACTTTTTGTAGAAGTTTGATTTGCCCTATTTATAGTCTCTGAACTGACTAATTGTTTATTTGTAATTGGTTTAATTGCCATTTTTTCTCAAAGCTCTTAATTTATTAACTTTATTGTTTACCTTACCTTTTTTTACATTATCAATTTTAACATTTGAATCATCTGCTTTAGATAAAAATACATTTCTTTTTACATCAACTTCTATAGAGTTATCATTCACATTAATATTACCATTCTGTACTTTGATGTTATCTAATTTACCCATCATTGTACTCATCATATCTTTCATTTCTTCACCATAAACATTAGTTGATGATTTTATATTTCCTTGATATACTCCTTCATTAGTATTTTCTAATTTGTTACCATTCATTACAGGCTCTGATTTAACTATAACAGGGTCTGGTTTGTAATTAGGATTAGCAGTATCGTGTTTAATAATCCTTTTTGTTTTTATTTGTTGTACTGCCATTATCTTGGCCTCTCTTCTATTTGTAATGATGAAAGTCTCGCAATATGTGCTGTAGCTTTTATCTGATGTTTATATCCTGGATGGCCTGCTACTAATTGAGGTTCTGTTGTACCGTCAATTTCCCAATAAAAATCATTCCAATCTACAATGTCACCAATCTCTGGATAGAAATTTAAAGAACCACTTGATAAATTTTCTCTTTGAAAATATAGTTCAATATCACCTGTTGTATCTGCTCCAAACTCGTCTTGATTTATTTCTGGTTCATTGTATTGAATTAAACAATTTACTCTAAATCCTATATCATAATATTTTGTCGATGACTCTCCATAAATATTATCATCTGTCTGTTCTATATTTACTTTGTAAACATCTACAGATTGACCGACTATCTCATCAATCAATTCTTCATTCATTGAATTGATTAATTCAAATTCTTTTCTCGGTAAAAAAAATGGATTTGTTCGTGACATTAGATTATCCTAAATATATTTTAAGTGGAGCTTTAGCTAATACTTCCCTTTGAGCATTTGCTTCTTCAGCTTCAGCTCTAGCCTTTTCTGTTAAAGAAACTGATTCTAAAAATTCTTTTAACTCTTCTATTAAATTCGCCTTTTCTTCTCTTCCTTCTGATTTTAATGCTTCTCCATCAAGAGTGACATCTCCATTAGGTATAGGCATTGAAGAGTACTTACTTCTGATTATACCTAATAATTCTTTTGCTAGTGCTAATGTATACCTTCGTATCCATTGCCTACCTGAAGCATTTATTTCTGTATATGTAATAAATTTATATGGTACATTAGATGGGTCTGTTGTTTTATCTTGATTATATGTTCTTGTTAATTCTCTTCTTTCATCTCTAACATAATAATTAAACCAAATTTTTGTTCCCACATCATCTGTCGTAGGAAGTGGAAATATTCTTAACTGATTATTAACTAATTCAAATGAATAATTTGATTTTCTAATTTTATCATTAGTTTCTATAGCAGCTGCTCTTGAAATATCTTGATATACTGGACGCATTATATATGATACAGCTGGAGCTGAAGCACCTAATCCAAACGAGTCTAACATATTTCTTTGCTCGTATGAGCCGGCAAATGGGTCATAAAATCTTGTTATAGCAGATGGCCCTTGATTAAATACCGTTTGTACTTCTAATCGTTTAGTACTATGTGCAGCACTTGAAAATGAAGCTTCTGTTGCTAAATCATAAAGTTGTTTATTTCCTACGGTTATTGAACCTGAGTGTAAAGTTGTATCGCCACCTACTCTAGCTAACTCTCCATATTGGTCAGATAAGTAAGTTGATAACCCACCATTAGGACTAACAGGACTTGTTGTACCTGTACCAAAAGAACCTGATATTTTTTCACTATTACCATAATGTTCCCACATCCAATTCTTCATATTATAATTGTTTATATAAGTTGAATAATCTGATGTTGCTTCTTCAAAACAAGCATAGATTGATGAACTAGGTATCTCAAGTTGCATAACAGGGTGTCCCATTTTTCTAGCTACATATTTACAAACTTCAACTGATTCAGATACAAATGTTGTGTCTGCATCATATAAACCAAATGGTGTATCACCATCAGCTGATGTAGCTATCGTTGGGTCTGTGTATACAAATACTGATTTTGGCATAATAAAACTCCAGGTTACTATTCATATATAAATAGTTAATATAAGAAAAAACCCTATCAAAAGATAGGGTCTTTCCTTAACTAATATGAACAGAATTAACTTATATTAAGTTTAAGTCTGAACAATAGATTTTACCATAAAACTCTGGTCTAATCATTTTCTTAGCGTATCGTGTCATTACACCTTTTCTTGGTGTGAAGTCACTTG
>MDTB01009000.1_pt1 | contig 19319 bp, 25 predicted proteins | sample 811161 | NCBI WGS metagenome assembly MDTB01 (sample SAMN05326650, study PRJNA326480) | marine metagenome | isolation source: seawater | place: Mediterranean Sea | collected 2009 | reverse complement strand
TTTTCAGGACATCAGCAACATGGGCAACAAAACCCACAAGCTAATTCCCAAGCTAATGCTCAGGCCAATTCCCAAGCTAATGCTCAGGCCAATGCTCAATCCGATGCCTCTCTTGATACCCGCATGGGTCTTGATCAAGGCAGAGATGGGCGTCTGTTACGCTTGAATATGAATGACGCCAATTGGTCAGAACGGCTACTCCGCAATATCCAAAGCAATGGCGCTAAGGGGAGCGATGAGACTATTCGCATTATTCTTGAGCCGGCAAGATTAGGGCGGCTGGTTGTGCAGGTGAATATGACTGGACAGACATCCCATGTTCAAATCACATCAGCAACAGCAGAAGCCGCGGCTATGCTTGCCGATGCCGAGCCGAAACTTCAACAAGCGTTGGAGCAACATGGTCTAAAATTACAGATGCAAACATCAATGGGACAAGGGTTTTCACACCACTCAGCTCAGCAAGGATCAAATGGCCAAGGATCAAATGGTCAAGGCTCTGGCGCAACCGAAGATGACAGCAAAAATGCAACAAAAAATGCCACTAATGGCGACGATGAATCGACTAAAATATTAGAAGATGCTAAAATAGGAAAAGTTAACATTCTGGCTTAACGTCACTATGTGAGGGAAACGACATGGCTGAAGAAAATGAAGATGAGAAGAAATCTGGTGGCTTAATGCCATTGCTTAAAAGGATTGGTCTTTTTGGAGGGATGATTACCATTGGTCTAGTTGTTGGCTATTTCTTTTTTGCCCCTGCTAGTGATGTCATTGAAAAAGAAGAATTAGAAGAAATGATTGAGCGCAGTATTGAGGAAAGAGAAGCCGAAAAACAGGCTGAAGAAGATGCTAATGCTGATCCGGAAAAAGTGTCAAAGGATACTCCAGAAGAAGAAACCTTTGAGACAATTTACTATGAATTTGCAGGCACATTTACCACAAACTTGGCTAATTCTCGTAAAATGCTGCAATTAGGTCTAGCCGTATCAACCCAATATGATGATACCGTGATGGTCAATGTTGAGGCGCATGAGCTGGGGCTGCGGTCAGTTATTCTTCAGCGCATTGGTAATTTCAGCGAAGAGGATATCAAAGGCGAGGCAGGCCGCAAGACTCTGGCTAACTCGATCAGAGATGCTCTTAACGCCGAATTAGAAGAATTGGAAGGCTTTGGCGGTATTGAAAAAGTGCATTTCACCTCACTTGTGCTTCAATAATGGCAATAGTGTAAGGGAATCAGGATTAGAGGTTAGTCTATGACATCGACGCGCAAACTTAGCACTAATGAAGTCAATGCTCTGATTGACGGCCTCAATAATGAGAATGAGGCCGCACCAGCGATCGCTGATATCAGTGAAAGCACCGATATTCGTGACTTTCAATTTGGCTCTGATGACTTATCCCTGCTTGGTGATTATTACGCGCTGCGGATGATCAATGAGAGATTTTCTCGACTAGCGCGCGGAATTTTCTTGCCTATGTTGCGGATACAGCCGCGCATTTCATCCTTCCCGCCAGAAGTCAAAACCTATGATGAATATTCAGCTGATGTTGATAATTTTCTCAGCATGAGCATATCGCGGATAGAAGAATTGCGCGGCTCTATGATGCTGGTGCTTGATCCAACGTTTATCTCAATCCTGACAAATGCCTATTATGGCGGCAAAATATCCAAGATCAAGAATCGCAAAGGTGAGTTTACCTCAACCGAGGAGCGCGTTATTGAGCTTATCTCCGAAGGGCTAAACTCGGCCTTGGAGGAAGCATGGAAAGACCTCATGCGGATTAGCATCACCCCAACAAGTCGTGAAGTGAACCCTCAATTTGTGTCTTTCGTAGATGGTAGTGATCTCGTTATTATCTGTTCATTTGTTGTGCAGCTGCCTAATGTTGAAGCCGCATCTTTTGATGTGATTTATCCCTTGCAAACATTAAAGCCAATTGCCAGCCAATTGCGGTCGCGCGTGCAAACTGATCTTGTTGATGACGACAAATCATGGAAAGAACGGATGGAACAGGCGATTATGGAAATCCCGTTGAAAATAATGGCTAGACTTGGTGAGCCAAGTGTTTCTATGCGTAACCTGATTACGTTGAAAAAAGACGATACTTTCCCAATGCAAGTCAATGATGGGGTTGATATCTTACTAGAAGATAATGTGATTTTTGTTGGTGAGGTTGGCGAGATGAACGGTCAAGCTGCTATCAAACTGACCAAACGAATAGCTGAGTAAAGATTTTTTTTTGACGCTGTATATGGCCGCATTAGGCCGAATGAGAAGAGGATAGACCCATGTCTGATGAAACGGAAAACCAAACCGACGAGACCGAAAACACCCAAGCTGCTGCTGAGCCATCGGCATCTATGGCTGACGAAAGAGTATCCGTTGATAATTTGCGGGTTCTTGAAAATATCGAAGTTATCATGACAGTTGAGGTCGGCAATACAGAGATTAAGATACGCGATCTCTTGCGCTTGAATGAGGGATCGGTGATTGAACTTGACCGCCTGGCTGGTGATCCGTTGGATATTCTGGTTAATGGCACCATTATTGCGCGCGGCGAAGTCGTTATGGTCGGCGAGCGATTTGGTATCCGTTTCAGCGAAATTGTCTCCCCTGAAAAGCGCATGGAAAATCTCTAATCACCACATCCTGCGGTGACAATTTTCTGACACTATAAATAAATTACTAATGCATAAATTATTTTTCTGTTTATTAACAAACAGTTATTAATTTTATTTTGAAACTGGCACAGCTTTTGCCTTTCCCGTAGAGGAATTGATAACGGGGCAAAAATGTCAGATACGTTTTCTATAACTCAACTGGGTACCATCGCTGTATTTCTATCAGTATTGATCGGGATTATGGTGTTGGTGCGCCGATATAAAGAGCCGTTAACCAAGCAATTAGGTTCCCAGCGCCGAATTAAGCTGATGGAAGACACCCCTATTGGCGCTAATGAGCGAGCTAAATTGATTAAGGTTGATGGCCAAACCTTTCTCATCGTCTCTGCCAAAAATCAGTCTCCAGTCGTTGTTCCTTTTGACGCCGTTCCTTTTGACGCCTTAGATGCTAAGGATAGTGATACCGCATCATCAGCTAAACAGATAACAGCACCAAAAATTAAGTCAGCTGGAAAGTCAGCAGATAAATCCGCCACTAAACCCGCCACTAAATCCGCATCAAATACGCCGTTTTTAGAGGCCATGAAACAGGCGCGGCTTCGTAACCCAAATCTGGGATTGGATCAGTCATGACCATGTATAACGCTTTGATAAAAGCCATCCTCACCCTGACATTCATGCTTATGGCAGGCACGGCATTAGCTCAAACTGGCCTCGGCCAACCGCTAGAGGGGATGCCGGCCTTTACTGTTGTTGATAACAATAATGGCTCATCGACATACTCGCTGTCTTTGCAGATTCTGTTTTTGATGACTGCCCTGACGGTATTGCCGTCGCTGATACTGGGGATGACTTCATTCACCCGGGTGATCATTGTTCTCTCTATCCTGCGGCAAGCGCTAGGCACACAGCAGACACCACCTAACCAGGTGCTGATTGCGATTGCGCTGTTTTTGACATTCTTTATTATGGCACCAACCTTCACGATCATTTACGACCAATCCCTGGCGCCATATTTAGATGGCCAGATTGATCCAGCGACAGCCGTTAGCACGGCAAGCGCAACAATCAAGGATTTTATGGTCAATAATACGCGGATTAATGATTTAACCATGTTTGCTGAAATGGCTGGTGATGAGCCTTATGCGACAAACGCCGATATTCCATTTTCCGTTATTCTGCCGGCTTATATCACATCGGAATTGAAAACCGCCTTTCAGATCGGCTTTCTGCTATTCTTGCCATTTCTTGTCATTGATATGGTTATTGCGTCAACGCTGATGTCACTGGGCATGATGATGTTAAGCCCGATGCTTGTTTCCCTGCCCTTCAAATTGCTGCTTTTTGTTCTGGTTGATGGCTGGGCGATGACGGTTAGCTCTTTGGCGGCCACGTATTCTGTTACCTAATGAGGCTTTGTCTTGAGGAGACCAAATCATGAGTTTCGATAGTAATGTAGACCAACTACAAAATATGTTCTGGCAGATTATTATTACCGCCGGGCCTCTGCTTGGTGTAGCGCTCGCCATTGGTTTGCTCATTGGTATTATTCAGGCGGCAACGTCAATCAATGAAATGACCTTGAGTTTTGTTCCGAAACTGATTGTTGTTCTCCTGGTTTTTGGTTTGCTTTCTGGCTATATGCTTAACACGCTGACATCATATTTCGCGTTCACCTTTGATCAGATTGTGGCGATGAATACATGATGGGTGATTTGGCCATAGGAGGATCAGGGGGCATGACATTGCCCGGCATGGATATGCAAATTATCATGGCATATCTGGCGACGTTTTTGATTTTCAGTTTACGCATTGGGGCGTTTTTATTTTCAGCGCCATTTTTTGGCGCGCGCTGGGTTCCCCTGCAAATCCGTATCATCATGGCCTTCACCCTCGCCTCATCAGTGGCCATGGCAGCACAGCCTATTTCCGCCGAACAGCTCGGCTCACCAGCTATGATCACGATCATCTTGACCGAGATTAGCATTGGCTTGACCGCCGGGCTGATCTTAACGATTTTCTTTGGTGCGGTATCGCTTGCGGGTGAAAAGATCGCCTCAACCTCAGGCTTGAGTTATGCCTCACAAATTGATCCTAACGCTGGCGGCCAAACGCCAGTTGTCAGCCAGATTCTATATTTGTTTATGATGGTTATTTTTGTCTCACTAGATGGTCATCTGATTGTTATCAGGGCTATCCTTGAAACCTATTCCATCATGCCGGTCGGCTATCAGCCTGATACCAGCCTGATGGTTCAATCAGGGATAGAGGCCGCTGGCGCCATGTTTTTTACCGCCGCTATGATTATGCTTCCGGTGACAATGATTTTATTATTCATTAATACATCAATCGGTATCATTACCCGTTCAGCACCACAGCTAAACCTGTTTTCATTCGGCTTTCCCATCTCATTGATTGGGGTATTTCTTGTTCTTTATTTTTCAGCAGATTTTCTGGGATATGCTATGGCTGATCTAACCGATGATGCCATCCAGCATATGCTTAATCTGATCGGAGCGATGTAAATGGCAGAAGAGAATGATAGCCAAGAGAAGACCGAAGAGCCTTCCCAACGAAAACTTGATAAAGCAAGTCAGGACGGCCAGGTATTAACATCAAAAGAGATGTTCGTCTTTACCGGCATGGCGGCAGGGCTTTTGCTGATATCGCTTGTTCCGATGTTTGCACGAGACATGTTGTCGGCTTGGGGGTCTTTGTTTCAAATTGATCATGCTGATATGCTTCACAATAACTGGTTGGTCAAGCTTGAGGTGGCATTTTGGGGCATGATCTTGATTGCGTGCTTTCTTGGTTTGCCTATTTTGGCTGTTGTTCTGATCACACAAATTGCTGTTGGCGGCATTAATTTTGCGCCAAAAGCGATGTCTTTCAAAGGCAATCGCATTAATCCCATTAAAGGCCTTGGCCGGATTTTTTCCGTCAAGGGGTTAGTGGAATTAGGGAAATCCTTATTGAAAGTCATTCTGCTATTTAGCATTTCCGGTTTTGTTATTTACAAATACATGCCACAAGTGCTGCCCCTCTCGCAGAGCACGTTGAACCAGGCTTTAGAGATTATGCTTGTGGGGTTTCAGATATTGATCGGTATGCTTTTAGTGGTGCTGCTGATTATCGCCACCCTGGATTATTTTTGGCAGCGTCATACCCTGATGAAACAGCTTCGGATGTCGGTGAAAGAGCTTAAAGATGAGATGAAGCAAACCGAAGGCTCACCCGAAGTAAAAGCTAAGATTAGACGCATGCAGATGGAACAAACGCAGCAAAGCGCGCGTCAGCGTGATGCCTTGGAAAATGTATCTGATGCGACGGCGGTTATTGTTAACCCAACCCACTTTGCTGTTGCCTTACGTTATGTGGCAGAGGAAGGCGGCGCGCCTGTTATTCTTGCTATGGGTAAAGGCGTTATTGCTGAACGCATCATTGAAAAGGCGCAATCCCACCAGATTACGGTGTTCCGCAACGAATTGCTGGCGCGAGCATTGTATTTCACGGGTGATATCGGGGCAGAGATCAGTGACAAGCTTTATAATGCTGTGGCGGTTGTATTGGCCTATATCTATCGCGTTGATCGGGGTGAGATTATGGCGGAACCAGATGTTTCCGTGCCGACGGATATGCAGTATGATGAGTTTGGCCAGTTGATGACATAAGTGAGTGAGACGGAGTATACCATGGCACGTCATAGACAACATAGTTTAGGAGAAATGATCAGCAGTCTGACATTTTTGGGCTGTGCTGTATATCTGGTGATATCAGGGGTAGATTGGCGTGATCAGGGAAATGATATCCGCGCCATAATATCGTGGATAGCTGCTGTTTTTTGTTTTATGGGTGCCATTCGCTTTCAAATAGCGCAATGGATCATGATGCTGATGTCATTACGGAGACGGTCGAATGACAAGAGCTAACGCGAAAAAGGCCGCCAGCAATCCAAACCCTGTTAATTGTTATGCGTGTCAGCATCATTTCATCACTCATGACAAGAAAAAACCCTATGGATGCCGTGCCTTTGGTTTTAAGGGTCCAATGCTTCCATCAAGAACGGTTTTTATGACGACTGGCACGGAATGTGCATATTTTAAGCAGAAATCGGATTTTGCCGCCAATTGGCGCCAACGCTCGTGAGGAGATAAGAATGAGTATGCGACCTAAGGATATTCAGGACAGTATTAATATTGCTCTTGATGCTGCTGATGCTGCTACTGATGTGACAGCGGAATACAGCAAGATTAAACGCGAAAGCAAGGTGCTGGAGGCAAATGTGAAGCAAATTCATAAATCAACGACCATTATTTTTTACAGTGCCATGATTACAACGCTTGTGGCGACGGTATTTGCTGGGCTGATTTATTTTCGCACCATGTCTGATCTCAACTCTATCACGACAACAAGCCGTGAGGCGTTGGTGGTGTTCGCTGAAAATGTCAACGAAGTCAACAGCACATTAACAAGCCTGAAAGCCGCTATGGAAACTCAGCAGGCTCTGGTTAGCCAAAACCAGGTGCTGATTTCTGAATTGCAGGGATTAAATGACAGCATTTCCATGACCCGTGATGCGATTGTAACGAAGATGCAGGAGACCTCTGATAAGGTGAATGCTTCCAATAAGACGCTCACCGAAGCGGTTTCTAAAGGCCTTGCGAAAGAGCTTGGCAGCCAAAACAGAAAAATAGGGTCTCAGCTTAATCAAATTGAATCCAATACCATGGAAGCGATAACCGCTATGTCCACCAATATGGATGACGGACGTCAGCTCAATGCTATTTATACTCGCCAAGGGGAATTGCTTGAAAAAATTGCTCAGATGATGGCGCAAAATCAGGCGATTATGCAACAAATTGAGGCAAATAAAAACAACATCACCTATCCATAATAATTATGATACCATCATAACTGGAGTGATGGATGCAAGATAGTACCTATTCAGATGGGCAGCCGACAAATGAGGCTGCCCTATCTAATCTTATCAGAATTAAAGAAGTCAGCGCGATTTCTCGGGCGCGGTCGATGCGGTTGCAGCCCGGCGATGTGATTTTTGGCTATGATAGCACGCCGTTTAGAAGCGGCATTAATGATTTTCAGGATTTGCTCGAAGAATGTGATGAAGACGCCGGCGTTCTTCTGACCATTTGGCGTGATGGGCTTATTTATAATGTCGTTTGTTATGGGCCATTAGGGGCAACTTATGAGTTTATAGACTCTGAGATAGCCGAAAAAATCCAAATGGATATTAATGATTATGACTTCCCAAAAAGACAGGACCTGATTGTCTATGAGGTTTTGCGTGATCTTTATCGGCGCTGTGAGATCATAGACACAACGCCTGATCCGGTGGCGACATTCGTGCCGCCCATATGGTTAGTTCAGCATCGGCTGTTTGAGCCACTATTAGCCATATCATTGATTTATGCCATCACCTTTGCCGTCCATTGGGTGCTATTTGTGATTAGCTATATCGTGCTTTGCGTCTATTTTAAGCGCGCGTCGCTGATGATGTTGCGCAGCTTTATTGTTTATAGACAATACCAAATGTGGTTGGTTATTGCCGCCAGGGATTTAAGAGAAGTCCAGGAAGCATGCCGCAAGGTTGACCCAAAAACACATTTCAAAGACTCGCTTGTTGGCGATCCTGTCGAAGATGAGAAGCCTAAAAAGAAGAAGAAGCGCTCAACAATCCCCGGCACTTAAAGCACTTAAAGCACATATCATATTGAGGTGGGGGCAACTATTTGACCCCTTCATTTTATGTCCATGCCTGCCGCCTCATTACCAACCTTAGAAATCCATCACTGCGGCTTACTGTTCTGGTCATATCTGACAAGCATAGCTGGCGCCCATTTTAGCTGTCATTTTATCCATCCCTAACCCCTAATCCCTAATATGGCTGCCAAATCCTTGCTCCGTCATTCCTGATATACGACTCATCAGCATAGATACGATCATGATCGACGCTAAAGGGTGCGATATTAGGCGTGCGATATTAGGCTGTACCGCAAAGGCGGATATGCGATATCACTCCAGCTTTCAGAGGCATAAAATAAACCCCATAACCTATACATATCAGGCTATGGGGTTGAGGTTTATAGGAGGATTAATAATTGATTTCGATTTCAATACGGCGGTTCTTCTGACGCCCTTCTTCGGTATCATTGCTATCGACTGGCTTTTCTTCGCCATAGCTAATGGCTTCCAGTCTTTCGCCATTAATGACACCTGTATTTTGGAGGGCTTGGACAACACTAGCTGACCGTGCTGCCGCCAAGTCCCAGTTATCCCGATAGGCCGAGCCAAAGATCAGCGGAACATCATCGGTATGGCCAGACACTTTGATCATGCCTTTGCTTTCAGAACTGGCCCCGGCTATCTTATTCATAACCTCAATTGCATCGGCGGTTAATTCAGCTGACCCCGAAGCAAAAGCACCACCTGAACCAACGGTTATGATCACTTTATCTTCTTCGCGTTGAACATCGACAAGACCTTGGCCTATTTCCTGACGCAATGCTATTTTCATCTCATCTTCAGCAATTTGGGCCTTACGGGTGGATTCGGCGGCGGCGGCACTTGCCGCATTTTCGGCTTGCGCGGCTTGGTCTTGTTGTTGTTGAGCCGCCTCAGTTGCTGCTAATAGCTTTTCCAGCTTTTCTTCAAGCCCGCCAAACAGCACATCTTGTTCAGACTTGCCGCCTGATTCTTCGGCTTTCTCAAGCGCATCAAGCGTTTCACGAAGCAATTGCGGCATACTTTGCTCGGACGAATCGGTTGCTGTGAAATTAACAACAACATTTTCGCCTAAGGTTTGCACCTCAATATCACCGCGCGCAATGGCGTCTTCCAGGGCTTTCAGAATATCATCCGCCTTACCTTCCTCGCCCTCACCTTCATTGGTCTTGGTTTGCACTTCCAGATCAGGCTTTGTGATATCAGTCGTTTGCTGTGTCATATCCTGAGTTAAAGAAGGCGCTGGAGAAGGGCTAAAATCGAGCGATAGCACGGTTGTTCCTTTAGGTTGCTCAACGATAGGGATAACGCGCTGAACACCAAAGGCATTTTTCAGAGAACCTGAAATCTGCTTAAACTTTGGCACGTTAAATTCCGCAAAAGACAGAATAAGAACGAAGAACGCCATAAGAAGCGTGGCCATATCGGCAAATGTCGCCATCCAGGCCGGTGCGCCCACAGGGGGGCATTTGGGACATTCTTCTTCTTCCTGTTCTTCTTCAGGCGCTGCTTCGGCTTCTGATGCCATGTCGCGATCCTTTCCTTATTCCTTTAGCCTAAATAGAGCCGCTTATGCCGCGGCTTTATTTTACCCTGATTTGAGCCGCTTATGCCGCGGCTTCAAGGGCAGCCTGCGTCTTTGGTGGCAGGTTAGAAACCATCTGATCTTGAATGTTGCGAGGAGATTCGCCACGCGCAATATTCTTCAATCCTAAAACAACCATTTCCCGATAAATCGCTTCATGCGCGGTAAAGCCTTCAAGCTTTGTCAACATCGGAGAAAACATAATATTGGCAATAAACGCCCCATAAAGTGTCGTCAGCAAGGCCACCGCCATCGCCGGGCCAATCGCTTTCGGGTCAGCCATGTTACCAAGCATAAGCACAAGCCCGACCAGTGTTCCGATCATGCCCATAGCAGGCGCTAGATCAACCCATGCCTTGACGACGTTTTGATTGGTTTCATGGCGCGATTTCATGGCCTTAATTTCTTGTGTTAATTGTGCTGTCAATTTTGATTCATCGGCGCCATCAACCAGCATTTGCAGACCTTTTGAGAAAAACTTATCTGGCACATCTTGGCCTTCTAATGCCATCATGCCGTCTTTTCTGGCGATACCAGCAAGCTCAACCATGCGGGTGACAAGCTCATCATATTTCTTGATCGGCGGCATAAATGCCTTCGCCATGACACCAAAACTACCCAGGAATGTTCCAAGAGGAGTGGTGTACATTACGGCAAAGAATGTTCCCCCAAAGACAATAAGAATTGATGGAGTGTCTATAAACGGGCCAATTCCCCCGCCGGAGATCATTGCCATCAAGATCATACCGACAGCGCCTATAAATCCAATTATTGATGCAATATCCATAATAAAATACCGTGTTTGCCGTTCAAATCATCAAGGTCTGTGCAAGTTTAATACCACTTTTTTACAGACCTGCTAAAATATTGGTGCAAAAGTTGCAGTGTTACTTTGTTATAAGATAGACTATATTATAATTAACTAATATTGGAAATGGAGCTTATCCATGTTGTCCATTTTTAATCGCAACTTTTTTAGTCGCATATTAATGATGTGCCTGCTAGCTGTTGGCCTTAATTATGCTATTAAGCATTATGTTATTAAGAATTATGTTATTAAGTCTGGCCTGGCCTCTACGCAATTCATCATGCGTGATCATATTGTCATTGATATCAAATCGGGAGTTGAGTGGCTGAGATGTAGCGTTGGCCAGTCATGGGATGGTGAAACTTGCATTGGCAAGATTGTTAAACTCAATCACGAAGACATCAAGCAAGCGATCACCATCGCCAATGAGCAGCTAGGCGGAAATTGGCGTCTGCCCAATGTGGAGGAGCTGGAAGGGATTGTCTGTCATGAATGTGCTGGCGCGAAAATTGATGCTGAGGCTTTCCCCAATACATCCGCCGAACCATACTGGACAGGTGAGCAAAACCCCTATGCGACAAGGCATTACTACACGGTCAATTTTTTCACTGGAGATCGCTATGGCCGATTTTTCCCTTATCAGGAAATGGCTGTCAGGCTTGTTCAGGATCGCTAGAGCTCAAGCTTGCATCCGGATTAGCGCCTGAATTAGTACCTGAATCAGCATCCGTATGAGAAGGACGACGACGTTGCCAGAGCCAAAAGCCTAGCTTGGCAAAAAATCCAACCCCGCCAATGATCCAGATAACCATAGCGACACGCGCTGTTGTCACCTCTTGCAGAACATGAAGCTTATCAGAGGCTAACAGCCCCAGCACAACCATCATCAATACGGTCAGCATAAATAGCCGAATAATTCGGCAGCGTTGGCATCCGACCTTCCGTTGAGGGGTTTGTTTGCTCAAGGTTATCATGAATGCGGCCTCAATCCTTTATCACATGACGCTAATCAAAGTCTCTTATATTGCAAATACCATACCATAATAAGTGCCTATTTTGCGCCGGAAACTTGACACTAAATTAACTATTTATTAACCAATTTTATCTAATATATTGAATTCACTTATTATATTCATCACATTTTTGACAATTTTTATCGTCAAATGTTTATTTTGCGATCATTGACATCTTGCCTCATCTTATCAGTCATAACATTGACGTGGGAGGATGACATGCAGTTAATGCCATCAATTAAAGCGAAGCAAAAGCAATCTTTGATCATAACACCCCAATTGCAGCAGGCGATTAAATTACTGCAAATGACTAATGTCGAGATAAGCCAGTTCCTAGAAGACCAGGCGCTAGAAAATCCATTTTTAGAAGTGGAAAGCAAAGAGGCAGAAAAGCAAACGTCCTTATCCCAAGATCAAAACCCGCCAAACCAAAATGCACCAGACACAAATCCGGCAGACCAAATTGCACCAGACACAAATCCGGAAACAGCCCCCTCTCTAACCGAAATTACTCCTGAAAATAATGCTCTTAGCGATGATCCAACCGAACATGCGGATATGGATAACCGCTATTCCTCCCGTGATCTGGCGGCAACACAACATAGCGGTTATGGCGAAGATCATGACTGGATGGGGCAAATTGCTAATCCAGAACCAGGGCTTCATTCCAAAATTATCAGCCAAATTGATTTAGGCATCTCACCCGAAAATCGCGCCATTGCCTATATGCTGACAGATATGCTCGCGCCGACTGGCTGGCTTGATACGCCGCTTGCGCAAATTGCAACCCAAACAGGGGTATCAGAAATCCGCCTAAACGCTGTCTTGGAAGAACTTCACCAATTAGAGCCTGTCGGCGTCTTTGCGCGTGATCTGGCGGAATGCCTCACGCTTCAGGCCAAAGACGGAAATTGCTATGATCATGTGATGGCGGTCGTTCTTGGTCATCTTGATATTCTTGGCAAAGGCGATATTGCCAATCTTGCCCGCAAAGCCGAATGCGATCAGGATGCCATTATTGATGCCCTTACCACAATACGCAGTTTTAACCCCAAGCCAGGCGAAGCGTATAGCAATGATCTGCCACCATTATCTGAACCTGATGTTATTGTTCGTAAAACCACTGATGGATGGGCGGTTGATCTCAATCGCTCTACGCTGCCGACCTTGCATATCAATGAAGGCTATGCAAAATCGATTGAGAAAAATGTCGAGAAAACTGGCCAGAGCGATGAAAATGAGTTTGTGTCTAATGCCATGGGATCAGCACGCTGGCTAAAACGAGCATTAGATCAGCGCAATGCAACAACGATTAAAATCTGCGGTGAGATTGTCCGTCAACAACAAGACTTCATGAAATACGGCATGGAAGCGCTCAAGCCTATGTCATTGAAAATTGTTGCTGATGCCGTTGGCATGCATGAAAGCACGATCAGCCGCGTGACGAATGGAACGATCATTAACACCCCGCGCGGGACATTTTCGCTAAAAGCCTTTTTCAGTGTTTCTATTGTCTCTGATCAGGGTGATGGCAATATGGCGGCAACCGCTGTCCGCACACGCATAGAGCATCTCATCAAAAGTGAGAACCCTAAAAAGCCGCTTAGCGATAGTGATATTGCTGCTGAAATTAGCGATCAAGGGATTACGCTTGCCCGCCGCACGGTTGCAAAATATCGTGAAATGCTGCGTATTCCTTCATCATCTGAACGGCGGCGGTTATCACGGATGCAGATGATCGGTTAAATCCTGTTTTGATTTTTATATCTTCAGCTAGCCCCATATATGGCTGGCGAGATGGACGGCTGGACGGCTGACCAATTCAGCCAAGAATCAAGACGTCAATTTATCGCGTCGATAGCTTCTGATGAATAGCCAGATACGTCTCACTGGTCTGGCCAAAGTCATTTATATAATGCGCGAGTGGCATAGTCTCGCTATGCGTGACCTTATCCTGATCGTCAAAATGGACTACATTAACACCAATCCTGGATTGCGGCGCATCTTCTGCTTCTTCAAATGTCTTGACGAGATGTTCGTTCATCACTTGCTCCTTTATCGATAGAACAAGAACCTTTTTGCATATTCCATGCCAATATATCGGCATTGGTGCAGAACTGACATTTAGATATTTGTTAGATACCTATTAGATACTTAGATGTGCCATTTGATTAATAAATTGCTGGTGGGCATGAGGCATATGTTCCATGCGATCAAACACAATATCGGCAGCAAAGATTTTGACAACGGTTTTGCCATAAGCGATCACGGTATGCGGCCAGTCAATCCCTGCCAGGACTTCAGGCAAACCAAACATCTGATCAGCTTCATAATAGCGGATAATCGTTCTGCCCGATTGATCAAGCACCATCACCATGCCTGATTGCACAAGGTAGAAATGTTTTGCGGGCTGGCTTTGCCGAAACAACACCTCACCATTAAACATGGTTATTTGGGATACAAGAGAGCTCATTTGACGTAATCCACCTTGGTGGGGTTCTGTTTCTTGACAACATCTGATGCCATGGAACAGGCAAAAACCCAGCTGGCAATATCTTCTGATCCCCATTGATCCTCAATCACATGGCGCGGAATCGCCAATACCTCACACCGAGTTTTAGCAATAACATCAGTGGCATAGCTATCCAAAGCCAGGAAAGCAACAAAACTGATCATATCACCTGCATCAAAGGCTTTCTTGACGCGAGATGCGGATATATCTTTCGCCTTGCCCGACATTAGATAATATGCCTGATCCGTAGCTATGCCAGCCGATATCACCGGCAGGCCTTGTGAAATAACAAGCCGCGGCTGATGCCGAATAAATTGATCAACAGGTAAAGGTAGTTTCATATCCCGTATCCTTCATAAAATAGAACGACTGACGGAACATAATGTTAAATTAATAGTGAGAAGACTTGCGAGGTTTATAATGGCATCATCAATCAGACATGAGATGATCTTGTTCTCTTAATATCTTAATCAAGGCATTGACATGCTGTTCTGATAAATGAAACTCTTTTCGCAGCTGTTCAATTTTGACAAGCTCATCATCGGATAGCACACCATCGCTTAATGCTGATGCAATCTCAGCTTCGATAATAGCTTTACGTTGAGACATTTGATTAGAAAAGGCTGATGCGACAATACCTGTTAGCAAGGCCACCACACAAACCCCCATAAGCGCGGTAAATGCGCCTATCACTTGTCCTAGTGGCGTGATTGGCGATACATCGCCATAGCCGACCGTTGTTAAAGTGATCAGTGACCACCACATCGTTTGCGGAATAGAGGAAAACTTATCTGGCTGAGCTTGGTGTTCGACAATATACATCATGGCGCTCGACATGAATAAGGCGATCAAGAACAGATAACTCGCGGCACCAAAAGACCCTAGCTCAGACCGAATAGCCGAGATCAAATCCTCTAATGCTGATGAGTAATGCGAGATTTTAAATAACCTGACAAGGCGTAAAGCACGGAGCCAGCGCAAATCAACCTGCCCCATTATCAACTGCAAAATGCTCGGCATAATAGCAATCAGATCAATCAGACCAGTGAAGCTAAACACATAATTGAGACGCCGCCCTAAGGCGGTTTTATAACCGGATGATTCATTGGCGCCACTTGCCCAAATCCGGAGCAGATATTCAACCCCGAATATAAACACTGAGACCATTTCAAACAAGAAGAAGCTCTGGCTATAAGCGTCACCAATCGCATCTACGGATTCGAGGCAAATCGCCCCAACATTCAAAATAATGAGCAGTCCTAAGAGGCGGTCAACAATGCGGCTGGTTTTATCATCTTTGCTTCCTCTTTCGAGAATCTGCAGCATCCGCGCTTGCGATATCATGGGGTTACACCTCTAAACACTCACCTCTAGAGGGTCAGTATAAAGGCAAATTGCCTGTGCTTCAATCTGTACTGATATGTTGCGCCATATCCATGTTTTCAACGCAGCGTTTAGTAAAGTCTATGGTATAGGCACGGCCATATAACTGGGTCATCCGCATGACACCAAATCTGGCCGCCGCCAGGGCAACAGCATTAGGGTCACGCCGAATACCTGCAATCATATGAAGCAATTCTTCTATATTATCCCTGATACTTTCAAGACGTCTGATCTCATCCGAACTAAGCGTGCCGTTCTCATCATCCACCATCTTATGCATCTTGGGGCATTGTTTTTGGAGATATATAACTTCACCCATGGGTTTACCTGACTGACATAAGTTGTGGCGCGTTACCTCATTAAACGACAGGTCATCATTTATTGTTAATCGATAATATTAATAATTTATGGCATGAGAATTGCTGTTAGAACACTATGATAGCAATAATTAAACGACATTTTTGGCACTCTCTATGGGGTTTAACCGTCATCGTGATGGGACAGACCATGCCTCAGGCCATGGCGCAAAATAATGTTCCTATGCAAGACCATATAGGCAGCGATGAAAGCTGTGAGCATATTGCCAGGATTATTGAGCAAACCTTCGCTATGCCTGACGGTATTTTGACCGCGATTACCCGCATTGAAGCTGGCCGCGTGACCGATGATGGATCACGCAAAGGCTGGCCTTGGACAATCAACCATGCTGGCAAAGGTCTATTTTTTGATAGCAAAGATGACATGCTAGCCTATGCCCAAGACCAGCTCACCGATGGTGATCAAAACATGGATATCGGCTGTATGCAGATTAGCCATTACTGGCATGGTGAGCATTTCATTGATCTTGAGGAAATGGCTGATCCATTTGCCAATGTTGCCTATGCGGCGGCGTTTCTGACTGACCTTGAAACTGCACATGGGTCATGGGATCAAGCTATCCGCCATTATCATAATGCCGATCCTAAACAAAACACGCCTTATGTGAATAAGGTCTATGCCGTATGGGAAACGCTTGGAGTAGCGCCATCAGCAGCGCCATCATCAGCCGTTCAGGATATAGCACAAGATGCTGGCATGATGCCAAGCACGGCCAGTCTGGATGCTTTTCCCATTGATATCACAAGCCCTGATACTGTTTTGCCTGATGCGGTCATTACCGACACATCTCTTGCCATGGAAGCGGCAGAGCCTGTGGTTGAACAAGTCGCATTACCAACAGCTCCGATAACGCCAGCCGCATCCGTTGAGCCAGTCGCACCAGTTGAAGTTGACCCTCTGGCTGAACTGAAAGCCAAACAGCCGCATCTAAAAGGCAAATGGGATAAGATTGAAGCCTTCCGCGCGCTCCTTAATCCCTAAGCATGATAATATCTCATAAAGAAAAAACCGGAATTTAATCCGGTTTTGAAGGGGGAGGTTATTATGCGTATAACTCATAACGACTCACATAAAAATTGTTTAGAATAATTTTACCTCTGACCGCTTGGCTTTAGGTTTAACGCTAATTCACTGATTTGGCATCACCTTCATTAAGCGCTTTCATAACGGCAATCAGCTTGCGGTCACGCTGATGGGCAAGGTCAGCAAAATCACGTCCATTTTCTTCGGCGCGCAAGCCATCGACAAGCGCTTTAATAGTGTCAGCATCAAGAGTGACCTGCCCCAGACTATCCCACCAGCGATGAAAGCTATCACCATAACGTGAGCAAAACTCACCAATGCCGCCACCGCCACTACCAAGCCCGAACAGCATATGTGGCCCCATGACCGACCATCTCAGCCCGGGGCCTGCTGTCATGGCTTTATCAACATCCTCGACCGATGCCACCCCTTCCGAAACCAGATGAATAGCCTCACGCCAGACCGCCGCTTGCAATCGGTTAGCAACATGGGCAGGAACTTCTTTCTGAACCCGAATAGTGACTTTGCCGCATGCTTCATAAAACTCTTTGGCGGCATTGATCGCCGCCTCATTTGTCTGGTCATTTCCCAGTAATTCAACCAATGGGATTAAATGCGGCGGATTAAACGGATGGCCAAGCAGAAACCGCGATGGATCACGAAAGCCTTTCTGCAAATCCTTAATCAATAACCCCGATGCGCTTGTTGCAATAACCGCGTCAGGCTCTAAAGCTGGCTCAATCCGCTGATATAATTCGAGCTTTATTGGCAGCTGTTCGGGAACGCTTTCCTGAATAAAACCCGCACCTTTAACCGCCTCCTCAGGGCTTGCGAAAAAGGTCAAATGATCTGGATTAAAATCGGCGGCAACTTGCCCCAATGTGTTCAGCTGCGGCCAGGCAGAAGCAATATAGGCGCGCGTCTTTTTTTCCGCGTCAACACCCGGATCATAGGCGCGAACATGATAGCCTTTGGCAAGCAATAAACTGGCCCAGCTAGCCCCGATAACGCCTGTGCCCAAAACGGTAACGCTCTCAAATGTCTGGCTAAATGGTCGGCTCATGATCCCCCCTCATCCGATTATTTTTTATTCATGACATCTAAAACAGCTCTGGCCGGATCGGTGATGCTGCCGTCAAGCCGCCATCAACGGTTAGCGTTTGGCCAGTAACAAACGCCGCCTCATCAGAGGCCAGAAACAGCATAGCTTTGGCAATATCGAGAGGTTGCCCAAATCGCCCAGCCGCATGCCGTGCCAGCGCATCTTTTTCTGCCGTCGCCGGATGTTCTGCCAGCGCAAAGGCGGCATCTACCATCCCTGTCATAATCCAGCCGGGGCAAATGGCATTACAGCGCACCCCATCAGCCCCATGATCGACCGCGATAGATCGGGTCAGCCCATGCACAAATGCCTTTGACGCATTATAAAGTGCCATTGAAGGGTCTGAAAAATGGCCGCTAATTGAGCCGATATTGATGATGCTACCGCCGCCAGATGAGGCCATGATCGGGATGAATTGACGACACAGCATAAACACCGCCTTGGCATTTATCCCCATCACCATATCCCAGTCCTCATTGCTGCTCTCAGCAACGGTTTTTTCGACCTGCACCCCAGCATTATTGACGAGAATATCAAGTTTGCCGCCAGCGTTTTTGACATGCGTGGCGAGGCGCTGAATATCATTCTCATCGGATACATCCGCTGTCACCCATGTTGCCGCATCGGGCAGATCATCTGGCCTATCCCCGCGACCACAGGTCATGACATGGCAGCCAAGATCAGCAAGCATGGCGACCATCGCCGCCCCAATACCGCGGCTACCGCCTGTCACCAAGGCGGTTTTTTGACTCCAGTCAGTCATCTGTTACTCCTTCACCTACACGCTTTCATAAAAGTCTCAGCATATGATCAGAAATTAGTCTGATCACCGCCTTTAAGGCCTAGCCTTTGTCTGGCTTCTTCGGGTGTTGCGACGGTGATCGACAAGTCTTCCATGATGCGGCGAATTTTCGCGACTTGATCGGCATTGCTCTGTGCCAGCTCGCCCTTACTGATATAGAGCGAGTCTTCCAGCCCAACGCGAACATTACCGCCAAGCATTGCCGCCGATGTACAAAATGACATCTGGTGACGACCTGCGGCTAGCACCGACCATTCATAATCATCACCAAACAGCCGATCAGCGACTTTATGCATATGCATTAAATTATCGAGATCAGCGCCTGCACCACCTAGAATTCCA
>MDTB01194237.1_pt1 | contig 19321 bp, 16 predicted proteins | sample 811161 | NCBI WGS metagenome assembly MDTB01 (sample SAMN05326650, study PRJNA326480) | marine metagenome | isolation source: seawater | place: Mediterranean Sea | collected 2009 | reverse complement strand
CTATTAATTCCAATAGAAATTATCGGATTTGAATAAAATGTTAACTTACTTTTAAGTCCAGAAAAATAAACTTGATGCCCAAATCTATTTTTATATGGCATGCCAATAATCTTAGCATAAAAACCATAATTTTTAAATTTAAATTCTTCAAAAGTGCCAAAAGAAAATGTTTCTTGACTTGGAGCATTAGATGAAAGGGTGATAGCAGAATGGAATCCAGGGCTCCACCATTGGTTTATCTTGCCATAACCAATACCAAAACCCCTGTAATGTATAATAACTTGAGATTGTCTAAGTCCTTTTTCAGCAAAATCAGTCTTGGCTCCAGAATGATTGCTAAAATTATAAGGACTACTTACACTAGGAGTTTGAAATAAATTTGAATGTTGAATTAAAAATGGTTCTAAATCTACCGAAAGCCATGGATACCTTAGTGAAAATCTAAAACTATGAAAATATGATGATTTTCCAGGTACAAATATTTCAGCACTATTATCTAAATTTCTATGACCAGAGTTAATTATGAAAGAATTATTATATGAGAATTTAAAGGAATTTTTGTGATTTAAACCAAATTGTTGCAATGAATATGATATTGATCCAATGTTCAAATTATTTTCATCTAATATTTTTTCCGACAAAGAAACTTTTTGACCTTCGCAAATTGAAAATATTAAAATAAATGAAATATGAATAATATTTTTAATCATAATATAATGGTATTAATGAGAAACATTTTTTATTAATAAAATTTGAAAAATAGTTAAAAAAAATATTTTTGTTTTTAAAACCATTGATTTATTTCTCAAAAAGTATTCATCTAGCTCAACTTTTTCCTCAATACTTAGGCTGTCTCTTCCATTAACTTGAGCCCAGCCAGTAATTCCAGGTTTAAGCAAATGAATATTCTTTTGGGTTCTTAATTCGATAAGATCTTTTTGATTATAAAGCGCAGGTCTTGGTCCAAAAAAGTTCATCTCACCTTTAAATATATTTATTAATTGAGGAAGTTCGTCAATGCTTAACTTTCGAATTAATGGCCCTAATTTTGTAAATCTCTCTTTGCTGTCTTGCATTAAATGTGAGGGTATATCATCAGTATTGATTTTCATTGTCCTAAATTTATAAATATTAAATTGAATATTTTCTTTTCCTATTCTTTTTTGTCTAAAAAGAATAGGTCTTCTGTCAATAAAAAAAATAAGTAACGATGTGAATATCAATAGAGGTGAGAGGAGTAATGATAAAATTATTACAAAAATCTTATTTAGCATAATTTTTCAGTAATGTTAATATATTTTCTAATTTTCCTTGAGGGAAAAATATTTGAAGATATAAGCTTATCAAATTTATATAATAAAAGCTCATTTTTTTTATATCCTAAAAATTTAAATAAAAATTTAAATAAAAATTTTGGAATATAAATTATAACTCTGGCATTTTTATATTTTAACAAATCATCATAAGTATAAGATGGTTTATCTGAAATATTATAAATTCCACTTGGTACTTTATCTTCCAGTATGCTTTCAATACTCAAAACAATATTTTTAACGTTACATAGTGAAAATTTAATTTTTTTATTACCTGGGTGATAAAAAATATTAAGAAACTGTGTTCTTTTATTTATATTAATTTGAAAATTATCACTATATACAGGTGCTAATCTTAAGATCCAATAATTTGCTATATTAGATTTAATTATGAGCTCTTCGGCGCTTTTTTTTGTTTTAGCATAATAACTTGAAGGGTATGTATTAGAGTTTTCATAAAATTTATCGACTTCGGGTTTTCTTCCATATACGTTAACTGTGCTTGTAAAAATAATTTTTTTTGGAATCTTATTAATTTCTCTCAACCCAATAATTAAATTTTTTAATGTATTGTGATTATTTTGAAGATGTTGATCATATGTACCTTTTGCTCCTTTTTTATGAACGAGTCCGACTAAAAATATTACTGTATTTATTGTATCGAATTGGCCAAAATAATGTTTTATCGTTTTTATATTTAATAAATCAACATCTTTCCGATCAACGCATTGATAATCGTTAGTAGATATTTTTTTAAGCTGGGTCCCTATGAAGCCACTGGAACCGATTATGAAATATTTTTTACTCATTTAATTAAATCAATAATGTTTTGGGCCAAGCTATCAGATAAAGTATTTCTATTGTACTTTTTCTTAAAATCTTTTCGATCTGTTAACCCTAAGCTTAAATGTGATAATGATTTTAAAGCAGCCATTTCATTGCAAGGAGGAAATACTGCAGAATTTATAATTTCTGAATTAATAAATTTTTTTGCATAACCAGCTACTCCTGCTAAAATTGGTTTACCACTAGCTCCATACTCAAAAATTTTTGAAGGAAGGACTTTTTTAAACGCATCAAAATCATTTAAATGTAAAAAAAGAACATCGGCTTTATTGTATTGCTTTATCAATTCATCCTGTTTGACTGGATCTTTAATAAATACATTTGAAATACGCTTTTGTTTTATTTCTTTCAGTAAATTACTTTTTGCGCTCCCATCTCCAATAAGATAAATATCCCAGTCATTTATAATTTTCAAAGCTAGGTTTGGTATAATTTTATGAAGACCTTGACCAAAACCAATATTTCCTGCATATATAATTTTTTTTCTTTTATTTTTTAAATCAGTAGAATTTGAATCTAAAAAAATACTATCAATACCATTTGAGATAAATGTATAATTTTTTTTAGGATATTTCTTTAAGAAATAATCTTTAAATCCCTCTGAAACTAGATTCACTGAATCAGCTTTATTAATAGTATATTTTTCAACGTATTCAAAAATTTTATTTAAAATAATAGATTTAGGACCCGAAAAGAGCTCTGCAATAGTATCAAGAAAAATATCGCGTATATCTAAAAATAGTAAACTGTCATTATTTTTTTTAATGCTTGCAGCTAAAAAAGCAGTCATAAATCTTGAAGATGATGCAAAAATCAAATCATAATTTTGATTTTTTATATATTTTTTAACAGATATAGCATATTGTAAAAAAGAAAGAGATTGAGCAAAGAATCCACTTTTATGTTTTGAAACTTCAAATCTTTTTAATGTTAGCTTACCCTTTCTTTCAAGCCCAGGAACATCCATTTTAAATGAGTCATACCTATTTGGCTTTGTTGTAAGTAAATCAAGACAAATATTTTCTTTAGACTTATTTAATAAACTTGAAACTATCTTTTCATTCCTAAATGAGCCTGCTGATAGATCAGGGGGATAATAAAAACTTAAATATAAAATTTTTTTAATTTTTAAGAATCCTATCTAAAGTCTTTATAATTCTTTTTCCTGTTTTCCCATCCCATTTTTCTGGTATTTTTGCTTTTTTCCAGTTTTTTGCAATCATTTTATCAATATACTTTGATAAATTTGTTGGTGTTGATCCAACTAGAATATTTGTTCCATATTCAACTGTTTCTGGTCTTTCAGTATTATCTCGCATTGTTATACAGGGGACTCCAAATACTGTGGCTTCTTCTGTTATGCCTCCCGAATCTGTTATTACACCCAGTGAATTTTTAACAAGATAATTAAATTCTAAATAAGGAAGGGGTTCAACGCACAATAGATTCTCAGGTAAGTCTACAATTGATTCTAAACTTTTTTTAGTTCTTGGGTGAACAGGGAAAAGTATTTTTAAATGTTTAGCGGAGCTGGTTATTTCTTTAATTCTTTTTTCAAAATCAACAATGCTATCAACATTTGCAGGGCGATGCATAGTCAAGACAAGAAAATTATTATTCAAATCGTAATCATCATAAAAGCTGGGTTTTTTAAAATTATTTAAATTGTTATACAGAGTATCAATCATGGTGTTTCCAACAAAGAAAATTTTATTTTCGTTAACTCCTAGATTAGACAAATTTTCATTAGCAAATTTTGTAGTTGTGAAAAAATAGTCTGAAATACTATCAGTAACTATCCGATTTATTTCTTCAGGCATTGATAAATCGTTAGATCTGATTCCAGCCTCAATATGAACAACTGGAATATTCATTTTTTTTGCTGTAATAGCAAAAGCCATAGTTGAGTTCACATCGCCAACTACAACGCATAGATTAGGTGGATTTTTTAAGACAACCTCTTCATATTTGATCATTATCTGACCAACTTGAGAAGCTTGGCTACTTGATCCTACATTAAGATTTATATCTGGTAATGGTATTCCGAGTTCTTTAAAAAACACATCGGACAGCTTGTTGTCATAATGTTGGCCGGTATGAATTAGCCTAATTTGAAAATTTGCCCTATACTTTCTCTTTGCATTTATTAAAGAAGCTATTTTTACAAAATTTGGTCTGGTTCCAGCTATAATATCAACAATCATAAGGTTTTAGTAGTAAAAAATCTTGAAAAGCGATTTACCCAAAAGAGCTTTGTATCTATTTTTTTTGTTTTTTCAAATTTTTTCCAATTATCGCAGTATTTTTTAAAAATGCTTAAAGAAGTAATATCATGCATAACATCTAACTGAACAATATGCAATTTATGATAAAATGGACTAGCAAGCATCGGTAGTAAAGTATTTGATTGCTCATAGAGCGACCAATAGCCATTATCATATAATTTGAGGTTATTTACTAAAGTTTTAATGCATTTTTTAAAAAGATCTTTGCCACGATCATCTCCCATAATTTTCCATGAGTCATAAACACCCCACAATGACCATATAAAGCCATTTAAAATATGTGTTGGGGGATCTACAATATATTCCTCTATCCAATAACAATCATTTTGATCAATATATATTACTCCACCTTCAGAAACTTGCTTATCCATACTTATCCATGCTTTTTCATATGATTCTAAATATTTTTTATTACCAGTTTCAGAATATGCACGAACCAAAACTGAAATACCCAGTCCTTGAGCTAAGCCAGAATACCAGGGAGATTTAAGGGTATCTCTATACTCGAAGTTGAAATTGTGGTTCCATACAGGTATGCCAAATTCATTTATTTCTAAGTTGTTTACCAACCAATCTGCAACACATATAAACGAATTAAACCTTTCTTTGTCATTATTTCTAACAAATAAATTAAAATTTCCTAGTCCAAATTGACTTATTGCAATTGGGTTATATTGAATACCAATGTTACCATGATAGTTAAGCATTGGAATCCCATTATTATCTAAATAATCGCAATAGTTTGCTTTATAGTGAAATTTCATATAATAAGATATAGGGTCATTAAAATTTTCTATTATATTTTTTTCTGGTTTACCATGCCAAAAAGAGAGCTGACTAGAGCTATTAGTTAAATATGCTCGTGCGATTCTATTCCAGTATGATAAACGGTGAAAGAACAAGCTTTACTCTTCTTTTGAGAGATCAATAGAGATTCTAGAAACCTCTAATATCTCATCGAAAGGTATTGGGCTACTTTTATTATTTTTTATTGATTCAATAAATGCTTTTACACACTCTTTATGACCTTTATTTTGACTAAAAAAAGATGTTTTATTAAACCCTCTAAAGCCATGAGATGATAATCTTTTAAAATTATCTAATGATAAATATCTTCCATTTGAAAAAATCTCAAGCTTTTCTTTCTGCAGTTTGTTATGACCATTTGTAAAATAATGAATTGCACCAATTGAGCCATTTTCAAAAGATAAGTTAATAGTCAACGTATCGTTTAGTTTGTCAGTCATAGTAGTTTTGCTATAATTTGAAATTCTTGACTCTGCAAGGAAGCGAAGTAAATCAATAAAATGGCATGCTTCACCAATAATCCTACCGCCACCTATTTTCTTATTGTGAATCCAATGATCTTTTGGGATACTGCCCGCATTAACTGTCATAATCATTGAAATTGGATTTTGACTATTTTTTAACAAATCTTTTATTTTTGATATAAATGGAGAAAATCTTCTATTAAACCCAATCATTAGGTTGATTGATGGATTGGTTTTCATTTCAGATTCTATTGCTTTGTGCTGATCAATATTTATACATAATGGCTTTTCAATAAAAATATTTTTCTTTGCTTTGATTCCTTTCAATGCTAGATCTGCATGACTATCATGCCTACTTGCTATTACAACTGTATCTATTGTTTCACTATCAAATATATTTTTTAAATCTGTGGTGCTATTATTAAAACCAAATTTCTTACCATAATACGTACTATTTAATCCACTAAAGGAAGCTAGTGTCTTAAAATTTACTTTTTGCAATTTGAATGCAGGTATTAAAATAGCTCTTGAAAAGGTACCTGCTCCTATAAAACCTATTGTTGGAAGTTTGTTATTCTTTTTATTTAAATTTTCAATCTGAATAGTACTCGCATTAAATATTTTGTCTTGCCTTGAATCGTAATTAAAGACTACACCAAGCGATTCCTTATCTGTTTGAACAGTTTCATAGGCTTTATATGCTTCAGTAAATGGGAATTGATGAGTTGTTAAAGATTTTGTATCTATTTTACCTTCTGAGATTAATTGTAAAACTGCTTCAAAGTTTCTTTGCTCTGTCCATCTAACAAAACCATATGGGTAATCAAGCCCTAGCTTTTCATAATTAAGATCGTATCTTCCTGGACCATATGAGCATGAAACCTGAAAGGTTAATTCTTTTTCGTAAAAATCCTCCCTTTTAAGATCAAGACCTGTTACTCCAACAAGAACGATTTTTCCTCGCTTTCTACACATTTTTGCAGCTTGATGAACAGGATCGCTACTTTTAGTAGATGCGGTAATTAAAACTCCATCTACACCATTTCCTTTTGAAAAATAGTCGGCAGTATCGTATAGATCAGCTTCATCAGATAGGTTAAAAACTTCTGCTCCAAAACTTTTTGCCAAATTACATCTTGAAGTATTATAATCTACGCCAAGTACTTTGCAACCATTTGCTCTTAAAATTTGTACTGATAATAAACCAACAAGCCCAAGCCCCATTACAACTATATTTTCACCTATTCCTGGATTGAGCAATCTTATGCCTTGAAGACTTATAGAGCCCATTACTGTATAAGAAGCTGATTCGTAAGTTACATTTTCAGGAATTTTTGCACATAAATTATTACTTACGCTTACTATTTCAGAATGGGGTCCATTAGAAGCGACTCTGTCGCCGATTTTATATTTATTATTTGTAGTTTCTAATACAATTCCCGCATTGCAATAACCTAGGGACAAAGGTTCATCTAAGCGAGATCTAATCGAATTAACGGTTGAAAAAACTCCATCGGTCTTCATCTTGTCCAGCGCTTTTTTTACCTTTTCAGGTTGCTGTCTAGCTTTATCGAGATAATTAGCTTTACCAAAATCAATTAGCATTTTTTCTGTACCAGATGATATAAGGCTCTTTTTAGTTGCTATTATTAAACCATTATTTTTAATTGCTGGCTTTGGTGCCTCAATCAAACTGATTTTACCATTGCTCAAATTTTGTATTATTGATTTCATATTTTTCTATTTAATATTTTTTATTTCCTTATCTAAGTATTTTCTACACCATAATTCTAATACAACTATTGATAACAGTAAATATGAAGCGTCAATACTGCCTTTTAAATTATTTTTATACAGATTTTTTACTCTACTCAAATCAAAAAAACCTCGATTGCTAAGTGACTGAGAAAATACTACTTCTTTTACAATTTCACTTAGTTCATTTTTTATCCATCTCCTAACAGGTGCACCAAACCCTGACTTAGGACGGTATATAATATCTTTAGGCAGGTATTTCTCCATTGCTTTTTTCAAAACCCATTTTCCTTCACGGCCTTTTTGTTTATATTTTGAAGGTATTGAATAAGACATATTAACTAAATCTAAATCTAAAAACGGTACTCTGACCTCTATACCTTCTTTCATAGACATTTTGTCAGTATAATTTAGATTGTGATCTGCTAGAAAAAACCGTCTCTCTAAAGCTAAAACTTTTTCAATTGGGTCTGATGATAATTTAGAAAAATCCAAATAGCTCTTCATTGGCTTATCACGGGAAATGTTGCTTATTTCATCATTAAACTCATGGGTATAAATATTCCTAAGATCGCTTTCATCAATCCAATTAAAGTAAGAAATTAAGCTATCATTACCCTTCTGACTTGCATTTCGTAAAACAGATCTTAATCTTCTGCTTAGTGGATGGTTGACATTTATTTTTTTTGATAAGTTTTCAGCATATGATAAAATGCTTGATGGCAGCCATTTCCAATATTTTTCATAGTTTATTGCAATATGTCTTCTGTAACCTGTGAAGACATCGTCTCCTCCAGCCCCAGATAATAAAACTTTTATTCCTTTTTTTCTTGCGAGCTGACTAATGAAAAAAACATTTAAAGGGGCAAGATCTGTCAGTGGTTCATCAAGTTGTTCTACCATAAAATTTAAATGGTCTGACATTTCTTTTGGGTTTGTGGATACTATATTAAGAGGAACTTCAAGGTGCTTTGCGACCATCTTCGCATAAGGAAGATCATCAGAAAAACCTTCACCAAATCCACCTTCAATATCAATAGTAAAGCATTCAATTCTAGGATTAATTTCTCTTGCAAAGGTGACAATTGAGCTAGAGTCTAACCCTCCGGATAAAAAGGCCCCTAATGGAACATCTGAAACCATTTGGGAATGAACAGCATTTCGCAAAAATTTATCAGTATTATTTATAGATTCAATTTTTGTAAAAACTGATTCTGTTGTTTTAGTATCATCTAAATGCCACCTTTTAAAAACCTTACTGTTTTTAATAACTAACGATTCTCCAGGAAGTAGCTTCTTAATACCTTTAATTGGAGTAGAATCACCTGGAGACCAAAGAAATGATAAATACCTATGAATACATTCTAAATCAATTTCATTTTTCTCAGGAATTATTGTTAGTAATGCTTTCAGTTCACTAGAAAAAGCAAAATAACCATCACTCTGGAAATAGTATAAAGGCTTGACGCCCATTTTATCTCTCGATAAGAAGATGGAGTTGCTTTTTGGATCCCAAATAGCAAACGCATAAATTCCATTTAAATAGTTAATTGCATCGTAGCCCTTATTATCATAAAGATTGAGTAGGACTTCAGTGTCTGTATTGCTATTAAACCCACATTTTTTTGCTAGTAAATCTTTTTTTAATTCTTTGTAATTATAGATTTCTCCATTAAAAGTAATTACAGATTTACTTTCTTGCGACTCAAAAGGTTGTTTTCCATTATCAGAAGTATCAATAATTGATAGTCGAGTATGTCCAAGTCCTATACCATTTTGCTTGCACTCATAAATTCCATCATCATCCGGTCCTCGATGTTTAAGTATTTTTGTGGCTGAAGCTAGATCAACAACCCATTTTGAACTATTAGAATATCCTATAATTCCACACATAATTTCTTTTTAATTGATATAATAATTAAAATATTTCATATAAAGTTTAACTTCTTCATCATAATTAAAATTCTTTTCTGCATAATCAATAACCCTCCTTCTCCAAAGGACAGGATTTTTTTTATATAAATCATGAGCCCTTAAAATGGTGTCCTTAAAAACGTTATTATTTGTAAGCGGTAAATCCCATCCTAAGCCATTTATCTCTAAATTTTTCCATGGAGTATTATCAGATATTAATACAGGTGTTCCAACTGAAAAAGATTCAGAAATAACATGACCAAAGTTTTCACCTAATGATGGTAGAAACAAAAGATCATATTTAGATAAAATACTAGGAACATTTTTCTGTTTTGCAACACCCTTATAATCAATGATAATATTTTCTGGTAAATTTTTAATAATATCCTGGCACTTCAACCAATAATCTTTATCAGAAATAGGACCCCAAATATCGAAAATTATATTTTTATTAATTTTTCTTAAAGATTGTATAGCAAAATCAAGATTTTTCATCTTAGCAATCCTTGACAAAAAAACTATTTTGAATACATTCTCATTTATTTTTTTACTTCTATTTTTCATAATTAAACTTGGTTTGTCACCAATATTTTTAACTTCAAAAACTTTTACTTTATTGCCAAACAAATTATTTATATCTAAAGTTTCATATTCATTTGTAGAATGGAAAATTATTTTTTTGTGCAAACCAAGGGTTTTGAAAAAAGCTAAATAAATACTCTTTTTTATTTTTTTTAGCTCTAAAGCATTTTTATTAAACTCACCTCTGGGTGCAATTATTATTGATTTTTGTACATTTTTAAAATAAATATACATAATAACAATAATTGAAAATTTTAAACTGAAAAAACTTTGAAGGTATATTATATCACAATCTGATCTAATTAATTTTAAAGATTTGAAAATTTTAAAAAAGTTTTCAGAAACGTAATAAATAAAATTTGACCCCCAATCATTTATTTGATCTAGTTTAATATTCTTATAATTTTTTTTTACACCATCATCGCGAGATGAGCATACAATATTAAAGGTGAATTTATCTGAAAGAGATTTTGTCAAATTTGTAATAGATTTTATTGGGCCACCAGCTCTATACCCTGGATAAAAAAACTGTGAAAATATTAATACTTTCTTTTTCATTTAAAACTATTAGTTTTTATCTTTGAATTATAAAAAATAAATGCAGATAATGTGTGAATTGTGGGGTTAGCAAGTGGTATATATATGATGCACGATTGAATTAAATAAAAAAAGCAAAATAAATATCTAGTACGCAATTCCTCTGAATTTTTTATTATTCTATTAAGCATTATTATAAAATATATTAAGAAAGATGCTATACCCAATATCCCAAAATCAACAATCCAATTTCCCATGGCAGAATATAATCTTAAAGGAAATGCTAGATTATTGTGATTTAATACAAATTGAGATAGAGTTGAATATGTAGTATAAATTTCTGAGTTAAAATCTGGGTTAGCAGTGCTTCCTAAATAAAAAGCGAAAGGTCTCTCTATCGCAGAGCTGATTGTTTGAAAAACTCCTGATATTTTTACAATAATTCCTTCATCTCTTGCTATATACTGTCCCCCTATTTCAACTAATGAAATAATACGTTTAATTCCCAAAACTGGCAAATTTAGATTTTCAAATAATGAAACAATGCTGTTTCTTAAATAAAATAAAGATAGGGCTGAGGCGCTTAATGGCAAAAATAGTTTAAAGTATTTTTTAATATTTATTTGACCAATTAAAATTGAAAATAAAATAGTAGCAATCGCAGCTAAAAATGTTTGCAATAATAACACAAATACATGCCCGGCAAAACTTGATATAATTAACAAAAATATTATAAAAAGTCTTTTTTTGTTTAACTCATTAATTAAAAAATAAAAAGTAGTAATCAACCCCAATTGAGAAACAAACTGTGATTGTTCAGTGAAAAAACTTGTAAAACCTCTCCCCGATTCAAACCCCTGGCTAAATATTGCTCTATTAACAAATAGATTAATTACAGAAGATAGATTTAGAATTTGAAGCATAACACCAAATATGATCACGTAAAGTGAAAAATCAATTACTTTGGCAATATCCTTTTTACTAAAACAATGAATCTGACTTAAAAAGTAAATTATAATTATTGGCGGAGAAACATAGCCAAAAAAATACCTGAATTGATTTATAGAAAATAATGTTGAACTAAAAAAAAATGAGCTAAGAATTGCGCATATCAACATAATAAAGAAAGGTATTGAAAGTAAATAAAGCTTTATGCTGTCATTAAGCCAAAATTTAATTAGACCAAAGGATGCAAATAAAAAAGCAAAGGGCTGAGTATCAGAAGGAATAAGTGTAGTTCCTATATTCGGAAGTAAAGCAAAAATTAGTGTCAATTTAAAAAGCATATAATTAGTTATTCTCCAATGAATGTCTTTAAACTAAGTATTTCTTTTTCATAGCATAAATTTTCCGCTGCTATGTTTGAATTAAATTTTGCCTCATCAATTAATTCTTTATCAATCATGCTCAATTTTTTTACCATTGAATCAATGGTAAAAAAGTCAGAGACAAATCCACAATTATAATTTTTTACTAATTGGGCCATGTCTGGAGATGGACCTATTGCCACAGCAATCCTGGCTTGAATAAATTCAAAAAATTTATTAGGTAAGCAGTTATATAAATTAAATGTTGTTGGTTCAACATAAAAAAAACCGATATCATAACTTGTTAAAGTAGGTACAATTTCATCGTATGAAACAGGGTCCAAAACTCTAACTTTTGTAGAATCCCTTGATAGTTTCTTAATATGACTTATATCTGATTCCGAACCGGTAAGATAAAAGTCTAGAGTGAATCTTTCATCAAGCAAATTTGTGATTTCAATCATCCTCCCAAGATTTCTATTTTTATTTGCTACGCCATGATGAACCATTTTTATTTTAGATTTTGAAGTTTTAGAATATTTTATATTTGAATAAAATGGAGTACTGCGTAATAAATCTGGCTTAAGCTTAAAATAGCTATTATAAGCTTCGATTATACCTGGTGAAACCGTAACTACTTTATCGCATTTTGACAAAAAATGATTACATAAAAACATTCTTTGCGGCTTCTCGATAATTTTAAAATACTTACTTTCTTCATTTTGAAGAGGATAAAATTCTCTTGCATCAAAGATTATTCTAGCCGTCTTTTTTATTTCATTAGCTAAAGGCAGCAAATTAAGGTCTTGTACTATGATTAAATCATAATTTTTTTCTAAAAAGATTTTAGCTTTATTTAATAAGTTAAATCTTAATTTAAGAACAGCGGAGAGAATTTTTTTTGATCTAAAAATCAAAAATAATAAAGATAACATTAGATTCTTTACTCTTCTTGTATATTTTAAAAAAATTGAATGGGAGGGCTGATTAATATAAAATTGATTTCGAACTTTATCATTGGTAATATTTTTTTCATAGCTAAAAACATCAATAGAATAATTTAATTCATCTAAAAGATGGATAAACCTTTTTGGTCTTCCATTTTTGCTTGGGTATGATAAACACATTACCAGGGCTTTTTTATCTATTATTTTGCTCATCTTTTTAATAACTCTTCCAATTCTTCATAGTTAGGGTAAGTAATTAAAACTGCTCTGTGTCTACCTTTATATACAAAAAAAGCACCTCCTCCAATTGCATCGGCTCCGTGATCTACTGCTAACCTTAAATCCTTTAAAGATGATAATCCTCCAGACGCAATTAAAGGAACATTTATATTTTCAGATGCTAAGCTAATCAAATTGTAATCCATTCCATTTAAGGTTCCATCTCTGTCAACTGAATTAATCATTATCTCTCCAGCGCCGTTTGAGATACATTCATTCATAAATTCTATCCATGGTTTCTTAATTATTTTATTTTTTCTTGAAGAATACAGACAAAATTGACCATTCCATTTTTTCTTAATATCTAAAGCAACAACAATACTTTGATTCCCAAATTTTTCTGATAAATTTTTTATAAACTCTATATCATTGTAAGCGCTATCTTGAATGCAAATCTTCTCAATACCTAATGAAAAAATTCTTTTGGCTTGTTCTAAATTTTTTATCCCCCCACCATACGTTAGAGGCATAAAACATTCACTGGAAAAATTTTCAATTAATTCATAGTTGGGCTCAAGGTCCTTTTTTGAAGCATTAATATCCAATACCATCAATTCGTCAACCTCTTTTTCGTTGAAAATTCTTATTGCATTAATTGGGTCACCTACATACTTAGGGTTTTTAAATTTGACAGTTTTAACTAATCCGCTATTTTGTAAAAGCAATACAGGAATGATTCTATTTGTGAGCACTATTTATAACTCTACAAAGTTCTTTAATAAATGCATTCCATAGCGATGACTTTTTTCTGGGTGAAATTGAAAACCGTAAATATTTTGTTTTTGTATTGCCGAAACAAAATCAAAGCCATAAAAAGTTTTTGCTGCAATATTCGTGCTGTCAAAACATTGAGCATAATATGAATGAACAAAGTAATACCTTTGCGTTTTAATGCTTTCTTTAAATAATGAACTATTGTTTTTAATTGATACCGTGTTCCATCCCATATGCGGAACTTTAAGTTTTTTATCTTCAAATTTAAATTTTTCTATATCTCCATCAATCCATTTTAAACCCTCTTTTTGACCCTCTTCACTTTTATTAAACATTATTTGCATCCCCAAACAAATACCAAGAATTTTATTTTGCGAATTACTAATAAACTCATTTAACGGATCTAGCCATCCTTCTTTTTCTAATGCAACCATTGCTGAATCAAAAGATCCTACGCCTGGTAAAATAATTTTATTAATTAATTTTTGATTAAGGTTATTACTTTTTTTAATTATACTTGGGTTACCTCCAACCTTCTTAACCATGTTAGCAACTGAAGCTACATTGCTTACACCAAAGTCAATTATATATATAGTTTTAGAATTTTCCATCTTCTTTTTGATTGTTTATTTTGAAAAATTATATATTTTTCTGAAAAAGCTATATCTAGAGTTCCAATTCTTATATTCATCATAACTCTTTTTTGGAATACTTAAATAATTATCTAGATCGTCTCTTGAAATCAATAATTTTTTACATACATAATCAATATCATTTTCAAGTTCATTATTATTATATAATGGCCTAGATAAGCCGGCAAGAGCCTGCTCTCTTGTCATATCTTTAGAAAGGATCCTTGAGGAATAATGGAGTATTCTTTTATCATAGCCAAATCTTTTTGGAAGAAAGTAGTTTTGAAAGAATTTTGTAAAAATTGATTCACCATGTTTACGGCTATAGTTTCTCCAGCCAGCTTTACTTAATTCGTTAATAGCGCTGTCAGGATTAAAAGGCATATAGTTTAATGGTCGAATTTGTTTAAAACCTCTCAATCTATACATTATTGCCCAATCTAGGAAGCTAATTGTGGTATAGCCTTTCAAGTTTCCTTTACCGTGTTTTTTAAAAATATCATATATATTTATGCTATCCATTGCCGAGCCATGCCAACTGCTAGGAGTTATAAATTCAGTAGATACATTCCCACCGCTCATAAATGTTTTACATTTACGCTTTATTGCTTCCTTATAAAGAACTGCAAAAAAAACATGATCTTGAGGCACGTCTTGGTTGGCAATGCCAGATTTTAAATATGCTACTTGAAGATTTTTAATTGACTCCCAATTTACAACATGTGTATACAGCTCATAGTTACAGTAATTTACTATTTTCTCAATGTTATTTACAGCGAGCTCACTATTCCAACCTGCATCTACATGCACAACTAGTGTTCTTAATCCGTATTCTTTAAGTTTTAATGCCAAATAGCTACTATCTAAACCTCCACTTAATCCCATAATACAATCAAAATCTTTATTTTTATTTTTGCTTTTAATATCATCGATAATTCTATCTAAAGCTTTCTTACCTTTTTTATTTGGCATCCAAATCTTATGTGCATTTTCATCAAAATTTTTACAATGATTACACATTCCATTATCATCAAAAACTATATTTGGGTCTGTTGTATTCATAACACATCTTTTACAACTCTTAATATTATTTATCATATTTGTTTTATTCATTTTACTATTTTAAAAAGAGAGAGCTTTGGTAACCCGTATTGAAAAGAAACTCCTTTAAACTCAGTTTTATTCAATGAAGTATCCCAAAAACTTATAAGCTTGAGATTATTTTTTTGAATTTTATTATTTGAATTTAATTCATCGGAAATATGAATTACGTAATCAGCCTTAATTTTTTTTGAATTTTTAATAATTGAATTTAGGTCTCTTCCCCAAAGATCATCTGCTTCCTCATAATTGTTTGAAACAACATAAAACCAATCTGGTACGAGTAAAGTATTTTTTCTAAAAAGTACATAATGCAATAAATTCAAAAAATGATATCCATAACCATCAAACATTTTTTCATACTTATTTTTTGGATTCGAAAAAGCTATTAAAACATTTTTGTTGTTTTCAACTTTACTTAAAAAAGATTCACAGACTTTCATAAGAGGAGCAATATTAAATGGCTTTACTATTGGAATTCTGTCAAAACTATGTACATAATGGGGAAAGCCAATAATAATTGGCGGTGGGTTAAGTAAAATAAATACCAAGCAAACTAATAAAACGTTGAAATCAGTCATTAATGATAATTCAATAATAGAGCTAGTATAAACCATTACTATTATTGACTCAATATCAAGTACTCTTATTATTTTATTAAGCAATAGAAAAATTGCAGTTGATAAAAGAAAAATAGGCAAGTGAGAATATTTTATGAATAATGGAAATGATAGTAAAGTCACGAATAAAATATAAAATTCTATATATTTCATTTTAAAAATACCAACATCCCCCCTCTTATATTTAACTTTTGATTTGCTAGCTCCAATCAGTTTTAAATCAGAAATTATTGAAGGTATGTTAACTTTTTGATTTTTTTGATATAATCCAAAAAAAATATTAATAATGTAAAATAAAGATGATGGGCTTATTACTAGTAAAAAATTTGTAGGTGAGAAGTAAAATACTGAAAAAATAAAATAGTAAAATAATCCAATAACAAAAGCAGAAATTGAAGAAATTGATAGCAATAAGAAGCATATAGCAAGCGGAAGTAATTGACTAGTCAAAATAAAATAAAAGGTAACTGGAAGCAATGTCCAAGATATGATTTGATAATTTTGTCTCAAATATATTGCCCATACAGTACTACTAAAAAAAATCAACATGATTAAATGAATAAAGCTTTGATTATTTAATTTTATAGAAATATAAATAAGACTTATCTGCAAAATTAAAGTTGAAAAAATTATTGAATTAACTCCATACTTAAATAGATTCATTGCAATTGGTGAATAATTCCACAAATCAGACTTTTCAATACCTTCTCCTAAAAAATCGATCTTTTTTATTTTATTTAATTTTTTTAGTGCATCAGCTCGAATCCAGTACCATAGTGAAATTAAAGACCAGCCAGATGATAAATGAATATAAGTGCCTTTATTTTTTTTAAACTGCCAAATTGCCAAATTGGAGTAATTTATTAAAGATATAATAGGAAAAATAATTACTGTTGTTATTGGGTAAAATAGTACTCTTAATAAAAAATATTTACCGTATCTTTGATTAAATTTTTTAATCAAAATTAACATAAGAAAATATTTTATTTATTTCCTCTTTACGGAAAGTCTCTAGAATCAAAAGGGCTATTAAAATCATCAAAATAATAAATATAAAGTAATATTTTACCTCATGCAATAATAAGCTGGTAATAGTAAAAACGCCTCCACAGAGTGTGGTAAAAATTAAGATAATTTTAAATTTTGGATATTTTATCGGCCAAAGTTGCACACTTACAGTAAATAATAAAATATTCCAAATTGTATATCCAGCTAGTGTTGAAATAGCAGCACCTAAAATCCCATAGACTGGAACTAAATAATAATTTAAAACTACATTTGTTAAGGCTCCAAAAATTAGACATATTGGAAAATAAAATGTTTTTTCAGTTTTAAGAATTCCAGGACTGATCACCAAATTATACGATGACAAAACAGCTTGAATTGCCATTGGACCCACAATCACAAAAGCTTCGAAGTATTTTTCGGTTGTTAAAATAAACAATATAATTTTTGAGAAAAAAGTTAAGGTTATGGCAATAATAGCTCCTAAGCCAAGGTAGTATCTAGAAACATCAGTGAATATTTTTCCATCACTTGAATTATTTATGCTTTCCATTGCAATTGGAGACCACGCTAACCTGAATGCATTTGTTGTAAGAATTAATAGAAGGCCAATTTTAGCCCCTACTGAATAAACTCCAAGCTCACTTTCACCAAGCATTTTAACAACAAACCATCGATCTGCATATGAAAATAGATACCAGATTAAAGCTTCGGGTAAAAAGGGAAAGCTAAACTTTACCATTTTTTTTAGAAAAGTGAATTCAATTGATTGAACTGATAAAAAACTAGAATTATAAATCAATAAACAAATAAGCAATATTGTTAAGCTGATTAAATTGCCAAATATCACTCCTGTATAACTGAAATCATAATTCAAAACTAATAAAATAGATATTACCGATGACAAAAATGGAAGTAAAAAAGAAAAAACTATAAAAGGTTTTGGTTTGTAGAGCAACCTCTGAAGGTTTGTAAACTGCATAACCATTGCCGTTAAATAGGAACTTATTAAAATAATTAGAAAAGTGCTTGAATGTATAGCATCGTTAAATAAAAAATTATTTATATATTTCATAACAGGATAAAAAGAAATGATAATTAGAATACCCCAAATAATTCTCCAAAATAAAATAGAGATGATGACAGTTTTTCTATTGTCATCACTATTTTTTTTGAAATTAAAAAAATAGTAAGATTGAGCTGAATCTGTTCCCATTACAATTATTGGAACAAAAAATGCCCCCATTGTTAATAAAAGCTCAAGCCTACCATAAATTTCTGTTGTAAAAATTCTTGTAAAAATTGGAATAGTTATTAATCCCACTGATTTAGCTAAAATAGTTCCAAAACCATATAAAATAGAGTCTTTCCCAAGCTTTTTAATATAATTCATTTATAGAGTTATATTATTTTCAATTGTTCGTAATAAAAGTTTTTTTGCAGATTCATAAGCTACTGTTTCATTTTGACAGTAATTTATTTTGGGATTTAGCGTAAACTCTTCATAATCTAATAATTCACCCTTATCTATAGTGGTTGTTACCGTATGCAGAGAAGCAAACTGGTTGTATTCTTGAGATTTAATCGCATTATTAATTGATCCGATTCCACCAAAATCTGGTACCTTTGCTGCGTGAATATTGTTTACCGGAATTCCTAGATTAATTATTTTTTTGTTGATTATAAGCCCGGCTCGAAACAAAAGAATTCTTTCAGGATTTAAATCATTCATTAATTTTAGTAGGTCATTATTATTTTGAATGGTAGGCAATGCAGATGAAGGTTTAGAACCAGTTCTTTTAAATTCACAAATAATCATCTTGATTAATAAGGATAAACCTAAAGAGCCGCGTCTTAATAGTTTAAAAACTCTTTTAAAATCTGAAGATTTATCTATGTAAACATATAAATTTTTATTAGGATGAATTAATTTAGATATATCACCTGAAATCTTATCGTTTCCTAGTACTAATATTGTTTTCATTTTACTGTTACTGGAAAGTTAACTGTTGAAGTGCTAGCTAGCTCAGATAATGGACATTCAGATTCAATATTTTTATAACACTCTAAATGAGGTATGCTATATTGGATTAACTCTCCTAATTGTATGCCTTTTTTTGCATAATCCTTTATTACAACTTTACGATTAGGAACTCTTACAACATAATGGGAATAAGTTGCACCATTAACTATGGGTGGGAAAATCCATTTTT
>MDTB01211187.1_pt1 | contig 19325 bp, 17 predicted proteins | sample 811161 | NCBI WGS metagenome assembly MDTB01 (sample SAMN05326650, study PRJNA326480) | marine metagenome | isolation source: seawater | place: Mediterranean Sea | collected 2009 | reverse complement strand
TCGAAAATTTCTAATCGGATTATAAATGAGGTCAAAGGTATCAATCGTGTTGTTTATGATATTTCTGGTAAGCCTCCGGCGACAATCGAGTGGGAGTAGTTTATAACTCGCAAGGTATTGATTTATAAACTAGCTGTAGTCACTATTGAGTGAGAATAAATTTAAGTACTTAATCCATTGTTAATATGAACTTTTCTGGTGGAAAGTAAAATGCTCACAGCAAGGGAAATCAAACAATATCGTCAAGATGGATATGTTATTCCGTCTGGGTTTCGTTTCGACGATGCGGTGGTGGAAGCGTTGCGAACCGCTGTTGACACGATCTTAGCGAGTAACCCAAAAATGAAACCCGATCGGATCATCAACCCGCATTTGAACGAAGGTCGGCCTTACGGCGTTAAAGGGCATCAAATTATCAATACAGTGGCACATGATCGGCGTATCTTGGAAATGCTCGAATCGGTAATGGGACCGGATATCATCCTGTGGCTTACTCATCTGTTCTGCAAATTGCCGCAATCGACGCGAGAGGTTCCGTGGCACCAGGACGGCCAATATTGGCCGATCCGCCCATGGGCTACGTGTACAGTTTGGATTGCAATCGATAGGGTCGAGAAATCGAACGGAGCCATGAAAGTTATTCCGGGGTCACATGAGGGTCAGGCTTGGCAGCATCACGAAGATTTCGGTGATCATCTGACATTAAGTCAGGTGATCGGCGACGATCAATTAGCCGACAAAGATGTCCGATATATCGAGCTCGAGCCTGGTCAAGTCTCCCTCCACGATGTGGGGATTGTGCACGGATCAGCAGCGAATACTTCAGGTCGACGTCGAGCGGGATTAGCAATGAGGTACATGCCCGCAACATCTGGTTTTTATCGGGACGAAGATATGCCTTTAAGTAAGTTTGATTGGTCGACCCTGCCAATTGAACTCGTAAAGGGAGACAATATCAATTCAATAAACGATTTCCACATCGGACACGACACGCTTCCTTGGTAAAATAATATCGTATGCTGTTACTTCTCATTCTCAAAGAACTAGGCAGCATAAACATCTAATCTGAGGTCAAAGGTATCAATCGTGTTGTTTATGATATTTCTGGTAAGCCTCCGGCGACTATAGAGTGGGAATGATTTTTTACCGTAGGCCTAATGGCATGGTGAATTTTACGTGAAGCTGTCGTGGAGTCCCTTCCCAAGAAGTCTTTAGCTTGGGTCTATATGCTCAGGTCTAACAGGTTATAGTCTTTCAGTTTGGTTTTGGTCTGCGGCGTCCACTCGAAGGTTTCACCGCTCTGCTTGTGGGGGGCATATTCAAAGGGGGTCTCATCGGGGAATCGTTGCTTTCTGGCTTCGATGGCGTAGCCGATCATCTCCGAGCGTTTTCTGATGCGTTCGGCGTCGTAAATACTGGGCGCGTTGTGGAGGCCGCCGCCTTGCACGTTCAGGACTGATTTCCGGCGATGGAATCCGAAGTTTACGGTCACCCGCCATTTGTCACTCGTATTGGCAAACGACCCGTGAATTGCCTGACGATTGCAAATCGCAACGTCGCCTGGCTTACAAATCATGGGGATGGCGTCGGGCAGGCGGGGCGTCCCTGCGACTTTAACCATGCCGGCAATATCAACTTTATTCAGTTTATGTGACCCGGGGACGACCCATACTCCGTTAGCTGCGCTGCAGCCATAAAGTTGCGCCATGGTGTTGTAGCCATGGGTGCCCTGATCCCAATCCGGTGCATCCCAATGGGTCACGCCATCACGATGCCACGCCACAGATGCGCCAAGACCAGGCTCCTTAATGAAAATGGCTTCGTTGAAAGGGGTGAAGTCATCTCCGTTGATCGATGCTGCAACTCGAAGTAAGTCTGGATGTCCGTAGACGCGCAACGCCGCGTCCGAAAACTGAAGCGAGCCGAGTATAAGATAGACAATTTCTTCTGGCGTATTTTGCGCAACCATTGGCTCGGGCATCTTGACCGGATGTCGACCGTTTGCCGCCTCCGTAGCGCCAAATGGGTCGCCCAGTGGTTTTGACCAGAACATGGTCGGTGCGGCGCAATCTGCGCCAAGGGCAGGGCGGCCCTTAGCATCAAAAAGTGATCCCTTATGGGTTGGCAAACGGTCCAAGATGTCGAAAAGATCCGCCTCTATATCGCGCAATTCCGACGCGCCTACGACTCCTTCGAAGATGTAAAATCCGCATTGCCAATAGGCGTCCAATATATCTCGTGTTAATCGCCCTCCAGAGTCGAGCTTTATCGGGCCGCGATTGCCCAGGGCATGAGCGCGCTCTTCTCCCTGGCGCATATATGCTTCCATGGCGGTGTCCTTGTAATGGCGAACAAATGCGGTTTGGTTCATGCAAATTTTACCTCGTCCGTACCTTAATTCACTCATTTTATACCAACCCGGTAAACTGGAGAAAGCCAAGTGATAATCTGACTGTCGCAATGTTATCCTGCTATAGTTCACATTGCGTATTTTAAGAGGATGGTAACTTTCGTTAAAAGGTGAAAATATGGCTCTAGAGATTATCGGTACCCCAAATTCTAATTTTGTGAGAACTGTTCGAATGGTTGCTGAGGAAAAGGGGGTGTTTTATGAAAATTCACCCGATATGCCACACTCGGATGTCATTAAACTACTTCATCCGATGGGTCAAGTTCCAGTGATGAAACATGATGATTTTCAGCTCTTTGAGTCAATGGCTATTGCTCGATATATTGATACTGCTTTTGACGGTCCTCCTCTGGTGCCCGCCAACCCTGAAGCCGCAGCTAGAACCATTCAATGGGCATCTTTTGCCCAAACATCAGTAGACCAGCTGATAATGAGGCAATATGTACTTGAATATTTGTTCAATAAGGACGAGAGCGGAAATTTAGTCCGTGACAATATTGACAAAGTGGTAAATAAGATTTCAAAAATATTTCGTACTCTTGATGAAGCAGTCAGTGGTGGGTACTTCGGCAGCAACGAATTTTCTATGGCGGATTGTTTCTTAATGCCTATAATTTCATATGGCCAGATGTTTCCGGAGGGAAAAGAGGCCTTGGAATCAGGTAAACATTTAAAACCCTATTTCGATAAATTGAGTGAGCGTCCAAGTTTTAATAAGACTGCGACATGATGACTGAAAGATACTATAGGTCGCGATCGGTAATTGAGGGAGTTGTAGTGAGGCTCAAGTGAATCTTTACAAAGGGAAAATTGTCATAGAACTAGAATCAAATTTTGCAGTCTCTAATTAGAGCAAAGTACGTAAATGAAGAAAGGTTTTGTTATGTCCAAGCACAGTGCACTAGACAAATTTGGTCGTTCCGGTAATCCAGCGCTAAATGCAGCAACTTTTAGTGATGCTGCACGCCAAGCCGGCGTGGGCGCTAGAAACACAGCTACGATGTCCTTGGAGGGAACCGTAAATAAAACGGGTATTCTTTTGCTGTTAGTAGTGCTCTCCGGAGCTTGGACATGGAATCTATTTTTTGAAAGTGGCAACCCCTCAACAGTGATGCCTATGATGCTGGTTGGTGGAGTCGGTGGTTTTATTCTTGCATTAGTTACAATCTTTAAAAAACATTGGTCTGGACTAACTGCGCCGATCTATGCTGTATTACAGGGTTTATTCTTAGGTGGAATTTCAGCGATGTACGAATCCCAATTTGACGGCATTGTCATCCAAGCCGTTGGCCTGACCTTGGGCACCTTGTCATCCCTATTGGTTTTGTATAAGACCGGCATTGTCAAGCCCACCGAAAATTTCAGGTTGATGGTCACATCGGCAACAATGGGGATTGGATTGCTGTACTTGGTGAGCATGATTATGAATATGTTCGGGTCAAGTATTGGATTTATCCATTCTAATGGCCTGTTTGGTATTGGATTTAGTCTTTTTGTGGTTGCTATTGCCGCATTAAATTTGGTCCTAGACTTCGACTTTATTGAGCAGGGTTCAGAGCAGGGTGCGCCTAAGTACATGGAGTGGTTTGGGGCATTTTCTCTAATGGTGACACTCATTTGGTTGTATTTAGAAATGTTACGTTTGCTGGCTAAAATGAGAAGTCGATAGTGGATTTCAATACCTTCATTTTCGGGGGATTGGCTATCATTTCGCTCGGTACTTTTCTTTTTATCGGACGTTTTAAAGCGTTTAAAAGTCAGCGGGAACGAGATGATCGTATAGATTGGAGTAAACGGCAGTTTTCATTATGGAAAATCGCACTCTATAGCCTTGGAGTAGTTCTAGCGGTTGTATTACTAACGCAAATGTTCTGATTCCGTAGAGGTTATTCGGAAGATTACACCCTGATTAGAGGATAAAAATTGACTGATAATGTGACGCTGCTCATAAGCGGCATGACGGTTGGAGTGATTATTTTTCAGACAGCTATCGTTGCGCCCTCAGTTTTTGAGTCGCTCTCTTCAGACGATAGTTCGATCTTTCTTCGTAAAGTCTTTCCTAAATTCTTTATTCTCATAGGTGCGCTCGGTGTTATCAGCAACCTTGTCGCAGTCACGAACCAAGACGACCACGCGGTTATGGTCTCTGGAGCCACTGTGGCGCTCGCTGTGTTTGCGTATCTGCTTATTCCGATGACTAACAAGAGTCGCGATGCAGGCAATGAGAAGGCCTTTAAGCGATTACATTTGGGCAGCGTTCTGTTGACTCTCACGATTCTTGGTGTAAATCTGTCCGGCCTTGTTCTATAGAGTTTTCATAATTTTTTCATTTCTTCTTAGGGGCCTATGGAAATTAAAGTCAACTTTTTGGATAAACTGCGCCTCGAGGCAAAGTTCGATGACTTCACTGTAGTAACTGATCAACCTGTTCGTTACAAGGGCGATGGATCAGCGCCAAGTCCATTTGACTACTTTCTAGTGTCATCGGCTTTATGTGCCGGCTATTTCGCGAAACTATATTGTGACACTCGTAATATTTCTACTGAGAATATTCACCTGTCACAAACTAATATTGTAGACCCCGAAAATCGCTATAAGCAAAGGTTCAACATTCAGGTTGAGTTACCTCCTGACATTAGTGAGTCGGATCGGCGTGGAATTTTGCGTTCTATTGAGCGGTGCAGCGTTAAAAGGGTAGTTGAAGAATGTCCTGATTTCTTTATTGAAGAAGTTGATCGCCTGAATGCTGGTCCACAGTCCCTCCTTGATTTGACCGATTACGATGATAGATCTACCTTGATTGCAGGTAAAGACTCTCCAGTAGAGGAAACTATCGTCAATATGTCGAAGATTCTGTCTGAATTAGGAATCAAGATTGAAATTACCTCATGGCGCAATCTGGTGCCAAACGTTTGGTCCTTGCATGTCCGTGATGCTCATACACCGATGTGCTTCACAAATGGTAAGGGAGCCACTAGAGAAAGTGCATTAGCATCGGCGTTGGGTGAGTACATAGAAAGGCTGGCTAATAACCATTTCTACTCGCAATATTTTTGGGGGGAAGACGTTTCTCACTCTGAATTTGTGCATTATCCGAATGAACGCTGGTCAATGCCACTATCAGATGATTTTCTGCCAACGAATATTCTAGACGAGTACTGTTTGGCGATTTATGATCCAGATGGAGATCTGCGCAGCAAACACTTAATCGACACAAATTCTGGGAACGCTGATAGAGGAATTTGTTCGATTCCATTTGTTAGACAATCAGATGGTGAAGACGTGTATTTCCCTGTCAATCTGCTTGAGAATTTATATGCGAGTAACGGCATGAGCGCCGGAAACACCTTTGCCGAAGCGCAAGTCCAGTGTCTTTCTGAAATTTTTGAGCGCGCCGTAAAAAGGTACATCCTGGAGAGTGAAATTGCATTGCCTCAGGTGCCGCTAGAAGTGCTATCAAGATACCCTAGTATTGTGGCAGGAATACATGATTTAGAATCAAAAGGGTTTCCTGTGTTGGTGAAGGATGCATCTTTAGGGGGTAGGTATCCCGTAATGTGTGTTGCTTTGATGAATCCGCGTACTGGTGGAGTTTATGCTTCTTTTGGTGCCCACCCTAGTTTTGAAGTTGCCCTGGAGCGTAGCCTTACTGAATTACTACAAGGCCGCAGTTTTGAAGGTTTGAATGATTTACCTCAGCCAACTTTTAACACTAAGGCATTAATTGAGCCTAATAACTTTGTCGAGCATTTCATTGACTCGAGTGGGATTGTATCGTGGCGATTCTTCAGTGATAAACCGCAATATGAGTTTGTAGAGTGGAGTTTTTCGAACAAGATTGAGAGAACTAATTCGGAGGAGGCCGCAATGTTGCTGGCTATTTTCTCCGATCAGAATAAAGAGGTTTATGTTGCGACATATGAGCAGTTCGGTGCTATAGCTTGCAGAATTGTGGTGCCTGGTTATTCCGAGGTGTACCCAATTGAGGAGTTGCTTTGGAATAACACAAATGAGGCGCTGTTATTTCGTTCAGATATTTTGAATTTACATTTTTTGGATGATGCTGCCCTGATCGCCCTTCTGGAGCGCTTGGATAATAGTGAGGTAGACGATTACTCAGATGTTCCATCGTTGATAGGTATAGCATTTGACGAGAATACGGTTTGGGGGCAATTGACCGTTCTTGAGTTAAAACTTCTTATTCGTCTGGCGCTGAAACAATTCGATAAGACACATGAGTTAGTCGGCGCTTTTCTTCAGTACAACGATAACACTATAGATCGTGGTTTATTTTACCAAGCACTAAACGTCGTCCTCGAGGTAATTCTTGATGATAAGTTAACGTTAGATGAATATGCCAAAAATTTTCGTCTTATGTTTGGGGATGATCGGGTAGACGCTGTAATGGGTTCAGTCGAAGGCAGCGTAAGATTCTTTGGATTAACGCCAACGAATATGAGGTTAGAGGGTTTAGAACGCCATCATCGGTTAATGGATAGTTTAAAAAAACTGCATAAAGCGCGAGCAAGGGGATAGAAATCGTTCGAGAATAAAGGTATGAATCCGTTAAGGAAACCAAACTATTGATGTGTCAGTTTTTGTGTTTGAGAATGCTAAACTTAGCTCAGCGCCCGTTAAAACTGTATTTAAGCTTCCATAGAATGATGCGTCTTACGTTAAAAGGAAATTTATAAATGTCATTTCTCGATTTAGATCACCATAGAATTTTTTTTACTGATACGGGTGGTGAGAAACCCGCGTTGATCTTTAGTCATGGTTTTTTTCTTGATCAAAGCTCCTTCGAATCCCAATACGACTATTTTCGAACCAACTATAGATGTATCGGTTGGGATGAAATGGGTTTTGGTCAATCTACAACCACAATAAATTATTCTTATTGGGATTCCGCTCAGGTTATTCTGAGCCTTATGGATCACCTCTCTATTGAGAGCGCAACGCTGTTGGGTGTGAGCAAAGGAGGGTTCATATCCTTGCGGTGCGCACTAAGCGCGCCTCAGCGGGTGGCTGGTTTGGTTCTAATAGGTTCGGAGGCTGGGAAATTTAGTCAAGAGCAAAAATCTGAATTCGCAAGTCTTATTGATGCTTGGAAGGAATTAACATCCGATGAGCTATCAGAGGCTATGGCAGCTGTAGGGGGCACCTATTTCGGATCAAATGCACACGAAATATCAAAATGGAAAAACCTATGGCGGAACCAAGATCGTTCCCAGGTGATCTTTCCAGGGCATGCTCTGCTTAGCCGTGATGATATAACGGATCGATTAAGCGAAATTTTATGTCCAGCTCTTGTGATTCACGGAAGTGATGACCAAGCCATTGATATCGCAAAGGCTGAGGCTATGGCAGTTGGGCTTCCTAATAGTGAATTTTTCGGTATTGATGGCGCGCCACATGGTCCAAATGTAACCCATGCTGGCCTGGTCAATCAGAAAATAGAGGAATTTTTGCTCAAGACGTGAGTTAACGGGAAAGAAAATGATGATGGGTGATGAGATTAGTATTCTTGATACGACGGATTGGACAGAACAATGAAGGACGTCATAGAATTGCGACGCTCGCTTTCCGACGAGTTGCACGCTCGGGCATTTGATCATTTTTCGGGCGCCGGACGATTTATTCGATTTGTCTATTTTGTTGAGGACAATGCGGATTTAATTGTGGATTATGTCAATGCATTCCTAGAAAATGTGGGGCAAGCGCCAATTCCGCGTATGAGTAAATTCGCCACCTTTAAGCTAGGACATTATTCCCTTGATTTCGAAAAACATAATGAGTTTATTTCGATTAGCTTTATTCAAAAATCGAATTCACTCGCCGTCGGCCTTTTGCCTGACGCTTACGACGCTCGTAGTGTTGATTTACCGCTGGAGTGGGCGCAGTTATCTCCAGGAAAAGTTTTTCATGCGATATGGTTAGAGGTGGGTGGCGGGCCACCAGAGGAATTGAATGAACAAAAGATACATCAAGTCATGCAAGCTCGGGCGGTCGCAGCGAATCAATTTAGTGATGGTGCGGCTCAGGTATATTTCGCCTTTGATATTGACTCAGCCGGATTTTCCCGAGTAGCCCTTTTTAACTCTAATATGGTCGCAAGTCGATTGGGACGCGCTGTTCAGCGAATTGTGGAACTTGAGACATATCGACTGCTTGCTCTTTTAGGGTTCGCGACGGTTAAAGAGCATAGCGCGAAGCTGGATTCCATTGCAAAACATGTCGGCGAGATTACAAATGAGCTTGCGGAGCAGATTAAGCAGCCAGAAAGTAACGTAGAAGATATGCTGTCTAAATTGTCAGCGCAAGCCGCAGATTTAGAAAATATTTATTCAAATGCCTCTTATCGTATGGCGGCCACTAAAGCTTACGACAGTATCGTAGAGAATCGTCTAGATGGGTTACGTGTCAGCCGCATCGAAGGATTTCAAGGGGTGAAGGGTTTTCTTAATCGTCGGATGTTGCCAGCTATTGATAGCTGCCGTGCCTTTTCGGAGCGATTGCGCCGTCTATCCGAGCGTATTAGCCGAGCAGGTGATTTATTACAAACCCAGACGGAAATGATTATCCAACGGCAGAATCAAGATCTACTGATATCGATGAATAGTCGTGCGAAAACTCAGCTTCGGTTGCAACAAACGGTTGAGCGCTTATCGATAGCAGCAGTGACTTACTACGGGGTTGGGCTTGTAGGATTTGCAGGGGCATCTCTTCCGTTAGTGGCATGGGGACTTAATCTCGACGTTCTTAAAGCGATATCTATCCCTATTATTGCTGGATGTGTTTGGTTAACGATTCGTCAAGTTAAAAGGCGTATTTAGTCAATGAACCAAACCTTCACAGGAAAAGCGCATTGTGACAGGTATACTCCTCCCTCTGGCCTAAACACCTTGGGTGAAGTTGAATAAGAAATTGCCGGATTTGAGTATTTCCGAGGTGGACCCGATACCATCTTAGGACTTCAAGAGGCAAACAAGTTAATGTTCAGTGAGGCAAGATATTATTTTTAATATCTTTTTGTCAGGAAGTGTATTCATGAGCACAACGGATTCTTCATTGACGTCCATCAATTAAAATCTCTCTACTTTCACGCGATTTTCCATCGGTTTAATCGTTTCGGTAACAACCAATCAACTAAGATCATATGCGGGACAGTTAATGCGAATAGCACAGAAAATATAGCGTTCAACGTAGATGAATTAATGTTTTGGCTTTGATGAAAATATATCGAGATAGATGTGAGTATAGTCCATGCAGCGAACGTATTGATCAAAAAACTGATCGGTGGTTTTTTGGGAGATGCCCCTATCTCATTTGATGCTTTGAGATAGTGCGGGATTGAGTGCAGGATGCAGAAAAAAATTGAAAACAGAAAAAGGGGTGTAACGAGTTGATTGAAATATATGAGAGCCAGTAAGCCGATTAAAGTGATGTATAGCCGCGTGCCGTAATAATGAAATATTACCACTAGCATGGATATTAACCAGGCCACCAATATAAAAGTCCCAATAATTTGGAATGCTTTCGTATTCGCTCCGAGATTAGAGAAGATATCTTGAATCTCGCCCCAATACAGCCACGGAAGAAATATCGTTGTCAAACCACCCTGAAAGAAAACAGAAGCAATTAATGCATCTAATCTATTTTTACTTTTATGATTCAGAAGAAGTGGATTTGCACGGCCGAAGTGAATGGCGCTGAGAAGGAGAAATAAGCCAAGTGCGACAGTTGGCATAAGATGCCATGCCATAAATGATATAAAAGCAATCGCGACGTATATTGCGAAAGTCGTTTTGGATCTTTGCCCCAGCGCTGCATCCCCAGCTTTTGCTAGATCAAGGTCTAGAGCGCCGTGTGGTATGCCAATGATGACGATAGCAAGTAAAGACAAGTAGTCAATTAGTGACAATGTCATCGGGAAACCAAAGCCCTTAGGAAGGGAAGTTTAGGCAGCGCGCGTACTATCTTCAAACTGTCTTGGATTGTGAAATCATCCGCCATAAAAGCTGCAAATTCGTCCCCTTTAAGTGATTTTGCCATCACCCTAAAAATATTTTCACCAAAGGTCGGGTTACGTCTAATCACTTCTAAAAAGACATCATCCATCCATGACGATAGTTTTGAATAGGGTGATTTAGACAAGGCGTTTAAATCATTAGATTTCTCGTGCCGTTTAATTTGCCTTTCAAGTCCTTGAAGGGCGTAACCTGAACTTTGACGCGCAGAGCCTGCAGCAACCCCAGCAGGTTTCCCGAAATGGACGAAGGAGACTGGACCCATTGGAATAATGCCTTTTTCCTCAAAAATTGGTGGTTCATTTTTAGAGCCAGAGTTGCAGTTGTCATTAATCCAATTCTGAGTCAAATTTCTTAATATAGATTCTTCTACAGTTGACGTTCCAAAAAGCGTTGCTTCTACTAAAACAGATTCTTGAGTGAGTGGGATGATGTAGATGAAAACCACACCGTTGTGATTTATTTGAGGAATATTAAAGTCCATAAGAATAGGGTGTTTAGCGATCTTGTGAACCTGGTCATGGTGGATCGTAATGCCATAAAACTGTTGAATTAAAGTTCGCTCTTTAAACTGAGGAGGTCGAGAATCCAGAAGATTAGTAGATGTGAAGGACCCCGATGCCGTGTCTATCTGGAAGACATCATTTGATTTTCTTTGGGTTTCAGCTAATTCCCTAACGCGGGTAAAGCCTCGTTGTTCTAGTAAATACGCCTCTAAACTTGTTTTAAAGGACAATCCGTTTAGTGCCTCGTACCAATATTCATCCGCTTGATGAATGATATTTGTATTGTCCACCCTGAATTGCCAACTGTTCCACGTGCCTATGATGTGTTCCTGATAATGCTCAGGAGCTCGAATATTTCGCCAGCTGCATAGTGTCTGTTGCCGCTTATCTTCGGGACCCACGAGTGTGACTGGTGTACCTTGATCTATTAGATGACGAGCAATAAGAAGGCCAGAAATACCTGCGCCAATAATAGTAACTTCAGCCCCAGAGCGATCGATCATTGATGAGTGCCAGGTAATCCATTAAGGTCTTGATGAAGGCCGATTTGGTGCATTTTAATAGTTTTTAGTGCGGGTCTGGCTGACCCTATCAACCATAAGCAAACAGGCAGTGCGCGAATTATTAACCACGCCTTTTCAAATGGCCCGATCACGGTTCTACCTTCTTGCCAATTAAGCTCATTATTTTTTAGTTTCCTAGATATTGCTCGGTAAAGTATCGCCATGATATATACGCACGGCCTCATTTTTCGAGGAAGGTAAATCAGTCCCTTCAGTCCAGATTCATAGTATATTTCTGCGAGTTTGATGACCTTATCTAAATTTTGACTTATATCGTCATTTGTAGTTTTTGTGGCGATTTCCTCGATAGTTGAACTCATCGGGATATATTTTCTGCCGAGTCTGGCGTCTTCAAGAACATCTCTTGCAATATTGGTTAACTGCATTGCGATTCCAAGGTCAACAGCGTGGAAGTCGGCTTCTCTTTCACGACACCGCATGATCTTACCCATTAGTATGCCAACGGTCCCGGCAACTGCGTAGGCGTAGCGAAGGAGTTGGGCTTTTGTGGTGAACTCAGTTGTTCCTAGATCACTTTCCAACCCTGTTAATAGTTCCTCGATGATCTCCCGATCAAGACCGCTGGTTTTGATGGCGCATACCAACTCTTTTTCTGTAACTGTTAATTCATCGGGAATTGCGCCTGCATTATTGAAGTACCGTTTTAGTTGGCACAATAACCCTTGATTGCCATGGGTTGGGTCATCGGCTAAATCATCGATCAATCGACAAAAAGCGTAAAGCTCAGTTGCGTGGCGTGCTTGCTGGCGCGGCAGAAAAAATGATGCAAGCCAAAAGGTTCTACCGTTTTGTCGGAGACTGTTTTTTGAAAACGAAGTTAGAGTTAAATTCATGTTTGAAACAGCCCTTTTATGCTGACCAAATTACGGTTGCGTCGACTTCAGATAACGTTTTATTAATGTGTCGGTTACCTTAGCAGAACTGACGACTCCAGGCAGTCCGGCGCCAGGGTGCACGCCAGCGCCAACGAAGAAAAGATTTTTGATTTTTGGATCTTGATTTTTGAACCGAAAATAAGCAGATTGTTAAAATAAAGGCGCTATTGAAAATCCTGCACCCCAGATACTTTTATATTCAGTTTTGAAATCTTCGGGACTCATCCAAAAATCTGACACTATATGCTTTTCTAATTGAGGCAGAATTGAATCGCTAAGCGCAGTAACGATACGTTTTTGAAGTTTTGGCCCCTCGGTATGCCAATTAGTCCCGGATTGAAGATTAGGTACTGGACATAACACATAGAAGCTATCGCAATTTTCCGGCGCGAAACTTGCGTCTGTGGCTGTAGGCCGGTGAACATAGAGTGAGAAGTCCTCGGTTAACTTCTTATGCTCAAATATGTCACGCAAAAGTTCCTTATGTCGCTTTCCTAGCCAAATGGTATGGTGAGCTACGTCGTTATATTTTCGAGTGGTTCCGAAGTAAAGGACAAAAAGCCCCATTGAGTACTGTGTTAACGCTGCAGGCTTCATGCTCTTTGGTTTATTTAGCATGCCCGAGAACAAATTTTGATACGCGTAGCTGGGGTCACCGTTGTAGACAACGAGATCTGCGTTTATTTTATTTCCATGGATATCAATCACCTCGGTTACTCGCTTTGCGTGATGATTGATATTTATGGTTGCTACGTCAAAGTTAGTTTTTATTTCAACGCCTTCTTCTCGCATAAGTGTTTCCAAAGCGCTTACAAGGGCAGTAGTGCCCCCCATGATGAAATGAATACCCCACTTGCGCTCAAGGTAGTGTATTAATGCGTAAATCGACGTCGTTGAATAGGGGTTACCTCCTACAAGTAACGGATGCATTGAGAATACTTTTCGCAAGTATGGATTTTTTATGTACGAGGCAACCAGTTGGTAAACCGTTTTATAGCTCCGAAGTCGGATAAGTTGGGGAATCAGTTTGACCATTTGGAAAAACGAGGTAAATGGCTTAGCCGCAAGTTGCGTAAATCCTATTTCGAATATCTTTTCTGAGGTTTCTAGGAGTGTTTTATAGCCGACAATATCTTTTTCTTCAAATTTACGAATCTCTTCGTAAGTGTGTTCTAGATCGCCGGAATACGTAAATGTTTTCTTGTCCTCGAACACAAATTTGTACCAAGTCTCGAGTGCGACAGATGTGTAATAGTCGTCTGCCTTCTTGCCGAATAGACCAAAAAGTTCTTCGAATAGGAAGGGTGCAGTGATTACGGTCGGACCCGCGTCGTGTTTGAACCCATCTTTTTCGAAGGTTTGAGCCCGCCCTCCCAGCCCAGAAAGGCGATCTAGTAATGTTACATCGTGACCATCAGCTCGAGCACGTAATGCAGCTGCAATACCACCGAATCCGGCGCCAACGACGACTACTTTTTTATTTGTTTCTGAATTAGGCATGCTGTGACCTTTGTTTGAGTTTTGATCCTCTCAAAATTCTGATGATTCAGGCTTAACTCTTTTCTTAAGATATAGCTCTAAATTTTACTTATAAAGTAATGTTTACATGTAATTATCTTTCAATATTTTGCATTTAAAATATTTTAATTTATCTCCTCAAGCGTCCCGCACTAACGGATCGTGAAGGCAACATTAGAATGAGTAAGATACCACTGAGTAGGCCATTCAACACAAAAGTTCAGTGATGTTTATCTCAAAACGAAAAGAAGCAAGAAATTCCTAAAGAAATAAGCTATGATCTGAAAGTCGCGACGGTTCCGCAGGCTGGCTACAAACTGCTAAAACAAAAACTAAAGCGTAATCCCAGCGAAAATTAAAACTAAACAATTTAATTTATTTGGAGATCAACATATGAACGTAAAACAAAAAATTGGTGCGGGTGTAGTCGGTATGCTTACCGCTCAATCAGCTTTTGCGGAGACCATGATGCTCGAATCAGGAGACTTCGTTGGTTACTCGTTTTGGCTAATTTCAATGGCGCTTGCGGCTGCTACTATCTTTTTCTTGATGGAAGCACTGAAAATCGGCGGCAAGTGGGCGACATCGCTAACGGTTAGCGCCCTCGTTACCTTCATCGCAGCATTTCACTATATGTATATGCGGGAAGTATGGGTTGCCACCGGGGATACACCAACGGACCTCAGATACATTGACTGGCTCCTGACGGTTCCATTATTGATGATCGAGTTCTACTTAATCCTTGCAGCGATCACTAAAGTGTCTGGGGGTATCTTCTGGAGACTTTTAGTCGGTACTCTAGTTATGCTCGTTCCTGGTTATATGGGCGAAGCGGGTTACATGGACGTGACCGTCGGTTTTGTTATCGGGCTGATCGGCTGGGCTTACATTCTCTATGAGATCTTCGCGGGTGAGGCGAGTAAAGTTGCTGCAGCTCAGGCATCTGCTGCTGTTAAAAAGGCTTATGCTTTAATGAAGTGGACAGTCACGCTTGGTTGGGCGATTTATCCAATTGGATATTTCCTAGGGTATTTAGCAGGCGGCACCGATGTTGGCACTTTGAATATCGTGTACAACCTAGCAGATGTGCTCAATAAAATCGCGTTCGGTCTGTTTATTTGGTGGGCAGCGAACGAGGAGTACTCAGCAAGATCGTAGCTTGAGTTTGTAGTTACGGATTGGTAAATGCTCTGATCCGTAATACTTACAATTAAGAAACCAGACTGTCCACTTGGGCTAGTCTGGTTTTTTTTATTTAATATTGTTTGAAATAAAGAGATGTCAAAAGATATTAAAACGCCGTAAAAAAGGGTCTTTTATGTGACCATAAAAGACCCTATCTCAAAAATTGCTACTTTTTTAATTTTAAGACAATCACCCGATCTTTTTGAGGAAAGCCTTAAGCTGATCATCAATAAACTTGATATCTTCTTTGCTTCCAGCCAGTTCGGTCATGCATCCAACTAAATGTCCGTAGTCTGACTCGATTGGAATAAGCTTTGCGTCTGGCATCTCTGCGACCTCAGGCACATTATCCCTTGGTGGAAAGCATATATCGGTCGTGCTTGGCATAACTAAAGCAGGACATTTAATATTAGCCAAGGCTTTTTTCCAATCACCACCAAATTGCGAGTGGTTGCCTGGATCACCGGCTTGCCATTTTTTAACCATGCTCAGTAGATCGTTTGCATCTAGACTGTTAAAGTAACCATTAAAGAATTCACGATAGGCTTGCAGGTCTTTGTGCTCTCCAAAAGTCTTTAAATGTAAACCCTCCTTGTAATATACGTCCGCACAGTACTGTGAAATATAGTTTTGGGCGAAAGCGTTTATACCCTGTGTAGGCGCGTCCGTGTATGCGCCCCCATTAAATGCTGGATCTAATTCTAGTGCGTTAACGCAACCCTCTAAAGCCATCCAATTCTGAGTTGTTGTCTTAGCCGTTCCGCACAGCGGAACGATACCGCCTGTTTTCGAGCCATGAAGCGCACCCCAATGAAACGCTTGCTGCGCACCCATTGAGAAGCCGAAGTACAGTAATGGATTGTTTATGCCGAAATATTCAGTTATCAGCTTATTTTGGGCATTGATGTCATCGTAGTAGTGAATTGCAGGAAAGTTGGCTGCACCTTGATCGTTTGAGTGGTTACTTGGTGAGGAGGAGTGGCCACTGCTTATTTGGCATGCTGTGATAATTGCATATTGAGTAGGGTCTAGCGCCCGGCCTACACCATATGCCATCGAGTTAAAATTGTGGCTCCCCGTAAAACACGTCGGAAAAATAATCGCATTATCTTTAGCGGAATTAAGTGTGCCTTGGATATCTACCAACAAATATGCATCTTTCAGTACCTCACCGTTGTGAAGCTTGAAGTCACCTAAAGGGAAATTAAATGTTTCCTGGCTCCAGGGTTTTTCCTCCTGAGCGAATGCAGAGCCTATACCGAAGGGGTTCAGGTTCGCGATGGCAGTTAAGGACAACGCTTTAATACTGGTATCAATAAAATCTCTTCTATCCATTTCTTTCTCCTCATTATGGTAATAGTAAAATTGGAACGAGTGTTTATCTTTATATAACAAGCTACCATTGCTATATAAAATATATATTACACGCTGTGTGTTTTTTATGCGACTGTGTTGATATCCCACTTCTCATGCCGTATAAACAAAAACCTGACACAGTATTCGCAACTAAAAACTGGATGTCGTGGATATTGGCTTTACGTGCTTTAATCAGAGCTCGTTTAACGAACTTCCTCGCTGCTAGCACTGAAAATCGTGTTTAATAGAGTCTATGCCTAAGAAAACAGTGCAACCTCAATTACCTTCAAATCGCGTGTTTGGTTACTTTTTTGCATTTATATTTGGAGCAGCGGGAGTCTATTTTGGCATCAAGTCGATCTCCATTGTCAGTACCGTATTGATTCTTCTGGGGTTTCTGTTCATTGCTGCTGCCGTGTTTAAATCGGATTGGCTATTACCTCTTAACCGACTTTGGATGAAGTTTGGGATCGTTTTAGGCCATGTCATCAGTCCAATAGTCATGGGGGTTATTTATTTTGGTCTGTTCATGCCCGTAGGAATAACGATGCGTCTTTTTAAGCGTGACGAACTGCGGCTGAAAATTAAGTCACGTAGAACACATTGGAAATCTAGATCCAAACAGATTCGAAATTTAGACACGTTTAAAAATCAATTTTAGAGCGAGGATCAATGATCGACATACTAAAAGAGTTGTGGCTTTTTTTAAGGGTCCGCAAGAAGCTATGGATGGCGCCAATCATTTTCGTGATGGTTATCCTGGGTGGATTATTAGTTCTCGCACAGGGTTCCGTAGTTGCCCCCTTTATATATACGCTGTTCTAATTAACAGTTATTCCGATATGTATATCTTAGGGATCTCAGCGTTTTATCACGACAGCGCTGCATGCATACTTAAAGACGGTCAGATTATAGCGGCTGCTCAAGAGGAGCGGTTTAGCCGCGTGAAGCACGATTCCTCATTTCCATCTAGCGCGGTAGAGTATTGCATCCGTGAAGCTGGCATTTCTCCTGCAGAGATAAATGAAGTAGTCTTTTATGAAAAACCGTTTGTAAAGTTTGAACGTTTGCTTGAGACGTATCTGGCGTTCGCACCACGAGGGTTCAAGAGCTTTTTATCATCAATGCCGGTTTGGATTAAAGAAAAATTATTCCAAAAAAATAACCTCATAAAAAATCTATCGCGAACGCTGGGTGGTTCGGTCAATTGGGGGGAGCGGTTGCTATTTTCTGAACACCATCTTTCGCACGCGGCAAGCGCTTTTTATCCATCGCCATTTCAGGATGCAGCAATCTTGACGATAGACGGCGTCGGTGAGTGGACAACGACGTCTTGGGCAACAGGATCTGGTGGCTCGATAATCGTTGAAAAAGAAATTCATTTTCCACATTCGCTTGGACTGTTGTACTCGGCCTTCACGTACTACACTGGATTTAAGGTTAATTCAGGCGAGTACAAGGTTATGGGACTCGCTCCGTACGGAACACCAAAGTACGCGAACCTCATAACTGAAAATCTTCTTCATATTACTGATGATGGAAGTTATCAGATTGATATGACATATTTTGATTACGCGACCGGATTGGCCATGACCAATGAGAAATTTGATCAGCTCTTTGGTGGCCCGCCAAGATCTCCAGAAGGCAAGTTGACCCAACGTGACATGGACTTAGCAGCTTCCATACAGGAAGTTACTGAGGATGTTGTGCTGCGCATTGCAAAGAACATTGCGCAAGAATCTGGCCAAAGAAACTTATGCCTCGCTGGAGGAGTTGCGCTCAACTGTGTCGCTAATGGTCGCTTGGTTCGAGAAAAGGTATTCGATAACATTTGGATTCAACCAGCATCTGGCGATGCAGGAGGAGCGCTCGGTGCGGCAATGTGTGCGTGGCATTTGCATTTTGGAATGGAACGAGTACCGGCCGCTAAAGATACGATGATCGGTGGCTATTTGGGACCAAGTTTTAGTGACGAAGAAATTGAGGAGCAGCTGGATAAAAGCGGCATGATCTACCATAAGCTAGATGATGAGCGCTTTATTGATACAGTCGCCGAGGCGTTAGCCAACGATCAGGCGGTAGGTTGGATGCAAGGAAGAATGGAGTTTGGTCCAAGGGCGCTTGGTGCGCGAAGTATTATTGCCAATCCGCGTTCACCGAATATGCAGAAAAAATTAAATCTCAAAGTTAAATATCGAGAAAGTTTTCGCCCCTTCGCTCCGAGCGTGCTGCGCGAATATGTATCTGACTGGTTTGAATACGACGGAGATAGTCCTTACATGCTTCTGGTGGCCGGAGTCGCAGAAGACAAACGTTTAAAGGTTTCTGATAGGACCGATGATCTATTTGGCATTGATAAACTTAATGTGCCACGTTCTGAAGTGCCTGCCATCACCCATGTCGATTATTCCGCTCGGATTCAGACAGTGGATGGGGTGGCAAATCCTCGCTATCGAGATCTAATAGCTAAGTTTCACGAAAAAACTCATATTCCTATGCTCGTGAATACGTCATTTAATGTTCGAGGTGAGCCAATAGTGTGTTCGCCAAATGACGCATTAAAATGCTTTATGGGCACGGAACTAGACATCTTAGCGATCGGTAGTTTTGTACTTTATAAAGAGGAACAAGTTAATGTTCCTAAGTCTGTTTATGATCATGAGTATGAGCTTGACTAGTTTTTCTCGATCTAATCATCATTGGAAGTTAAGAGTGACTAGTCAGCATCACATCGATGCAGATCAGCATGCTCAACCGCCTCTTTCCTGAGTAGCATATTGCGCTCTGAAGCAGGCGCACTCATGACCTTCAGAAAGGCGCGATGTGATGGATACCAAATCCCGATTGCCTCATGGATATTTTGT
>MDTB01084017.1_pt1 | contig 19331 bp, 21 predicted proteins | sample 811161 | NCBI WGS metagenome assembly MDTB01 (sample SAMN05326650, study PRJNA326480) | marine metagenome | isolation source: seawater | place: Mediterranean Sea | collected 2009 | reverse complement strand
TTGTTAAATTTTGAGTCATTTTTAAAGTTTTAAAAAGAAATATTTTGTGAGTTATTTATATTTCATTTCTAATGTAAAGAGAACTTTTTATGAAGACAAATATTAACTTTAAAAAGGCTATTAAACTTAGATCAGAACAAGACAAGTTAAGAATAAGAGCTCTAAATAAAGGGGTAGGGTTAATAGCTCCAGAAACAATTTTTTTATCAAAAGACACTACTTTTGGAAAAAATGTTAAAATCGAACCTTACGTTGTTATTGGTCCAAAAGTAAAAATTGGAAATAATGTAATAATAAAATCTTTTTCACATCTTGAGGGAGCTAAGTTAGAAAAAAATGTTATAATTGGTCCATACGCTAGAATAAGACCTGGTTCGCATTTCTTAAAAGGTTCTAAAGCGGGAAATTTCGTAGAGACGAAAAATTCCAAAATAAAATCCAAAAGTAAAATAAACCATTTGTCATATGTAGGTGATACGGAAGTTGGAGAAAACAGTAATATTGGAGCTGGAACAATTACCTGCAATTACGATGGAGTCAAAAAAAACAAAACTAAAATTGCTAAAAATGTATTTATTGGATCTAACACTTCTTTAGTTGCTCCTCTAAAAATTGAAGAAAATTCAGTAGTCGGAGCTGGGTCCGTCATAACAGAAAATATTAAAAAAAATTCATTAGCTCTCAGTAGGTCTCCACAAATTTCTAAAAAAAATTATAAAAGGAAAAAAAAATAATGTGTGGCATAATTGGCATAGCTAGCAATAAATCTGTTATTTCCAATATCATAAACTCTTTAAAAAGACTTGAATATAGAGGGTATGACTCAGCCGGTATAGCAACAATATCTGAAGAAAGTCTTAACGAAAAAAAATGTTCAGGGAGAGTAGAAGAACTTGAAAAAATATTGTTTAATTCACCTGCTCAAGGAAATATTGGAATAGGACATGTAAGGTGGGCAACGCATGGTGTTCCTAATCAAATTAATGCTCATCCACACTCATCTGAAATTGTATCAGTCGTACATAATGGTATAATTGAAAATTCTAATTCATTAAAAAAAAATTTGGAAAAGGAGGGTTTTAAATTTAAATCACAGACCGATACAGAAGTAATCACACTTTTAATAACCAAATATTTGAAAAACTCAAATCCTATGGATGCTGTCTTAAAGTCACTTGAACATCTCGAAGGAAGTTTTGCACTTGGGATATTATTTAAAGATCAATCAAATATAATTATTGGAGCTAGAAGAGGAAGCCCTCTTGCAGTTGGTTATTCAAATAATGAAAACTATTTGGGATCTGACTCATATGCACTTAAAGCGATGACAAATAAAATCTCTTATTTAGACGATGGAGAAATATGTATTTTAACAAAAAATAGTGTTGAATTCTTTGATTCTTCAAAAAATAAAATTAACAAAAAAATTCTAGTTTTATCAGAAGATAAAAATGAAGCAAAGTTAGGTGATTATAAAGATTTTATGTCCAAAGAAATATTCGAGCAACCAAATACTGTTAGAAATTGCTTGAATGAATACATAGATAAAATAAGGAGTGATATAAATCTTTATGACTTCCCAATAGATCCAAAAAAACTCAACAAAATTTTTCTTGTTGGATGTGGTACTGCGTATCATTCGTGCCTAGTAGCAAAATATTGGATAGAGGAATTAACAGATTTATACGTTGAAACTGAAGTTGCTTCAGAATTTAGATATAGAAAAATTAAATTTAATCCAAATACTTTATATATATTCGTTTCTCAATCTGGAGAAACAGCAGATACAGCAGCGGCATTAGAAATAGCCAAAAGAAACAATATGAACACTTGTTCTGTAATTAATGTGGTTGAAAGCTCTATAGCTAGAAACTCTGATTGGGTAGTGCCTATACATGCTGGTCCAGAAATAGGCGTTGCATCAACTAAAGCTTTTATAGGTCAAATGTTAGTTTTATATATAATGAGTTTGAAAATTTCCAAAATTAAGGGAAATATCGATGAGGAAAAATATGTTGAAAAAATTAAAAGTCTAAAAAATTTACCTCAAGGAATAGAGGAAGCGTTAAAAACTGAAGAACTAATTCAAATTTTCGCTAAAGACTTTTTGTCAGCAAAAGGATCAATGTTTTTAGGAAGGGGGCCTTCATTTCCAATTGCATTAGAGGGAGCGTTGAAATTAAAAGAATTATCCTATCTTCATGCAGAAGGCTATCCTGCTGGAGAGATGAAGCATGGCCCTTTAGCTTTGATTGAAGATGGTTTGCCTGTAATCATTTTAGCACCAAAAGATAAATATTTTGAAAAAACTATTTCAAATATGCAAGAAGTCATTGCTAGAGGAGGAAAAGTTTTACTAATTTCTGACAAACACGATGAAGTAATTAATGAAAATATAAGATTTAAAATTGAAATGCCGCATATTGATGAATTGTTAAATCCTTTTTTATTAACTATACCACTTCAATTATTAGCATATCATGTAGCTCTATTAAAAAAATGTGATATCGATAAACCAAGAAATTTGGCTAAATCTGTAACTGTTGAATGAATTTTACAATTTAACTATTGGAAATCTAATCTCTATACTCTATATACATACTCAGGTTGAATATGAAAAAATGGACATTAAATAGTTGGACAAAGTTTCCTGCGAAACATCTACCAGATTATGTAGATAAAAAGGAATTGGATTTAGTTTTAAGCAAAATACAAAAATATCCACCACTTGTTTTTGCTGGAGAAACAAGATCTTTAAAAAAAGCCTTGGCACAAGTAGTGGAAGGAAAAGCTTTTTTGCTTCAAGGAGGAGATTGTGCAGAAAGTTTTGCAGAGTTTCATCCAGATAATATACGTGATACATTTAAAGTAATACTTCAAATGTCTTTAGTTTTGACTGCCTCAGCATCTGTACCAGTTGTAAAAGTTGGAAGAATAGCAGGTCAATTTTCTAAACCAAGAAGTGCTCCAACTGAAAAAAAAGATGGAAAAGAGTTACCTAGTTACTTAGGTGATAATATTAATGGAATGGAATTTAATAAAAAAGCGAGAATTCCCGATGCAAAAAGATTATTTAGAGCTTATTCTCAATCAGCTTCAACTTTAAATCTCTTGCGAGCTTTTTCTCAAGGTGGGTTCGCTGATTTAAGACAAGTACATTTATGGAATTTAGGTTTTATAAAAGATAAAACCAAAGGTAAGTATAAAGAAATTGAAGATAGAATTAGTGATGCACTAGCTTTTATGGAAGCTTGTGGAATTAATTCAGACACTAATCGTAGATTAAGAACAGTAAATTTTTACACATCTCACGAGGCACTATTGCTACCTTTTGAAGAGTCTATGACAAGAGTTGACTCAACTACAGGTGAATACCATGATACTTCCGCGCACTTCGTATGGATTGGGGACAGAACAAGACAGCCAGAAGGAGCTCATATCGAATTTTGTAGAGGAATAAAAAATCCTATTGGACTTAAATGTGGTCCGACACTTAATTCAGAAGAATTAATTAAACTTTGCAATATTTTGAACCCAAAGAATGAGCCAGGCCGAATGACTTTAATTTCAAGATTTGGCGCTAATAATGTAGAGAAATATTTACCTAAATTAATCAGAGCTATTAAAAAAGAGGGTCTTAATGTTGTTTGGTCGAGTGACCCTATGCACGGGAATACAATTAAAGCAGCGACAGGATTTAAAACTAGAACTTTTGACAGCGTTGTTAAAGAGGTGAAAAATTTCTTTGCTGTTCATCAAGCAGAAGGTAGTTATGCTGGTGGCTTACATATTGAGATGACAGGTCAGGATGTGACAGAATGCACAGGCGGGACTCAGAAAATATCTGAGAAAGATTTATCCAATAGATACAGAACACATTGTGATCCTCGATTAAATGCAGATCAAGCTTTAGAATTAGCCTTTGTGATTTCTGAGGAAATAAAGAAAAATTCGAAATATTCAAAAAAAATTATTCAAGCCGCGTCTTAATAATTATTGAAATTATAGAGACAAAACCTTAAATAAGAGGTGGTGTATTAGTTATGGAAATAAAAAAAAGAGCAAAAATTATCACTGACTGGATTAACAATTATTGTGAAACAGTATCTTATAAACCAAAAGCTTTAATAGTTGGTATATCAGGTGGTGTAGACTCTTCTGTAGTTAGTGCGCTATGTGCAAACACAGGACGAAAAACGATTGTGTTATCAATGCCAATTAAACAAATCAAATCACAACACGACCTTAGTTTAGAACATGCAAAATGGTTGAAAGACAAGTATCAAAATGTTGAACATCACTTGATTGAAATGGATAAAATATTTAGTCCTTTTTCTCAGGTTTTAAACAATTTTAATAATGAGCATGGATTCGCAAACTCAAGAGCTAGACTTAGGATGACAACTCTTTACCAAGTAGCTGCGGCTAACTCAGGTATTGTTGTTGGAACAGGAAATAAAGTTGAAGATTTTGGCGTTGGCTTTTATACTAAATACGGGGATGGAGGTGTAGACATATCTCCAATAGCTGATTGTACTAAAACTCAGGTTTGGGAATTAGGTAAATATCTTGGGATATTAAAAGATATAATCAATTCACAACCAACTGATGGTTTGTGGGACGATGGAAGAAACGATGTTCAGCAACTAGGAATGAGTTATCAAGACTTAGAAAAAGCTATGGAAAATAAAAATGATCCCAACTATCAAAAGTATTTAAAGATAAGAGATAAAAATTTACACAAAATGAATCCTATACCAGTTTGCAAATTCAATGAGTAATTTATATTTATCTAATACACTTACAAAAAAAAAAGAAAAATTTAATCCCACTAACCCCGAAAAAATTTCTTTGTATGCTTGTGGACCTACTGTTTATGACAATCCTCATGTAGGTAATGCTCGCACTCTAGTGGTATTTGATCTTCTTTTTAGAATACTGATAGAAGTCTATGGAAAACAAAAAGTTACATATGTAAGAAACATTACTGATATCGATGACAAAATTATTGAAGCTTCAAAAAATAAAAAAATAGATATTTCAGATTTAACAAAATTGATAACTACAAAATTTCATAACGATTGCAAATCTTTATTTTGTTTGAGTCCCACTCAAGAACCAAGAGCAACCGATCATGTTGACGGCATGATAAAGATGACGGAAAAATTAATTAATACAAAAGCCGCTTATGAAATTATGGGTCATGTATATTTTTCAGTTTCTTCGTTTAAAAAATATGGATGTCTTTCAAATAAAAAATTGGATGATCTAAAAGTTGGTGCTAGAGTAGAAGTATCAAAATTAAAAAAAGATCCTTTAGATTTTGTTCTTTGGAAACCATCAGATAAGGGTGATCCAGGTTGGGAGTCGCCATGGGGAAGAGGCAGACCTGGATGGCATTTGGAATGTTCAGTCATGAGTGAAAAATATCTTGGTAAAAACTTTGATATACATGGTGGAGGTCTAGATTTAATTTTTCCACATCATGAAAATGAGATTGCCCAATCATGTGTTTATAATGGGACTGACAAATTTGCAAACTATTGGGTGCATAATGGCTTTGTTACAATGAATAAAGAAAAAATGTCAAAATCACTCAGAAATATAACAACAATAGAAGATGCTACACAAAAATATTCAGGCCAAGTCGTACGCTTATCTCTCCTTAGCGCTCAATACAAACAGCCATTGGACTGGAGTAAGGACTTACTCATAGAACAAACTAAAACCTTAGATAGATGGTATTCTATGTATTCATCTGAAGTTAGTGAAAAAATACCTGACTGTTTTAATGATTTATTAGATGACATGAATACACCACTTTATATTTCTAAATTACATAAATTATTTCAGCAATCTCAAAATGGAGATAATAATAAAAAAAAAGAATTCAACAAAGCATGTCGATTAATCGGCTTATTTGGCGAAACTATTGAAAAAAGAGCTGAATTTAAAAAAAGCAAAGTTAAAATTTCTGTAGATAATATATTGAGCAAAATTCAAGATCGTGAAGACGCCAAAAAAATAGGGGATTATAAGCTTGCAGACAAAATCAGGAATGATTTAAACAAAGAAGGTGTTGATATAAAAGATGAAAAAGGTAAAACGACTTGGAATTACAAATGACCAAAGAAAAGATATATATATTTGATACGACTTTAAGGGATGGTGCGCAGACTGAAGGAGTTGATTTTTCATTAGAAGATAAGAATAAAATTGCTAAAATTTTATCAAATATAGGAGTAGACTATATAGAAGGTGGTTGGCCAGGAGCCAATCCTGTAGACAATGAATTTTTTGATAAATCTCCCAATCTTGGAAGTACAAAATTTACAGCTTTTGGAATGACAAAGAAGAATGGAATTAGTGCAGATAATGATCCAAATTTATCCCCACTAATAAATGCTGATTGTAAAACAGTTTGTGTTGTCGGAAAAACTTGGGATTTTCATGTCAAAACTGCTCTAGGTATAGCAAACGAGGAAAATTTAAAAAATATAAAAGAAACAGCTAAACATTTTGTTAAAAATAAAAAAGAATTTCTTTTTGACGCTGAACATTTTTTTGACGGATACAAAAATAATCCTAATTATGCTCTTGACTGTTTAAAACAAGCTTATGATGAAGGAGCTAGATGGATAGTTTTATGTGACACAAATGGAGGAACTTTGCCCAGTGAAGTTGGAGAAATAGTAAACAAGATTACCAAAGTAATTCCAGGAAAAAATTTAGGTATACACGCACACAATGATACTGAAAATGCTGTAAGTAATTCATTAACTGCCGTATTAGCTGGAGCTAGGCAAATACAAGGAACAATAAACGGTTTAGGTGAAAGATGTGGTAATGCAAATTTAATGTCCATCATACCTACTCTTTTTTTAAAAAAAACCTTTAGTGACAAGTTTGATATCAATATTGATAAAAACAAACTTTCTTCTTTGACAGAGTGCTCAAGATTTTTAGATGAGATACTCAATAAAAAGCCCAATAAAAGTATGGCTTACGTAGGAGGATCTGCTTTCTCACATAAAGGAGGACTTCATGTTTCTGCAGTTAAAAAAGATCCAAAAACATATGAGCATATAGATCCAAAAGAAGTGGGTAATCACAGAAATATTATCGTTTCAAATCAAGCCGGAAGATCAAATATAATATCTAGACTTGAAAATTATGGAATAAAAATTGACTCAAAAGATAGTAAAGTACAAAAAATTTTAGATGAAGTTAAAGAAAGAGAATTTACAGGGTATTCTTATGATGGTGCAGATGCATCATTTGAACTTTTAGCTAACAAGTTATTGGGTAAACTGCCAGAATATTTGAAAGTAAAAAGTTATAATGTGAATGTCAAAAAAGACAACCAATTGAAAACTACAGCAGAAGTAACTTTTATAATAGACGGTAAGGATATCAAATGCATTGGTGAGGGTAATGGACCTGTAAATGCTCTTGATAACGCTATTAGGTCAAATTTTAAAAAGGTAGAAAAATATTATGAATATTTTTCTGACCTTAAACTTTTAGACTATAAAGTCAGAATTCTTAATACTGGGACAGGCGCTACAACGAGAGTTTTAATTGAAAGCACTGACAAAACTGGAAAAAGTTGGTTTACTATAGGAGTTTCGCAGAATATTATTGAAGCATCCTTCAGGGCCTTAATAGATAGTCTTGAATATAAGCTTTTTAAAGAAAAGGCACCAGCAAATACTCATGAAAAATAAATATGGATGTATTTTAATAAAACCTCAACTCGGTGAAAATATCGGTGCAACTGCAAGAGTTTTAAAAAATTTTGGATTTAAAAAACTTTATATTACAAGTCCAAGAGATGGATGGCCAAACTTAAAAGCTAAAGCAACCTCTGTAGGTGCCTCTGATATTTTAGATAGTACAAAAATATACAAAACTTTAGATAGTTTAATTAAACAATTTGATCTTATTTTCTCTTTTAGCGCAAGAAAAAGAGATGTTAATAAAAAACATATTGGATTAGATAAATTAAAAAGATTATTAAAGAAAACACATAATAAAAAAATAGGACTTATGTTTGGTCCTGAGGCGTCAGGTTTGTCAAATATAGACTTATCTTATTCAAATTATGTTGTTCAGATACCCTCTGATAATAAATTTAGATCTCTAAATCTTTCTCACTCAGTTTGTTTAGTTTGTTACGAAATTTTTAAATTAAATAATGAAAATATGATAAATCAAAAAAATTTCGAAAAAAAGCTTGGAAAAAAAGGCGTGATTAATAACTTTATAAAACTTTTAAATCTTAAATTAGAGAAACGAAATTTTTATAATCAATATGAAAAAAAAAAAATCAATGGTTAGAAATGTTAATAATTTATTTTATAGACTTGAGGCAGATGATAAAGAATTAAGGATTTTATCAAGTATTATCAGCGCTCTTAGCAAAAATTCTTAAAAAAAGTATAATTGACATTTTTAATACAACCCTTATAAAAGCTCAGATCTAATATGACAAAAAGACAAAATTCTAAACATAAAGTCGATAGAAGACTCAAAGCAAATTTATGGGGAAGACCAAAGAGTCCTTTTAACGCAAGAGCATATCCTCCTGGTCAACACGGTCAAAGCAAGAAAGGAAAACCATCAGATTATGGGTTACAATTACAGGCAAAACAAAAATTAAAGGCTTATTATGGAAATATTAATGAGCGACAGTTTAGAAATATTTATAGAAAAGCTTTATCCAAAAAGGGAGATACGTCAGAAAATCTTATTGGTTTACTAGAAAGAAGATTAGATACGGTAGTGTATAGAGCAAAATTTGCACCTACAGTATTCTCGTCGAGACAATTAATTAATCATGGCCATATCACAGTAAATAAAAAAAGAGTGAATATTTCTAGTTATGTTGTCAAAGATAGTGACGTCATAGAGCTAGCCGAGAAGTCTAGAAAACTTACAATGGTTGAAGGCGCTCAACAAAGTAAAGAAAGAGATATTCCTGAGTACATCAAATCAGATAGTAAGAGTAAATCTATTCAGTTAGTAAGAGTGCCAAAATTTGCAGAAGTTCCTTATCCTGTTATTATGGAACCTAATTTAGTTATTGAATATTATTCAAGATAAAATTTTATAAAATCTTTTTTTCTTCCATTAATTTCTTGAGGTCACCATTTTCAAACATTTCTTTTACAATGTCACATCCTCCGATAAATTCTTGCTCTATATAAAGTTGAGGTATAGTTGGCCAGTCACTATATTCTTTTATTCCATTTCTTAAACTTTCATCTTGTAATACATCTATTCCTTTAAAATTTACATTCAAATGTTTTAAAACATTTGCAACTGTCATAGAAAAACCACACTGGGGAGCATCAGGTGTTCCTTTCATAAATAAACATATTTTATTCTCTTTAATTAAATTCTTTATCTTCTGATCAATTTCCATTTTATTTTTCCTCTGTAGTTAATGATAACGCATGTAGCTGGTTACCCATTTTCCCCTTAAGTGATTTATAAACAATTTTATGCTGCTCAATTTTAGAAATACCCTTAAAAATTTTTGACTTTATTATCGCTGAATAATGATTATTGTCTCCCATTAAATCTTCTATCTTTATAGTAGCATCAGGTATCGATTCTAAAATTAGTTTTTCTATTTCGTTTTTTTTTAGCGGCATTTAAAAATTATTAAACCATGTATTATTGTAATTATAGAGTTTATTTACACTTTCTTCAAATTCTTTTTCTATGACAAAGTTTTTTTCATTTGTTTGACCTATAGTTTCGTAAAAAATATCACTATCTTTTAGCAATTTTTTTGTCGCACTAATTTTTTGTTTTTTTAACTCAATAATATATCTGCTTTGATCTTCTCCAAAAAAATACTCGTAAATGTTAGATAGCTTGTTTGGTCTAAAAGCACGTATACCAATACCTGAACTAATTGACATTTCAGCTAAAGCAAGAATTATTCCTCCTGAAGATACATCGTGAACAGCATTAACATAACCTTTTTCAATTAATTTTAAAATGATATTACCATTATTCTTCTCATTCTTTAAATTTACCTCTGGAGGCGCTCCCTCTAAATTATTATGAACTTCGGTAAAAAATGCACTCTGTTCTAAATGGCCAAAAGTTTTGCCAACAATTAATACCTCATTTCCAATTTCTTTAAATTTATGGTTCACAACCTTTTTTATATCTTGAATTAGCCCCACTCCACCAATAACTGGAGTAGGAAAGATATTCTTTTTATTTGTTCCATTATAAAAAGATACATTTCCAGAAACGATTGGAAAATCTAAATATTTACAAGCTTCATTTATTCCGTTTATTGTTTCGACAAATTGTCCCATAATTTTTTTGTCTTCAGGATTACCAAAATTTAAACAATTTGTAATTGCCATAGGCTTTGAGCCAACAGAGACCAAATTTCTCCAATTTTCGCATACTATTTGTTTACCTCCAGCTTGAGGAATGGAATTGCAATAATTTGCAGATGAATCTACTGAAACTGCTATCGCTTTTTCTTTTTTATGAATTTTTATTACCGCAGCATCTGAGCCTGATCTTAAAATTGTATCACCCATAACCATTTGATCAAACTGCTGAGTTACCCAACTTTTATTTGAATGATTTGGTGACATTAAAATTTTTATTATAGATTCTTTAAGATTATATTTTTTTATATTTTTAACTTTTTTATTTTTTACTATTTTGGATTTTTGCCACTTTCTATCATAAACTGGAGCTTGGGAAGAAAGTGCTTCGATTGGGACATCTGCAACTTTTTCTTTATTAAAATTTAATATAAGTCTCTTTGTATTTGTTGTTTTGCCTATAACATTAAAATCTAGATCCCACTTTTCAAATATTTTTTTTGCATTTTTTTCTTTGCCTTCCTCTAAAATTATAAGCATTCTCTCTTGACTTTCTGAAAGCATCATTTCATAAGGTGTCATATTTTTTTCTCTGCATGGCACTTTGTCGAGGTCAAGCTCCAAACCTAGTCCACCTTTGAAAGCCATTTCAACACTCGAAGATGTGAGGCCCGCTGCACCCATATCTTGTATTGAAATTATTGAATTGTCTTTCATTAACTGTAAACAAGCTTCAAGCAAAAGTTTTTCTGTAAAAGGATCACCAACCTGCACCGTTGGTTTTTTGTCCTCTGTTTTATCGTCAAATTCAGCTGATGCCATCGAGGCTCCATGAATTCCATCACGACCAGTTTTAGATCCAACGTATACTACGGGCTTATTTAATCCTTTAGCTTTAGAGTAAAAAATCTTATTTTTATTTGCATGTCCAACCGCCATTGCATTTACAAGAATATTTTCATTATAAGTTTTATTAAATTTTGTTTCTCCTGCTACAGTGGGTATTCCTATACAGTTCCCATACCCTCCGATCCCAGCAACAACTCCATTAAGCAAATTTCTTGTTTTGTAGTTTTTTTCTTCTCCGAAATGAATTGAGTTTAAGAGTGCGATAGGTCTAGCTCCCATAGTAAAAACGTCTCTTAAAATTCCACCCACACCTGTTGCTGCCCCTTGGTAAGGTTCAATAAACGAAGGATGGTTATGACTTTCAATTTTAAAGATAATCGCATCATCATCACCAATATCAACTACACCAGCATTTTCTCCTGGTCCTTGAATTACATACTTATTTTTTGTTGGAAGTTTTTTTAAATGTATTTTTGAAGATTTATACGAACAATGTTCATTCCACATTGCAGAAAAAATACCTAATTCTAGTAAATTTGGATCTCTTTTTAACAGCTGTTTAATTTTTTCATATTCGTCAGGTTTTAAACCATGCCGTGCAATTATCTTATTTGTTATTTTCATCTATTCAAAATACTGGAAAATATATTAATGCCATCTTCGTTTGAAATCATATTATTTATCATTCGCTCTGGATGAGGCATCATTCCTAAAATATTTTTTTTAGAACTTAAAATACCGGCTATATTATATAAAGATCCATTGGGATTATTATCATCATTTACTAAACCTTTTTCATCACAGTATTGAAATGCAATTAAATTTTTCTCTTTAATCTCTTCTAGATGCTTTTCACTTGTAAAATAATTACCTTCATTATGAGCTATATTTAATTGAATAATTTGATCCTTTTGATATTTATTACAAAAAAAATTTGAATTATTCACTTTTAAATAAACGTCTTTATTAATAAATTTTAAATTTTTATTCCTTAATAGAGCACCTTTGATTAAACCAGTCTCAATTAATATTTGAAAACCGTTGCAAATTCCTAGCACAAGACAGCCGCTGTTAGCAGCTCTAATTACTTCATCAAGAATTTTAGATTTAGCAGCTATAGCCCCAGATCTAAGATAATCTCCATATGAAAAGCCCCCTGGCAAAACTATTAAGTCAGATTTAGGAAGTTCAGTATCTTTATGCCAAACCATGGTATTTTTAAATTGAAGCTTTTCCAAAGCTACTGCAATATCTCGATCACAATTTGAGCCTGGAAAAATAATCACGGACGATTTCATTTTATAAGTTCAATTTTATAATTTTCTATAGTCAAATTCGCTAATAACTTTTTACACATATCCTCAACAATTTTTTTTGCTTTTTCCTCATTTGTTTCCCTTAATTCAATTTCAAAGAACTTTCCTTGACGAATATTTATTAATTCGTTCATTCCCATGTTCTGCAATGTTTGATGAACCACTTTGCCCTGTGGGTCTAGTACGTCTTTATTAAGTGTTATTGTTACAGCTAATTTCAATTTTATTTCTTTTTAAACTTAACAGACGTTGGACGTGAAAATGTGACCTCTTTGATATTAGTTTCTTCATGCATAATACCCAATCTTCTTGCGACTTCTTGATATCCTTGAATAATATTTCCAAGGTCTTTTCTAAATCGGTCTTTATCTAATTTCTTTTCGGTTTTTTCATCCCATAATCTACAAGTATCAGGACTAATTTCATCGGCTAATATTATTTCTGACTTATCCTTGTTTTTGTCCCAAAATTTTCCATATTCTAATTTAAGGTCTACTAATTTTATATTTATTGCTTTAAACATGCCTGATAAAACATCATTAATTCTAAGTGAGAGTCTATCTATCTTTTTAATTTCGTCCTCAGTTGCCCAATTAAAAGTATAAATATGTTCTTTAGAAACTAAGGGGTCTCCAAGATCATCACTCTTTAAACAATATTCTAATAATGGTTTATCTAATTTTGTTCCCTCATGAATACCTAGCCTTTTTGTAAGAGACCCTGTTGCAATATTTCTAACTATAAATTCAATTGGTATGATTTCAACTTTCTTAATGAGCTGCTCTCTCATATTCAATCTTTTAATTAAATGATTTTTAACTCCACATTGATTTAAACTTAAAAGAAGATGTTCAGAAATTCTATTATTAAGCACACCTTTGCCTTCTATCTGTGCCTTTTTTAAATTATTAAAAGCTGTAGCGTCATCTTTAAAATGTTGTATTACTAACTCTTTATCGTTTGTTGAATAAATTATTTTTGCCTTACCCTCGTATATTTTTTTTCTTTTATTCATTACTGATTATTTTTTTAAACTTCTTTTGAAAATTATATCAATTTTTTTGGTATGATAACCGAAATTAAACATTTCTCTAAGTTTATTAACAGATATTTTTTTTATGATTAAGTTATTGGTTTCTAAATTTTTTAAGAAATCTATGTTATTTTTCCAAGAATCCATAGCAATCTTTTGAACTATCTTATAAGCTTTTTCTCGAGTTAAACCTAAAGAGGTGAGTTCAAGAAGCACTCTTTGAGAAAAAAATAAACCTTTTGTTAATTTTAAATTTCTGCTCATGTTTTTTGGATACACATTTAATTTTTCTATTAATCTTGCTAATCTAGTTAGTGCGAAATCTAATGCTATATTAGCATCAGGACCTATATTTCTTTCTACAGCTGAGTGTGAAATATCTCTCTCATGCCACAAGGCAACGTTTTCAAGAGCCGGTATAACTGTTGATCTTACCAAACGAGACAAACCAGTTAAATTTTCGCTTAAAATTGGGTTTTTTTTATGTGGCATTGCTGAAGAACCTTTCTGCTTAGTTCCAAAAAATTCCTCAACTTCAAGTACTTCAGATCTTTGTAAATGCCTTATCTCTATTGCAAATCTTTCAATTGAGCTTGCTATAATAGCTAATACAGAAAAGTAAGCTGCATGCCTATCTCTAGGAATAATTTGAGTAGAAATAGGCTCAACTCTTAAACCTAGTTTTTTTGCTACATATTTTTCAACTTTCGGATCTATATTTGCGAATGTTCCTACTGCACCAGAAATCGCACACGTAGAGATTTCATGGATAGCAAATTTTAATCTTTTCTTATTTCTTAAGAATTCCTGATAAAAAGAAAGTAGCTTCAATCCAAAAGTAATTGGCTCAGCATGAATACCATGGCTTCTGCCTATACATAATGTGTATTTATATTTGTTTGCTTTTTTTTTAACAACAGAAAGTAAATAATCTAAGTCTTTGAGAAGAATTTCGCCTGATTGTTTTAATTGAAGGTTATAGCAAGTATCTAAAATATCAGAGGATGTCATGCCCTGATGTAAGAATCTCGCCTCGGGACCAACTTTCTCATTTACTGAAGTTAAAAAAGCTATGACATCGTGTTTTACTTTTTCTTCAATTTTTAAAATCCTTTTAACATCAATTTTAGCTTTTTTTTTAACTGATTTACTTACGCCTCTTGGAATAATTTTAAGTCTTTCCATAGACTCAGCGGCTGCTATTTCAATTTTTAACCAAAGATTATATTTATTTTTATCTTCCCAAATACTTTTTAATTCTTTTCTGGAGTATCTATCAATCATAATCTATAAGTTGGTTGATCAAGATTTTCTTGCGAAAGTGTAAAAATTTCAAAACCATTATCTTTTATACCAACAGTATGTTCAAATTGTGCCGACAATGATTTGTCTTTCGTTACAGCTGTCCATCCATCGCTTAAAATTTTAGTTTCATATTTGCCAAAATTAATCATTGGCTCAACAGTAAAAATCATACCTTTAGAAACCTTCTCTCCTTTTCCTTTTCTTCCATAATGTAAAATGTTAGGAGGTAAATGAAACGACTTTCCAATACCATGGCCACAAAAATCTTTCACAACTGAAAATCCGTTATCTTCAACATGTTTTTGTATTTCATGTCCAATATCACCTAAAAAAATACCATTTTTTAAAATATTTATACCTTTCATTAAAGCTTCATAAGTAACTTTAACTAGTTTTTGAGCTTTAATTGAACAATCACCAATTAAAAACATTCTGCTTGTATCACCGTGCCAATCATCTTTATAGACTGTTATATCTACGTTTACGATGTCTCCCTCTCTCAATATTTTATAAGATGGAATACCGTGACAAACAACATGATTAACTGAAGTACAACATGATTTCGGAAAACCTCTGTAAAATAAAGGCGCTGAGTATCCATTGTGATCATTTATAAACTCAAAACAAAATTTGTCTATTTGTTCAGTAGACATACCAGGTTTTAATACTTTGCTAAGTTTATCTAAAGTTTTAGCAGCTAAAGCTCCTGCCTTTCTTGTTTTATTAAAACTTTCATCAAAATTATCATTCATGTTTCTTGAAAATTTAATTCTTTATTAAGTAATATTCCTTTTGAACTCATTTTACAATCATAGCAAAAAATATTTAAACCTTTCGATACCGCACTTGTTAATAAATCATTATATTTATTATCAATATCTTTAGCTATTGAAAGTGTCTTACAATCGTTTCTTTGGGCTACAAAAATCAAATAAATTTCAAAGCCTTCCTTTTTTGCGTTCAAAAGTTCTATGATATGTTTTTGGCCACGTTCAGTCACTGCATCTGGAAATTCTGCTAAATTTTTTTTTCTTGATAAAGTTACATTTTTAATCTCAATTAATATTTTTTTATTTTCATTTTCCAGATAGAAATCGAATCTTGTGCCTTTACTAAACTTGAACTCAGGTTTTATTAAATTGTATTTTTTAAAACGATTTATTTTTTTCTTCTTTAACGCTTCATGAAATATCTTATTTGTTAAATGGGTATTAATACCAATTTTTACTTTATTGCTCTCTATTAACTGTAATGTATATTTTAATTTTCTATTCGGGTTGTTAGAAAAACTTAGCCATACTTTATTACCTTTTTTTAGCAATCCCATCATAGATCCTGTATTAGGACAGTGACATGTTATAACATTATCTTTGACTTTTACATCAACCAAAAAACGTTTGTATCTTTTTATTAAAGTACCTGCTATTAATGGTCTCTCAAAATTCATTATATATTTAATATGAAGAAAAATTTTAAAAAAGTAAATGCAGCAATATTAATAATTGGTAATGAAATTTTATCAGGAAGAACTGAAGAAAAAAACGTTAAATTTATTGCTAATTGGTTAAATGAAAAAGTTGGTATTTATGTTTCAGAGGTAAGAGTAATTCCAGATATAAAAAAAAAAATTATAAGTGATATTTTAGAACTGAGCAAAAGCTACACCTACGTTTTTACTACGGGAGGCATAGGCCCAACACATGACGACATAACAGCCGAGTCAATCGCTAGAGCTTTCAAATCAAAATATGAATTTAACAAAAAAGCCTATAAGATTTTAGAAAATTATTACGGTAAAGATAATTTTAATGACGGAAGAAAAAAAATGGCAAAAATGCCTAGCGGTTCAAAACTTATACTTAATCCATCTAGCGCTGCACCGGGATTTATAAAAAAAAATGTTTTTTGTCTTCCAGGCGTTCCTTCAATTTTAAATTCAATGATTGATAACTGCAAAAGGTATTTAAAAAAGGGAGCAAAAACTTATAGTAAAACTATAAATACTTTAACAGTTGAAAGCAATATATCTAAAGAAATGTCAAAAATTCAAAAAAAATTTAGAAAGACAGTTGATATTGGAAGTTATCCATTTTTTAGATTAGGTAGAGTGGGGGTTTCAATTGTACTTAGATCTGTTATCAAAAAGGACCTTAAAACTAGTTTTTATGAGTTAAAAAAAACTCTTCTTGCTAAAAAAATTAAATTACTCAATTGAATTAAAAACTTCCTCAACAGTAATTTTATTTATATCAGAGGAATTGTATATTTTTTTAGAGTCAAAAATTTTTAAATTATTTATTTTTGGGGAAAATTTTTCTGAGTTTGTTGGACCAAATAATAATATCATTGGGATATTAGCAAGAGCAATCATATGCATTACACCATTATCAATAGAAATTGCTTTTTCTAATCTTTTTGCAAGTGCTGCAACTAAAGCAGGTGACGAATGAGATGAATTTTCCTCTGGAAAAATAGCATTCGGTACTAATAATTTTAATTGATTAATCAATTCAATTAGTTTCTTATCAATAAAGAAAACTGGTACTTTATTTATAGAGTCAAGTTTATTTGCCAACTCAACAAATTTTTTTATAGACCAGCTCTTTTTCCGGTAAACATTTCCCTGTGTAATGGATAATCCGATATAATTGTTATTTGGTAGAAGTCTCTTTGCTTCGATGAGATACTTGTTAGGAATATCTCTTAAACTAAACCTTAATATTTTAATCTGTTCATTTAATAATAAACCGATATTTTCAATAGTGGTGGATACAATATCAGGTTTTTTAACAAATTTTTTTCTTTCATTGCAAAAAATGAAATTTAATGTTGGCGAATAAAATTTTTTACACGGAATTTTTTTTAGAATTAATGTATTTCTCAATTTTGATTGTAAATCTACAATTAAATCGAATTTATCTATTTTTTTTTTGTTTATGATTTTCTTTGCTCTGAAAAAATGCCACCATCTAAAACCAAAATATTCTACCTCAAGATCAAGATCTTTTACTTGAATTCCAAAATCTCTTAATTTTCCTTTAAAGTGATTTTGGTGTGCATTCAAAATGTAAATTTCACAATTAGTAAAATGTTTTTTTAAACTGATAATAATCGGCATTAACTGCAACGAATCTCCTATGCCACCCCCAGAGTTGTACAATAATACTTTATTTATCATTAGATATTTATTTTATAAAATTACCAAAATAATATAAATATTTCATTAGAAATGAATTTTATAAAATATCTTAAATATATACCCATTTGTTTAATTTATTATATAATAATCTTTTTTTTAATTTACATTATCTCAGGTTTCTTACTCATCTACAACATAACACCTGGTAATAAGTTAATTAATACTTATCAGGTCAATTATTATTTAAACAGTGGTATGAGAAATATTTGGCAGTCAAACCCTGATTGCGTTGAATATGACAAAGACTTAATTTTTATTCCCCGCCATGGAGAATGTGAATTTAACAATGTGGAGTTTAAAACAAAAATATCTTTTAATGAATATGGAAGATTTTCTTATCATCCCAACAAAAATAAAAAAGGCATTGCTGTTTTAGGAGACTCTTTTGCAATGGGATGGGGAGTAAATGACGACGAAACGTTTTCAGCAATACTCGAAAAACAAATAAATCAATCAGTATATAATTTAGCCGTTTCTGGATATGGAACACGTAGAGAGTTAATAAGATTAAGTAAATCAAATTTGCTAAGTAAAATTGATACAATTATATTACAGTATTGTTATAATGATTATGGTGAGAACTTTAGTCTAGAAAAAAATTCAAGTGAAGATTCAAATAACAAGTTTAATATAATAACATCAGGAAAAGAAATTAGTTTTTGGACCAAATTAAGAAAATCTATTAGGTATTCCGTTACAATTCCAATTGATTTAATCACAAAAAAAAATGCAATTATTGACTTTAAGGACCATAGAACAATTCTTGTGGACCTAATTAAAAAATATCCTGAGATATCCAATAAAAGGATAATTATTTTCTACGTAAATGGCCCAAATATTAAATTTTCTAACTTTTCAAACTTAAATGACCAAAGTAAAAATTTTACTTTTGTGGATATTAGTTTGAATAAAGAGCACTATTTTAAAATAGATAATCATTTAAATTTATCAGGTCATAAACATATTGCAAAGGAGCTTAAAAAAATCTTAAGGTGAGTTTTGATATTGAAAAGGTTTATCAAAGAGGATAAATGTATTGAATAAATATCTTAACTCTAGGAGCCCTCGTGGTGAAATTGGTAGACACAAAGGACTTAAAACACCAGGGATTCAGAAAGTTTAGAGTCTCACTCAGTCTCAGGAAGTCTCAAAATATTATCAATCTTAACTTTCTTATTTAACCCTTCAATTAATAATGGAATTCAAGAAAAATTAATATGTGCAGACTAGGAGATAACTAGGAGACAGAGAGGGAAAATTTGGTA